>VOFK01002576.1_pt1 | contig 43228 bp, 56 predicted proteins | sample 5384121 | NCBI WGS metagenome assembly VOFK01 (sample SAMN12384730, study PRJNA508395) | human gut metagenome | isolation source: healthy gut J | host: Homo sapiens | reverse complement strand
ACGACCCCTGACTTTTTGCGCTGGCCGGCAATCAGAACTGCGGCAAGACTCCACTGTTCAATCAGCTCACCGGTTCGAATCAGCATGTGGGCAACTTCCCCGGTGTGACGGTGGACCGTAAGACGGTGCCATCAGGGCCACCGCCAACGGAGGTCACCGATCTGCCGGGCATCTACCCATGTCGCCCCTCACTCCAGCGAGGAGATCGTCACCCGGCAGTTCATCATCGGCGAAAAGCCCACCGGCATCATCAACATCGTGGACGCCACCAACCTTGAACGCAACCTCTACCTGACCATGCAGCTCATGGAGCTGGACACCCCCCATGGTGCTGGCCCTGAACATGATGGACGAGATGCGCGGCAACGGCGGCACCGCATCAACAAGATGGAATCCCATGCTGGGCATCCCCGTCATCCCCATCTCGGCGGCCAAGAACGAGGGCGTGGACGAGCTGGTGGACCATGCCGTGCATGTGGCAAAATATCAGGAGCGGCCCGGCCGCATGGACTTCGTGAGGATGACCACGGCGGCGCCGTGCACCGCTGCCTGCACGGCATCATGCACCTCATCGAGGATCACGCCAAGGCGGCGGGGCATTCCGGTGCGGTTTTGCCGCCACCAAGCTGGTGGAGGGCGACCACCGCATTGAGGAAGCCCTGAAGCTGGACCAGAACGAAAAATGAGATGATCGAGCACATCATCGTGCAGATGGAGCAGAGCGCGGCCTGGACCGCGCCGCCGCCATTGCGGATATGCGCTTCTCCTTCATTCAGGAGCTGGTGGCGCAGACGGTGGTCAAGCCCCCGAAAAGCCGGAACGCGGAGCAGCTGCGCCCAACCGCATTGACAAGTTCCTCACCGGCAAGTACACTGCCATCCCCGGCGTTTATCGCCATCATGGGTCTGGTGTTCTACCTCACCTTCAACGTCATCGGCCTGTTCTTCCAGAACCTGATGGAAGTTCATCGACGCCCTGACCGGTGCGGTGGACACCGCCGACCAACTGGAACATCAACGAAGCGGTCCATTCGCTTGTCATTGACGGTATTTTTACCGGGGTGGGCAGCGTGCTGAGCTTTTGCCCATCATCGTGGTGCTGTTCTTCTTCCTGTCCATGCTGGAGGACACCGGGTTACATGGCCCCGTGGCCTTTGTGATGGATAAACTGCTGCGCCGCATCGGCCTCGTCCGGCCGCAGCATCGTGCCCATGCTCATCGGCTTTGGCTGCACGGTGCTCGGCGTCATGGCCAGCCGTACCCCGGCCTCCCTCGGAGCGCGACCGCACCATGACCATCCTGCTCACCCCGTTCATGCGAGCCGCTCGGCCAAACTCCCCATCTACAGCCTGTTTTGCGGCAGCGCGTTCTTCCCGATTATGCGGGCCTTGTCATGGTGCTGCTGTACTTTGGCGGCATCGTGGTGGGCGTGCCGGCGGCGCTGCTGCTCAAGAGCACCGTGTTCCAGGGCGAGGCGGTGCCCTTTGTGATGGAGCTGCCCAACTACCGCCTGCCCGGCCTGGAAAAATGTGGCCCAGCTGCTCTGGGAAAAAGGCCCGGGATTTCCTCGAGCGTGCCTTTACGGTCATCTTCCTGGCAACCATCATCATCTGGTTCCTGCAGAACTTTGACCGCAGCTCAGCCTGACCGCAGCCCACCCGCAGGAGAGCATCCTGGCACAGACTGGCCAGCGGTATCGCGCCGCTGTTTGCACCACTGGGCTTTGGCGACTGGCGGGTGTCTACGGCCCTGATCACCGGCTTTATGGCCAAGGGAGAGCGTGGTATCCACCCTGCCATTCCCTTTTGGTTCCACGGCGGCCCTGTCGGCGGCTTTCCCCCCGGCAGGCGGCTCCCCCCTGCTGGTGTTCTGCCTGCTGTACACCCCTGCATTGCGGCTGTGGCCGCAGTCAAGCGGGAACTTGGCGGCAAGTGGGCCACCGTTATGGTCGTAAACCAGTGCGTTGTGGCGTGGGTTGCGCCCTGCACGCGGCTTGTGGCTGTGGCCCATCTTCTGAAGCGAATAAAATAGAAAAAACCGTCGTAAACGCCCCAGTCAAACGGCCAGCCTGCGCAGAGATGGGCCTTTGGCGTGACCGGAAAATTGCGTTCCGCTCTGCCAATGGCGGGTGAGGGAGCTGTTGAGCAAATATTTCTGCCGAGACGGTTTTCTGTTCCGGAAAAACTTGACAAATGTGCAAACTATAATACTTCAAAAAATGAATGATTCAAAAATGAAAGGAGAACTCGGCGTGAATCCGAACATGGAATTTGCCATCAAGACCGCGCAGGCCTACAATGCGGTCTGCAAGCCCCTGTGTCAGGAGCTGGAAGCTGCCGCAGACGGCCCTTTTGATATCCCCTGATGTTCCTTGCCAACAACCCGGACCGCAGAACGGCCAGCGACATCGTGGGAGTTCCGCCATATCAAGGCAAATCTGGTGTCGATGAATGTAGACCGGCTGGTGAAGGAAGGGCTATATCTGGAGCGGCGCGCCGTGGCGGGCGACCGCCGCAAGACCCAGCTGCTGTGCACCGAAAAGGCCCGCCCGGTCATCGAGCGGGGGGCCGCGCGGTGCAGAATGCGTTTTTTGCGCGGCTGCTGACCAACACCGGACGAGCCGACCCGGGAGGCCTTTTTCGACCATGGAGATCATCGGGAAAAATCTGGACGAGATCTTAAAGGAGAATGGATAAAATGCACTTGCTGTTTACGGTGCTTGTCACATTTTTTGCGGGCATGGGGTTTTGGGCTTGGCACCGGCTTTGCCGGGATGAGCGCGGCGGCGGTCATCAGCCCCATGCTCATCACCTTCCTGCACATGGACCCCTACATGGCGGTGGGCATCGCCCTTTCGTCGGATGTGCTGGCCAGTGCGGTGTCCGCCTATACCTACCATAAAAAGAAGAATCTGGATATCAAAAACGGCCTGATCATGATGGCAAGTGTGCTGGCCTTTACCGTGGTGGGCAGCTGGGTGGCCAGCAAGGTGCCCCTCCGCCACCATGGGCGGCTTCTTCTCGGTGTTCATGACGTTCCTGTTGGGCGTCAAATTCATCCTGCGCCCCGTGATGACCACGAAGGAAGCCATGCAGGGGTCAGCCCCAGAAAAGCGGGCGGTGCAGTCGGTGGTGTGCGGCGTGCTCATTGGCTTTATCTGCGGCTTTATTGGCGCCGGGCGGCGGCATGATGATGCTGCTCATCCTCACGAGCGTCATGGGCTACGAGTTGAAAAACTGCCGTCGGCACGACAGCGTTTTCATCATGACCTTCACCGCCCTGACCGGTGCGGTGTCCCACTTTATGATCGGCGGCGCACCGGATTGGGGCGGTTCTGGGTGCTGTGCGTGCTGTTTACCCTGCTGTGGGCGCGCATTGCAGCGTGTTTGCCAACAAGGCCACCCCCAAGACCCTCAACCGCGCAACGGGCGTGGTGCTCGTGGTGCTGGGCGTGGTCATCATGGGCTTCAACCTCTTGACCTGAAGATAGACGAATAAAACCGGGCTCGTGCACTGCACGAAACCCTTCGTTCTATTCTCGAAGCTGAAATTACTTGCTCTCTACCTTTTCCTCGATGGTGGAGTGGTCGATGACCCAATCGGCAGCCTTGCGGATGCCCTCGTTGCGGCGTCAGGGCGGCAACGTCGGTGCCTGCCTTGATCTCTTCCACCGTCTTTTTTAGTCTTTCAGCGCGCTCAGCCAGCTCTTGTCGATCTCCTCATCGGTGGGCAGCAGGTTCTCCTGCTGTGCGATCTGCAGCAGTGCCATGCGGGCGCGGGTGTTCTTCTCTGCGGCGGCACGCACCTTGGCAGTAAAGCTCTCGCGGGTCTCGTGGATCTGGCTCAGATAGGTGGTCAGGCTCATGCGCTGCATCTGCAGCTGCTGCTGGATGACCTGCATCTGCTGCTGGTAGGCGTTTTCCACCAGAATGCTGGGGATCTCGCCCTCTGCGGCATCGGCCAGCTGACCAAGGATCATGTCCTTGGCATGGTTCAGTGCACCGCCGTGGCGGCCGTCGAACAGCTGCTGTTCACGAAGGCGCGGTACTCCTCCATGGTCTCCTTGCCCATCTTCTTGGCAAAATCGCTGTTCAGGGCAGGCAGCTGACGCACGCACACGTCATGCAGCTTGATCTTGAACACGACAGGCTTGCCGGCCAGCTCCTTTGTTGGGGTAGTTCTTGGGGAAGGTGACGTTGATCTCGAACTCGTCCCCTGCCTTGTGGCCCAGAATGCCATCCTCGAAACCGGGGATCATGCGGCCCGCTGCCCAGCTGCACCGACTGGTCCTTTGCCGTGCCGCCCTTAAAGGCCACACCGTCCAGAAGACCCTCAAAGTCCATGTGCACCACGTTGCCCTTTACAGGCCGGGGCCCTTGTGGGGCACCAGCTCTGCGGCGCATATTTGCGGCGGCGCTCCAGCACCGTGTCGATCTCCTTTTGTCGGTCACCTCCGGGGTGACGCACTGGGTGGTAAAACCGGTGGTGGTCAGCTTCAGCTCGGGCTGCAGCGCCACGGTGGCGGTAGCCACAAAGCCCTCGTCCTTCTTCACGCTTACCAGATCGTAGCTGGGATCATCTACCGGCGCAAAAGCCGTGTTCCTTCAAAGCAGCCTCGTACAAAGCAGGCACATCCTGAACCATCAGGTCGTTGATGGCATCGTACCAGAAGGTGTGCTCGCCGCGGTCAGCCTCGATCTGTGCGCGGTCGGCCTCGCCCTTCTGGAAAGCCCTTGATGGTATAAGTGGCGCGGGTGCGCTCATAGACCGCATTGGAGGCGGCCTCCAGTTCCTCAGCCGAAGCGCTGAAAGTCATTTGCAGACACTCTTTTCGGGAGTTTCCACGCTTACCAGTTTCATAGGTTCTACCCTCCGTGTTGTTCCCTTGGCGGCGGGGGCGGCACTGCAAGGCAGCAGCCGGAACGCCATTTTGGGGACATTTTCAAACATTAATAAAGTTATTATAGCACAAGTGCAGCAAAAGCGGTATAATAAACTTGATAAAAAATGTGCCGTTTTTGGCAATTTTAGTCCATTTTAAGCAGGAAAAAGCACGTTTTTGCGGCAGCAGCTGCCGCGCAAAAAGTGGGAAAACCCTCAGGAAAGGAAGGCTGTCCCCCGTATGCGATTATTTGATGTTCTGGGCCCGGTGATGATCGGACCCTCCTCCAGCCACACCGCCGGTGCGGCAAAGATCGGCTATACCGCACAAAAGCTTTTGGGCGAGATCCCGGCGCAGGCGGATATCGGCCTGTACGGCAGCTTTGCCACCACCGGCAAAGGCCACGGCACCGACCGCGCATTGGTGGCGGGGCTGCTGGGTCTGCGCCCGGACGACCCCTCGCCTGCCGGACAGCTTTGCGCTGGCCGCGCAGCGGGGGATGCAGTTCAGCATCCACCCGGTAGAGCTGCGCTCTGCCCACCCCAACACCGCCGTGCTCACCTGACCAGCCGCACCGGGCGGCAGCTTTCGCTCAAGGCGGCGTCGGTGGGCGGCGGACGCATCCGCGTCACGGAAATTGACGGCGTCCCGGCGGATTTTGGTGGGGACAGCAACACCCTCATCATCCACAACGAGGACACCCCCGGCTGCATCGCCGAGGTCACTATGTCGCTGGCCCAGCGCCGCATCAACATCGCATCCATGCAGGTGTTCCGCGCTGCGGCGGGCGGCTACGCGGTTATGGTGCTGGAGTGCGACTCCCACATCCCCCACGCGCTGGAGCGGTAGCTGGCGGTGATGCCGGGTCTGCTGAAGGTGACCTGCCTGAACGTGGACGAGCCGGAAGAAACGGAGGAATGAGCAATGGCATTTTGTCCTGTGAAGAGATGCTGGCCGCCGCCCGCAGCCAGAAGATCACGCTGGCAGAAGCGGGCTGCGCAGCGATTTGGAGGAGCCGCCTGACCGAGGCGCACAGCCGCGCCGCCATGCGGCATTTGTGGCAGGTGATGCAGGCCACTAGTCAGGAATACGACCCGCGCAGCGCAGCCGCAGCGGGTTTTCCGGCGGCGATGCCGCCAAGGTAGAGCAGGCGTGGCAGCAGGGGCGCTTGCTGGGCGATGACTATCTGGCCGCCGTCACGGCAGAAGCTCTGAAAACCGCCGAGTGCAACGCCTGCATGAAGCGCATCGTGGCCGCGCCCACGGCGGGCAGCTGCGGGGTGCTGCCGGCGGTGCTGCTGCCCCCGCGCCGGGCAGGCAGACGAAGACGCCGTCTGCGACGCACCGTATGTGGCGGCAGGCTTCCGGGCAGGTCATCGCCGCCCGCGCCACGCTGGCGGGCGCAGAGGGCGGCTGTCAGGCCGAAGTAGGCGCAGCCAGCGCCATGGCTGCCGCCGCCCTGCCTGTGTAACCTGAAGGGCGGTACCCCGGCAGTGCGCCGCTGCCGCCGCCATGGCACTGGGCAACCTGCTGGGTCTGGTCTGCGACCCCGTGGCGGGTCTGGTAGAGGTGCCCTGCATCAAGCGCAACGTGGTGGGCGCGGTGAACGCGTCTCCCTGCGCCAACATCGCGCTGGCGGGGTGGACTACGCCATCCCCTGCGACGAGGTCATCGACGCCATGGGCCGCGTGGGCAGTCTGCTCTCCCGACCTGCGCGAGACCGGTCAGGGCGGGCCTTGCCGCCACCCCACCGGTGTAAAAATCGCCCGTCAGCTGGCTCAGGAGGGCTGAGCACCACGCCCGCTCTCCCCCGCCCGGCGGGCAAAAAGCTAGAAGCCGCTTTTTGCGCCGATGTGGCAGAAGAATTACAGAAAGCCGCAGTAAAAATCAAAGAAAAAGACGTTCTTTTTTGGAAAATATAAAAATATTTTAAAAAAGCTGTTGACAAACCCCCCCTTCGTGATAAAATACATCATGTTCCGAACGGAACGTATGCGTTGGTAGCTCAGCTGGATAGAGTGACTGACTACGAATCAGTAGGCCGGGGGTTCGAGTCCCTTCCATCGCACCACAAACAAGAAAAATCCGAACTTTTTCCAATAGGAGAAGGGTTCGAATTTTTTGTATTCTTTGGAAAACAGAACGAATCCCTTGCTTCCATCGAAAAACGTCCTAGACCTTATCATAAGAAAGCACGACAGACTATGGTAAGAGTGCCGTAAGGCAGAAAGGACACGAACATGAAGTACGATGCAAGAGCCTGCCATTTCAACATGGATACTGGATGTGTGGAGCTGCTGCTTCGGGATGGGAGGAAAATCTCTATCGATTGCACCGGGGTCGAGGATGCGCTGGACGTGACCATGGCGCAGGGGACGGAATTGGACTATCTCATCTACAATGACCCACTGGGCTATGCGGATTTGATTCTGAACGGCGATCCGAAGGAATATCTGAGGAATGTGGCTGGAAGCCATGGGCTAGAAGATTGAAGGGCAAAACAAAAACAGGGTGCGCCCCTGAATAGACGCACCCTGCCAAAGACCACAGACAATAGCGATATGTACAATAGGGCGTTCCCCGTCGGGAACACTCTGTTTTTCTTTGCCGGAGATATGAGACTGTTCTGCCTGCCACGCGGCAAATTCCCTTTGCCCCTTCTTCGCTGTTCCAGCAGGCAAGGATGGCCGGGTAGAATGCCCGTGCCAGACGGTCGATGACTTCATCGGGGTAGGGGGAAGTGTTTGTGGACTTTTTCTTTTTGTTCAAACGCACGCTCCTTTGATCGTCCCACCGTGGCAAATTCGGGCAAGAAAATCAAAAAGTTCCAAATTTTTATCAGGCGCAAGGGCGCGGAAGTTTTCCACCCTGCACTTGCGGCTGGGTGGCTTGTTGATGGCTTACAAGTGGCTGTCGTTATGCGATTTCTTTATCGTTCAGCATTTCTTCAAACTGTGCCATATACGCTTTGTGCTGCTTGAGGATTTTTAGCGTTTCAGTTTTGGCGTAGGAATCGTCTGGCAGCTTAGGCAAGTATCTCATCAAAAATCAAAGTCCTGCTGAATCCGCCGAACGGCGACTTCCAGCGCGGAGTAGTTGATTCCAGAGTAGTGTGAGTAGCTCGACTGCGGAGCGGGACGGTCTTCCGGGTGCAGAATCTCGTTCACGATCTGCTTGCGGTTCGGAAAATCAGCTCTGGCGAGGCGGTGCATATCAGCATCACGGACTTTGAATTGCCCGGACAGGATTTTCTCCCTGCATACCGGACACCATCTGTTCCATGATCTCTACGCCCCGCATGAACTTTTCAGAACGGGCAACGTAGGATTCGCTGACATTGTTCCGCTCTGCAATCTGCTTACGAACGCTTGCTTCTGTGGCAGCGTGGGAGGAATTGTGTCAAATTGACACAATTCCTCCGGGGCGGTTTTCTTGGCAGCAGCCGTGTGCTGGTTGTTGCCGTTTCCACCGGGCTTCCGATGCTCCACACTGTACTGCTTTCCAATGAGGAACTTCTTCTGCTCCGGGGTCAGATTACGCCGCCCCAGCTGATTCTTGCAGATCCAAGCGAGAGCTTCCTCACGATTTGCAAAAACGCGGAGCGGCATGGTAGAGAAGTAGATTTCGGGATGCTCCTGAACGATTTCATAACGATTGTGGCCATCAACAAGGGTATTGTTCCACACGATCAAAGGAGAGAGCAGCTTGCCCGCTTTCAGGATATTTTCTTTCAAGCTGCTTGAATTCATCATCGGTCAGAGGGGAATCTGGGACTGAAACTCCGGATCGATTTTCAGGTTGATCATTCGCACACTCCTTTATCTCTCCTGCTGCGCCGGTTCTTCCTCCCGGAAAAGGACGCAACATTCTGCTTTGCGGTTTTTCAGTTTGAGCAGTTCTTCCCTTAGCTTCCTTGTACTGCTCGTAGAACTTTTGCCTTTTTCGGATGCCAGCTGCGCATACTCGGCTTCCAGTTTTTTTTCGGGCTGGGCAGCTTGGTGATGTTGTTTGCCTTAAAATAGGCTGCTGCTGCCCGGTATGCTGTCAGCTCTGCACGGTGCTGCTCCTCAAAGGCTGCGGGTCGTTTGGCAGCTTTTAACTGCTGTGTGATTATCTTGGTGCTGGCATAGGCTGCGACCCGATAGCGCAGCTCTTTTGTTGAATTTCATGCGACCTTCGAGGTCTTTCACCACCGCCAGTGCGTCGTGATACTTGGTTTCCAGTTTGGCGATGCGCTGGTTCAGGGCGTCCTCGTTGAGCAAATCTTTTCTCCTGCAAGAGGATCAGAGTTTGTGCCATGGCTTTGAGGTTGTACTTTTTGCCCAACGCTCATAGCCGGTGCCCTTACCCTTGGCCAGCTTTTTGCCTGAATGTCAATCAGTTTCCCGATGGTATCCTGCTTGAACTGCACCTTGGGTTTGTGCTCTGCGTTTGCGTTCAGGGTAGCAAACACAGCTTTCTTGTCGTAGTTGTCACCGAGATGTTTCGCTCGGATAAACTTCGTTCTGCCAGCAGGCAAGTAGCTGAGTTGTTCACGGCTTTCCTTGACGGCAATGCCGTACTGCTGCAACAGCCTGTCGGAAAAATCTTCAAAGCTCGTGGCACGGTGCAATACAGACGAAATCTGTCTCCGTAAAGTATCCTTCACAGTTTCAAACTTCTTCTGCCGAGGCTGCTGTCCAGCTGTGGTGAGGGCTGCGTTTTCACGATCGAGTTTCAACTGGCCGCGTCTACGCGCCCAATACTCAGCTTCGCTCACGCGCTCCTTGGAGCCGTTGAGCAGGTCGATCTGGTACAGACCAGCACCCTCACACAGCTCCATGACCTCACCACGCAAGGTGCCGCATGGTCTGGGCTGTGCTGGAGTGCTTCATACCCTCGCGCCAGTCGCGGGGCTTCTGCATATAGGGCTTGCGTTCCACCTCTCGTGTTCGGATGCTGCCAATCACGATGTGGACGTGGATGTTTCCCGAACGGTTGTGCCATCCGGGTGAGTGCAGACGATGGCAGGATGACCGGGAAAATTTTCAGAACAAAACTTTTTAGGCCAAGGTATGCCTGTGCCTTTTCCATGGTCAAGCCGTTGTCGGCTGCATCTCTGGGGTCGAAGCTGATGATATACTGATGGCTCTTAATATCATCGCGTTGGGTATTCTTACCATACTTGCGGTTTGCCAGCAGACAGGCCGTTGCAAACGAGAAATCGCCGCACTCAAGGGTGTCGAGCAGGTACGAATCCCGCCCAGCTTCGGCTTGCCCTGTTCATCAGAAGTTGCTTCCCGGTGAACGCGTCGTGCTGGTAAACGAGGTACGCTTCGATGGCGGTGTGGTCCGAGTTTTTTAGAACTTATGCTTAGCGAGCGTTGCCATACAGTTCACCCAGAAGTTTCTCGGCGTTGAGCCGAAATGCGGTTAGGTCTGCAGAGTTCGTCAAGAATTTTCGCTCGGATCTGCTCGGTGTCTGCACCGCCGAAGTTGAAGTGCCTTGCAAGCTGGTTGAGGCTTCCGCCCATTTTGCAGCACTGAGCAAGCAAAGTGGAAACAGCGGTCAGGGGTCTCTTCGCCGCCGCCTGCAACGATGGCTGTTTTCTCGATTTTGACGTTGTGGATGGCGTGGCGGATAAAAGTGGAAAGAGGAGAATTCAGGAGTTTGCAAGTGAGTTCCAGTGGCGTTTTTTCCTCCGCTGTCACACGGAACTTGATGACGTGCGTTTTGTTGTTCGGCGTGTCGTGGCGCTGGGAATTGCTAGGGATCGATTGAACATTCGTTTTTGGTCATTGTACCTCCTGTCTGTTCGATAACTCCTCGGTGAAGTTATTATGCACGACACGCCGTTCCATTCGTGCCGCAAGGCACGAATGATGGAGGGGTTTGGGGCAGGCACGCCCCAACAAGATCACATCGGAAATCGCAGACGCATTGCGAAGTGTGAAGTCCCAGATGGACACAAATTTTCAAAATTGAAAATTTGGCCCTGAGACAGTTCTTGCCCTCTACCGCTGCGCTCAAAACGCTTTTCTTTCCGAAATTGTTTCCGAATTGTTAAGACGCAAAAATAAGTAGAGAGTTCCGCTGCTCATATGATGGGGTCGCCGTTTGCTCCGAACGAAGTTCCTGCCCTGTTTTGCAGCGGCGTTGACTAGAAAGCCGGTATCACGTCCGGTCGGCTCATGAAAATTTTCAAGGTGCAATCTTCCCAAAAAAATACCGCCCACGCAGCGCAGCGATGATTTTGTCAGGGTGAATCGGCGGCAAATGAATCGGTGTTGGGGGCGCATGTTCTTTCCGCGCAATCATCCAAGAAAGTGGGTATCACTGGTGAGAACCACCACTTTCAGCAAGATTTGGAATAAAAGGGTATCCCTATTGGGGAAGTGTAGGCGCGTCAAGATGGTTTTGCCACAAATTTATTGTGGTAAACAGTAATTGGTAGTAGGACTTATTTGTGAAGTATGTCTAAAAACCATATTGTAACTATATGCTTCTTGCAATCTACGGATGAAGAAGGAGAAAGCTCTAAATCTGCGTCGGAAAGCTCTTGTATTCCCTCTGAGGGGATGGCATCGATAGTCTGGTCGATCGTGGTCGCTAAAGAATTGCTCTGGGTGATGCAAAAAATAATCACATATTAAAAGAATTGCGTCATGGATGGAAGTGCTTTTCAGGAGCTTATTCCTTGAATATAATTTTTGTTTTGTCTCAGCTCTCAGGCTCATCTGATTTCTGAAACATTGCGTTTCATGCTTCTGTGATTCGTTGCCGAAGGGAAGCTTGCATAGTCCATTTTTTCACCTCATCAGAAAGCATACAGAGGGAAATTGAATTTAAATGTTCCAGATAGAAAGCCTCGATTTGGTTAAACGGGTGACGGTACAGGGCATAATGTGCAAAATAAAAATAAAAGGTCGAATTGTACAAGAAACATTCTGTCAATGCAGCATAGGAAAATTCCGGGCAGAATTCTAAATGGAAACTGCTGAAGGCGATTATAAAGAGGGAAAACGTCGATGGAATCAAATCAGGCACAAGTGATCCCGTCGGATCTGAGAAAGCTTTCCGCGCAGTGCAGGGGCTGTAGTTGCGGGGGTCAGGCGGCTCTATTTCATGGGAGATAGAACTTCACAGATGTTGTTTCGATGATTCAGGGACTTTCATAAAGTCAAAACGATGATGCTGGATAAGTGGCAACCGTCGTGCAGCACCAGGCGGCAAGGCTGGTTCTTTTGAAATATCCCAAGAACAATACTGAAATAGTTCAAGAGGAAACTGTATGACCTGGTTCAGTAGAAGGTCTCAAAAAAGTAAAGCAGGCACTATAGTTTCAAAAATCAAGCTGCGCCGATGTCCTCTGGAATTACAAATCATAATCAGTCCCTGTCAAAAAGCGATGCATCGAGAAGTCTGTGAATAAGACCAAAGGCAGACAGTCGAAGAACTGACGGCAGAGGGGTTAAAACCTGGAAAAATAAGATTCCAGGAACTGGAACAGCCGATTCAGCAGAGCGAGAGAATGATTCAGAAACCGGAGCTACAGGGGAAAGGAAGCACGTGAGATTGAACGATTGGAACAAAAAAGACAGCCAAAATTCAAGAGGAACTGCGGAAGATTGGAAACGTCTCAACAAGTGATGAAAATGGACAGAGCCAGATTGCACAGCGTATTCGGCAAGAAAGCGGAATTACAAAGCGATGCCGTGAACATATTCCACAGATTCAAAATGCTGTAAGAGAAATGGAACAGGGAGAAGCTCGGCTTCAGCAGCAAGAGGAATGGCAGCGCCGCCAGAAAGCGCGTGCAGAGCAGGAACTTGCATCCCAGAAGAGACGGCTACAGCAGTATCAGGGTAAACTGGAACGTCTGGCAACAGCAGATGAGCATTTTGTCCAGCGCACTGGGAGGTATCAGCAGTCGATGCAAGGCAGGCGCAGGCAGCACAGCAGGGGAGCGGGTCACGATGCGGTCTGTAGACAGTTGCATCAATGCGTGGATGCAATATTGCTAATGTAAATTCGATAGATAAATGAAAGGATGTGTTTCTTTTGGCAAGCGCACAAGTCAAGATTCAGGATTTGAAAAACGGAATGAAATTCTGCGGCGTATGTACACATGGTTACGCTTACAAGCAGCAGCTCCAGCGTGATTATATATGAGTGCTGACTCTGGATGGAAAGGATGAAAGCAGTACAAAAATCTTGGACAGATTGTAAAGGGATAAGTTTACCACACAATTCTACCTTCAGATTCCACAGCTTAAAAACTGTCAGAAGTGGCTGGAGCTTTAGCTTTAGTTGAAAAATATGAGACCTGATGTCGGTTTATAAAATGGAAAAGGAGTTGGATACAGTGCGCATCCGGATACGCTCAGGTGGAAAAGATTTGCGGATACGATTTCTGGATACGCTCAGTGAAAAAGCGGGTGGAACGATAACCGGAATTGGAGCGGGGCGGTGGCTTACAATCAGGTGATGCAAAAATTGCCCGTTGAGATCAAATCACCGACAGCGGACCTGAAAGCAACAGGAAAAGCTGAAACAACTGGAGGAACTGGTACGGAGTTATCAGAGCCGCCAGTTTAAATGGATAAAACAAAATCATTATGGAGGAAATCAAAAAATGGATCTGAACCATTTCACAAAGTGGAAAACAAGAAAAATTAATAATTTTGAAAATGGTTATTCGACGTTCAACCCTCCTATAGGTGACATCTCAAAAGGTGGAGTCGATGGCGAGCAAGAAGGCGTAGACTTTCAGACCCCGCTTTAATATCCAACATGGATCCGATGCTACTACCACCCGGAAGAGGGCCATCAGCACGGTGCGGCAAGAATTTGCGCTGCTATTAAGTTGCGATTCCTTTGGTGTGATCGGTGGTGAATATAGGAAAGATGTTGTGCCATGACTGCACCACAAAGCTTCGTGGAAGAACTGCAGAAACCATAATTATATCCATGGACAGTATACGCAGTGTCTGGTTGGATATTGCAATCACGGTGAGTGTGACGGATTCATCTGGGGGCTGAAGGCGGTGGCATCATGGCGCACTTTTTATATGGTACTGTATTGCAGCGATCGGCGGCAGCGCGAGTAACTTTTTTCCACCGCTTCATTGCAGCAATTCCAGTTCTTTGTTTCCAGCACGGGAAACATGGTGATTTCGATTTGCGTCGGTCTGTTTAAATTTATCTTCTGTTTCTTCCTCTATGCGACATGGCATTGTTTGAAACGGTCAAAAAAGATTCTCTTTTTACTACCGCAATTATATGGCTCGACGGCAGATTGTTCCTGAAAGGGGACAGTTCTGCCCTTGCAGTGCATCCGGGATCGTATGGAATATAGCCGTGATGAATGAAAAAATCGTGCGGCGGCGAGTCTGGCAGATTCGGATGAATGAAGGCAGCGGAAGCCGTAGCTAAATGTAAACTCTTATGTCGCAGTTTTGTTCAGGAACAGCGAGGAAAAAAAGCAGGCATTGTCAGCAGATGCATTCATCAGATCGCCGAGAATCCAAGTGAGATCATCCGGGCAGCTTAGTGTTTCTCCGATCGCTTGGCAAGGACAAAAACCGTCGCGCCAAACGACTTGTTTCAGCAGGAGGTTACCACAGCATGGATAACAATGATGTGGTCGCTGCACGTCGTCGTGCATTGCAGGAGCAATTCATGCGGTGAAACCGTTATGGCCCCGCCCACGGGTCAGGCCCTCAGTTGCCGGGCGAATCGGATGATCCCACCTGGGCCTGGAATTTCGGTCCCGCAGGGTGCTTGCTTAAGGCAAGGGCAACAATGGCATTTATCAACAGAGTGATCCCGACCTCTATCGGGCAGAACCAAAGCCATGAACAAGTTCTTTCCTGTCGTTTACGATTCATCAGCTTCCTGATGGTTCCGGCAGACTGTACTGGCGTGGCAAAAGTGCTCGCTGGTCCGACGGTATGGTCTGGGATTTGATGCCGATTTATAAAAATGATCATCCTCATGCAGGCGCACGAAATGGCGGTTCGATCCCAGATTTCTTCCGGTACAGCCGCGGCTGAAGGATATAGCGACCCGCATGATGCCGATCCTGAAACATATGGCAGTTACGAAAATTGTAAGACATGGCTTCTCGGTCTTGGTCTGCCGCATATCTATCGGGATAATTTCCGGACGTAATGAAGAATATTTTATTTTTGTACTGCGATCCCAATAGAAATACTTCAAGACGGGTATGACACGTTCGACTTCAGCTGTATCCCCTCTCAGCTGGGCCTGTAAATGGATCCTTCTGTGCGAAATGGGATGAATGGCGAACGTAGCGATGATGTTGTGCCAGCGCAAAATTATTGAGAGTTGAAAACAATTACCCACCTCACGTTTGTGGGTGATGAGCGTTTTTGTTTCTGAAATGAGGTGCGAACAGATGGAAGCGGGCTGGGCGGGCGATAGCGGCAGTCATGGCGAGACGGCGCAGATGGCAGAAACGGGCGGTCTATTCCTCTGGCAAAGTGATCGGGGATACATGGTGGCGCTGTGGAGTCCATCGACCCCGGTCCGAATTGATTTTTTGAAGTCGCATATTTTGAATACGATCAAAGCCGTATGTCCAGCAATCTGATTACCAAGTGTCGCCGCAATTTATCAGGAACGGTTGGAAACTCCATCGGGCTGTAGCATCGTCATCCGTCTTTTGACCAGTTTCCCCGGGGACGGACGGATCAAACCAATCACGTCTATGCGTCCATGCAGCCGTGCAGGAGCTTTAATCTCGCTTCCAGGTCAATCTGATCCGGATTTCCGTATGACAGTCTATCATGTGGGACAGACATATCAGAATTATCAGCGCATTTCCTGAGATGGAAATGAACGGCTTCCGCAAGAGCTTCTAAAGTATCGTTCAGAAGATTCACTTGCTCTTATGCGTGCGGAAAATGTAGTCGCACCTGGAGAGGAAACATCCAACAAAAAACCATCGAGAATTTCATGGAAGAAGTATCGTCTTTACCTGATATGCAGACACGCACCGGCTGCGGGCATGAAGCAAGCGGTCTTTCGGAGGAACAGATGACTCGGATGCTGATCTCTTGTATGCTGATTTGGAATTTCGCAGTGAGTAAAAAACATTTCTGTTCGCCCGATGGAATAGTAATGGCATTGGCGGTTTTTGCCGGAAAGAATAACGCAACGAGTAGAACGAAGCTGTGCGTTTTACGACCTGACGGAAAATAAAATGCTGGAGCATGGCGTGAAAAGGTGTTTTATTATCATTCCGAGATTGGAAAGCATGGAATGATGCACATGACACATCAGATGGCAAGTCACCGAAAAAAAGAAAAAATGGGCGAATGGAGGAAATTGCTGACGTATTGTTATGTTTGGCGTGAGAAAGGGTAATTGATATGCTAGAGAATTTTTGGGGAAGAAATAGAAAAGACGGTATTCCTTTCGGCGGCGCAGATGAGGGAAGCACACCTGGGGCAGTGAGAGGAAAATATTTCAAGGACACTGCTATCTTCAATATTTTTCCGCCGGAGCCTTTGAGCGTGGGGAGTTTTTTGGGCAGATCCTTTCCGGAAGGCTTTGAGCCGAACGCCAAAGGTTTTTTGCGGGGTCGCAAGACAGGAAAAAAATTCAGTTCTATTTTTGACGGAAAACCAATCAATGCGGAACCCTATGAATTGCACCAAAATATATTTTCCCCGCAACAAAGGTATTTTAGAAACGGATAAAAATGGATCACAAACGGGCAGTGATTCTGGGGTGTGGATCAGTTGGAAGCCTCGCAATGGAACTTGCCCGGTCCGGTGTGGGCCATTTTCTGCTTGCTGACCCGATGTAATGGAATACCACAATATCGTCGGCACCAGTGTGGTATTGAGGATGTCGGAGACCTTAAGATAAATGCACTGAAGCGTAAGTTGCTGAATATCAATCCTCAAATTGATGTGCAGATATTTTGAGGGAATCGTTCAGAACATTCCAAAGGCCATGCTGATGATTTTTTTGTGTAAAAGGGGAAACCGTTTTTGTGGGCTGTGCAGATAACCGTGGAGCAGATGTTACGCAAACCGCATAAGCATTTTATTACGGAGCGGCATTTCTCTCGGTCGGATTCTGGGAGCGTGCCTATGCCGGAGAAATTTTCTATCATATCCCGGACAGGGGAATGCCCTGCTACGCATGTGCTTTGGGCGAGGGCACGGAACTTTCGGCACGGGTGCAGGCAAACCATCATGTTTATTCCAATCAGGAGAATATTGAGGGAGTCCGCTTTGAGCCGGGCATCTCAAAAGTGGATATCAATTTTATCACCCGCATCGGAGTGAAATTAAAGCCTTTGGATATCCTGAACATACGGAGCCGGGCTACCGGCCTCGTTTGCTGAACGATCTGGAAGCAGTACACACTGGTGTGCAACAATGCTTAACCAGAGATCGGCGGGGAAATGGTAGAGATATTCAGCTATCTTGCAGGTCACCTCGCCGCTCAAGGCGGGTTTCATTCAGAAAAAGTGCACAGTGACAGTGTCGATATGAAATCAAAGATCATTAAGATGTCTTGAGAGAGAGTGAGAACACGATGGATGCTTTGACGCAGGCAGAAGTATTTGGTTTTGATCGGGGGAACTGAATGGTTTCCTGCCATTGAAAAATGGGACCCCCGGCTCGTCACGCAGGAAAAAGAGAATATCAGGCAAAAAGAACGAGAATCATCGCAGAAAACAATGCGGAAAAGACGCGCCGGGAAAAGGCTTACAAACAGGAATGTGGAGACACTGTCACGTCAGTCGGCGGCAAAATGATTTGAGGATGCCCAGAAGATCCTTGAAGATGTGGATCAGATGGATCCAACAGCTGATGAGTTCTGACAAGTATCACTACAGCAAGACCAAAACACGTAAGGAAGCCGAACTGGCGGGTGTGGAAAGCCGTGAGAAACTATAGTACTGCATTGATGGAAGGCATCGAGGCGCAACTGCGTCAGAGACTATGGCCAGATTCAAAAAAATATCGTGAGTCCATGCTTCCTTTCTGATCAACGATCTGCACTTTTTGTTTTCGGCACAACGCAAGAAAGACTGCGCAAAGCCTTTTGCTGAAAATACGTGGTTACATAAATTTAATGAATGAGTCAAAGTGAACTGCTGCCTTGAAATTTACGCAGAATGAGCTGACACGAAAAAAGGAAGCGTTCACCAATGCCAAAAGAACTCACGGCACTCAATTTTACCATCACCACGATTCGGGAGTTTGATAATCAGGGGAGAGCATCAAAAACAAACGATGAAACAGCTGCGAGAGAGAAATGAACTGCTTTTCCACAGGAATTTGTTGATTTTTCTGGCGCAGACAGAGATGGATTGATTATGAATCGCGCAGAGTGAAAGTGAACAGCCGGGAAAAGAAGCATGCAGATGGGTCTACTGGATGAGCTTACGGATTATCCTCTCTTTGCTTCTGGTCGAGAATAAAAAAGCTGGTCCTTCGAAAGCGCCCATATGATGGTTAACGATGATCCGCTTCAAAGCCTTATATGTAAAGGAGCCACCTTGTGATGTCGGACGTCGTTTCCTTTGAAAAAGGAAGAACTGCTTTACGCATGGATGTTTGGTGCTCTGGCTAGCAGCCCTGTGGCAAAGCGGAAATCACGGTGATCGATCCTGAAACCGTGGAACCAGTGTCGGACCTTTTCTTTGATGCTCGCAAGCGTCTGCCAGAACTGTTCGGTGAAAAGCGATCTGCTTTACGGGCAGAGGATATCGCTACACAATCCAAGCTGTTGAACGAAGAAATCGAGACGACCCCTGATGGTCAAACCTTTGAACAGAGTACGACAGTATTTTTGACTATTCAAGGGAACAATTCCGAAGAGACCCTGCGAGTCCGCTGCCTCGTGATGTATGATTTCCTCGCAATATAGCGATTCGATTCTTTACGGATGTGCGCAATATTCTGCGTAATGGCAGCCAGTGCGGCATTTATACAATGATCATTTGCCCGCCGCCGCAGCCGGGCACACGTCAGGAAAGTTACCGGCAGATGCTGCAGACGATGCCAGCCTCTAACAGCGGTCATCAAGCAGATCAGCAGAGCTTTTCGAGCGCGGCTTGCCGCGTTGCTTTTATCATCCGGATAAAGCCGGTTTCCGGACCCGCTTCTTCCTCAGTAAGTATATGCGCTTATCTTTGAGGGAATGCAGAACCGGGGCATTGCGTTCTCGCCGTTTAATCCGCAAAGCTGGTCGAAGCGAAAAAGATGATGCAGAAACTGGATGTTTCCATTCAGAACCTACTGAATGGAAACAGATATCAGGAGCCATTATTTCATCAACAGTCGGCAAGTACAACTTTCCCGGAGTTGTTCTGCATGGCCAGATCGCTTATCCGGCCGAAATCTTTGATGATAAGCCATCGGCTATAAAAATCGTGCGTGCATTTCCGCGCGGAAACACGGGTCACTCTTATTGATATGAGCCGTGTGGGAATTTCAAGAATGATGTTTAATCTCCATCATCCACTCAATCTGAGGTAATCGGAGCTGAGGCGCGGCACGATAACTAAAGCATATCCCCGCGTAATCTGGGCTTTCCTTCGAATGCCCGGCATCAAAGTGCGCTTCTGTATCTTTTGATCGAAAGGGGCGGCGGAAGTGTCCGTATGTTGTCCAACTTCGTCAATAAAATGCCGGATTCACAAAGGGGCTGTCACGCAGATGTCCCGGACAGAAGAATTGCTGAGTTGTCTGAAAGAGCTGGAAGGACAGACGCTTGATTTATCCGTGACCGCCTGATTATGATGATTTGCTGGATTATAATGCGCACAATCCAAGACGTACAAAGCGATTACATTGCTCATGCTGTATGATTTCCCGTTGAATGCGGACGCTCGCTGTCTGGAACTGCCGTCTCTGTTATGCAGAAAGGAAACAGGTGCGGCATCTATGTCGTTCTGTGTCGGAATACTGCGGTCGAGGTGGCAAGCAGCTATGACCACATAGACGAAAAACTGGCCGAACTGGAAAAAGAATTGTGTCCAGATCGAATGTAAAGAAAACGGCTTTTGCTCTGCTGCCGTATCATCTCGGTCCGTTTGATCGAAAAACCCGATGCCGGACAGTTGGAAAAATTTGCGGTAGAATATCACAAGGCAGTCGAAAACTGAGCGTTCAGAGCATCCATTTTGAAGAAATCCTCCCGCCGGAACCGTTCCAGGGCAGCACAGCCACTGAAGCTGCCGATGGGCATCGGCGATGGCGATTCGGTCGTGAGCATGGTGTTTGGGCGAGGGCACTTCGCATCATGGCCTGATCGGCGGTGGTACGGTGGCGGCAAATCGACCCTGCTGCATACGCTGATTATGAGCAGTATGATGAACTATTCGCCGGAACAGCTCAATTTGTATCTGATGGATTTCAAGGGCGGTACCGAGTTCAAAATCTATGAATCGGAGCGGTTGCCGCACATCAAACTGCTGGCGCTGGATGCACTGCAGGAGTTCGGCGAGAGCATCTTGGAAAATCTGGTCCAGGAGATGGCGAATCGCTCGGATATATTCAAGAGATCCGGTGGATATACAAAGCTGGAAGACTATGTTACCAATACCGGAAATAGCATGCCCCCCGTATCCTTGTCATCATGGATGAGTTCCAGATTTTTGTTTGACAGCGGAACAAACCGCAAGGTGGCAGAGCGGTGCGCAAATCTGGCGAAGAAGATCGTTACGGAAGGACGTTCCTACGGCGTGCATCTTCTGATGGCGACTCAATCCACCAAAATCATTTCGACCCTGACGCTGGATCGTGGTACGATCGAGCAGATGCGTATCCGTGTCGGCCTTAAATGTGGCGAAGATGATACTCGTTATCTGTTTGGTGATACCCATTGCTCGGATGCAATGAAAAAAAATGGAAGGGACCCTGCGGAACCGCTGTGCTGAACGAAGACTACACAGAGAACAATCCGAACGTTGGCCTGCGGGTCGCTTTCTGCAATGATGAAACCAAAAAGTATTACCTGAAACAGATCAGTGAGAAGTTTGTGGATTCTCCCTGCACGATGCAGGTGTTCGAGGGCTCCCGCACTGTGCCGATGCTGGACTATCTTGCTGCACGGTCGATCGGTATTGCCGATACCAGCACGGTCACTGTGCATATGGGCGAAAAAAAGGTGGATGACCCGTTTGAACTGACGTTTGACCGCAAGAAACAGCATAATGTCCTGATCTGTGGTTCCAATGATGAACTGATGGATCGGACGGTCAATCTGTTCCTGCTCTCGGCTGCGCTGAACCGCAGGGCGTGTGTGTACTGTGTGGATGGCGACAGCATCGTGGGAGATGACCGCTGCGGAAGTTTTTTATCAAAAAAGCCTCGAGCATGGTGTAGCAGAACTGCACACTGCACATACCCGTTCAGATATCGTACAGTTTTGTCCATGACCTTTACGAAAAGTATCAGCAGCGCAAAAAAGAAAACAGGTGGAGATACGGTGCTGTTTGTCATCAAAAATCTGCAGTTCTGGATCTGATGCAGACGATGCTGCTGGGTGACCGGGTCGATGAGGCGGGTATATAGAGTTTCTAGCAGAACCCAAAGCAGTGGATGTCCTGCCGACTGTGGTGGAAGATCCGACGCTTGATCTTCTGGCTGGGTTCTCTGCAGAACCGACGGATTCCCCTGTCGAGCCGACGGGATTCTCCACGAAGCCTGCGGATGACGATCCCTTTGCCGCACTGCTGGCTCAAGTGCCGTCTCTTACTGCGGATGTGGCTCCGGCAGAATCGCAAAATGTAGAGGAAAGAGATCCGTTTGCGGATCTGATGGCATCGTTCTCCAGCATTGGCGCAGACTCTTCCCATGTTTCTGCTCAGCCTGTCTCCGGAGCAATGGGAAATGCTAGCAAAAATTGCAGAAACTGATTGCAGACGGTGCAGCCTATGGCATCCACTTTATCATCTGCTCCAGCGATTATCAGACGGTAAAGGAGTCCATGCACTTTGGCATGAACATTTTGAACAAGTTCCGGGAGAGAATCGTGTTTGCACTGAGTGATTCGGATGCATTCAATCTGATCGATAACGTGAACGTTTCCACGCTGCATGACAATACGGTTTACTATACAAATGGTGCTACTGATACGTTCCAGTTCAAACCGTATGTCAGCCCTGCACCAGAGCAGGTCGAAACTTTCTGTAGCGAGTTGTTGCCAATGTAAAGGGTGATTCGTGATGACAAATGTAAACTCATCTGCGGTTCGTCATGCGTTGAATCAGACAACTGCTGCGCGGGAAGCAATCGGGTATTTTATTCAAAGAATCCTGCAGCAGTTTAATAACGTCAATCATAGCTGGAATGACCAGCAGTCCAGAAGACTTTATGCAATCGTACTCGACAGCGTCACAAGTCTCCGAGCCAGCTATGGTGAGCTGCGTTCACTGGAAGAATCCCTCAAGAAAACACTTTGACACAGTCGAGAAGTATGAGCAAATCGGACGTGCTACACGAACAACGGCTGCAGCGGGCGTAGCAGCGGCTGCTTCAGTAGCATCTGCAGGAACAAAAACAGCTGCCAGCATACGACCGAGCATCAAACAGGACAAGCCTTTCTACTCCCCAAATACAATGCGATCCTTGATCAGCGCTATGGGAATGCTGTTCCGGCCGCAAGGAAGGTCTTTGATTTGTTTGCAGAAAAAGCTATGTATCCTCAACGGCAATTATAGCGGACCGGGGCCAAGCCATTACTCGCCTGCTGAGCACGGCGTTTATTACAATGCAGCAGAGGATGAGAAGAACGTGCGAGGGGCGGGTGCTACATACTACCACGAACTGGGGCACATGATTGATCATGTATGCATGAGATATCAAAATTTGATGTCGGAAAATGCTGTGTTTCACCATGCGCTGGTCAGCGATGGACAAAGGTTAATTCAATGCTATAATAATCTCTACCCCGGAACAGAGGGAAAGAGCTGTGCGCAATCTTTTTGCGAGGGAGCATGGCACAGCTGTTCGATCTCGCGAATTTTGCTACCAATGGCCATGTTTGTGGTGGATGGGGTCATAGCGAAGAATACTGCGCAAGAGCATGGGCCATGGAGCATGAGGCGTTTGCACACTTTTTGAAGCGAGTATGGGCGATAGCATCAAGCTGCAACGGCTGACCAAACTTTTTCCCCACCCGGTAAGAGTATTTAACCAGATGCTCGATGCGATCATTAAGAATGCAGAACCCTATGACCGTGAGCAGCGTGAACGTGCCATCTGGGAAGAACGTTGACAAAAGGCAGAAAGGAGGCCGGACAGAGTGACTGTTGAAACTTTAGACGATCTTTTTTCAGACGATTCTATGCCCCAAACTGCTGTGGATGAGGAATTGTTTGAACTGTGTACCGAATTTGAAAAATGCATTTCATCAATGCATCCCACGTGAAATGATGCCTTTGTGGGTAACGGATGAGAAAACTGAAGGAGGCCATCAGGAACTGTTTGCAGCAGAAAACGCGCAGACATCCTCGGAGTACTTGAATTGAAATTTCAGAAGACAGCATCTATTAACAGAATCAATTCTCTGCTCCGAAAAAGCAGCCGTTGTTTTTGGTTAGCTTGAGCGATTTAAACAGGGCTGTTGCAAAACAGCCAAAAAACGAAAAAAATGAGATGGACTTCCCCGAAAAAGGTTGCCTGTCTCATTTTTTGTTGTACCCGAAACTGCAATTAACCAGATACAACAAGGACGGTATGTCCATTACTGCGCCATCAGTGATTATAGACCAAGAAGAACAGATGCTCACCAGCTTATGGCGAAACCACAGGTCGGTGGGTATCTTATTACAAAAAGAAAGTAAATGCTGTTCGTTGATTTCATTATTCTATTGCACTTCATTGCAAAAAAATATGGTATATAAATTATACGAAACATTGGTTCGGATGAACGCTCCACCGTTCACTGATGTAAAAAAAGCGAGGGTGCCTGCCATGACTGCCGTGATCTATGCCCGTTATTCCACTGACAGCCAGCGAAAGAATCCATTGAAGGCCAGATCCGTGAATGCACAGCCTATGCGGAAAAAACGGCTTCACGGTGGTGAAGCACTATATCGACCGTGCTGTTTCTGCAAAACGGACAAATCGCCCGCAGTTTCAGCAAATGATCAAAGACAGCGAGCGCGGGATCTTTTGATGTCATCATTGTCTGGAAGCTGGACAGGTTTGCACGAAACCGCTACGACAGCGCCCGGTACAAGACCCAGCTGAAACGCAATGGTGTGAAACTGGTGTCGGCAACAGAAGTCATTTCGGCTGGCCCGGAGGGCATCATTCTGGAATCGGTGCTGGAAGGCTACGCCGAATACTACTCCGCCGACCTGTCCGAAAAGGTCGTGCGCGGCATGACGGAGAACGCTCTCAAGGGCATTTATAATGGTGGCACGATTCCGTTCGGCTACATGATCGATGAGACCCGGCATTACCAGCCCGACCCGTTGTTGGCTCCGTATGTGGAGCAGACGTTCCAGAAGTATGCGGACGGTGCGACCATGACTGACCTGCGGGATTGGTTGAAGGCGCACAACATCAAAAATTCAATGGGCGGAGAGATGTCCTACAATACGATTCAGCGGATGCTGAGTAATCGCCGGTACATCGGCGAATTGCGTTTGCGGGATGGGTACAGCCCAATGCGATCCCGGCATTGGTATCGGAAGAGCTGTTCAACAAGGTGCAGAAAAAGCTGGCGAAAAATAAAAAGGCCCCCTGCCCGTCATAAGGCAGAGGAAATCTATCTGCTCACCACCAAGCTGTACTGCGGCAAGTGCGGTGCGCTGATGTTCGGCGAAAGCGGTGTCAGCCACACCGGGAAGATGTACACCTATTATAAGTGTGCTGCTTGCCAAGAAGAAAAAAAAGACCTGCGATAAAAAGGCCGTGCGGAAACAGTGGCTGGAAGATCTGGTGGTCAACGAAACCATGAAGCTGGTGGAAGATGACGCTTCCATGAATGCCATCATTGTCAAAGTCATGGAATTGCAAAAATCAGGAAAAAGCACAGACCTGCCCATCTACGAAAAAGCAGTTGAAGGAAACGGAAGTCGGCATCACCAATATGCTGAACGCTATCCAGATGGGCATTCTGACCAGCTCCACCAAGGAGCGGCTGGAAGCTCTGGAAGATCAGCGAAAAAGAACTGCAAGCCCGCATTGCAGAGGAACGGCTTGCCAAGCCGAAGATGAAAGGAAAGAGTTCGTCCGGTTTTGGCTGCTCCGTTTCCGTAAACTTGATATGACCCAGCCGGAGCAGCGACAGGCACTGGTGGATACCTTCATCAATGCCATCTATCTCTACGATGATAAGGTCCTCATTACCTTTAACTATAAGGAAGGCACAGAAACGGTTCGCTTTCGGGGAAGCCGTGAAAGCGGAGAAAAGTTCGGATATGAGTGCGCGAGGTGCACCAGTAAAATCCCACGATTGACCGTTGAAAACACGGTGTAAATCGTGGGATTTCTTGTACTTTATATAGGCTTCAAAAAGGGCTGGAAAGTGCCTCGTTTGTGCCTTACTACCCCAAAAACTACCTCTTGTGTGCCTTACCGTGTGCCTTGTGTCGGATGCCCGGCGGGGCGAGTGCTTACGCCTGTTCATCGCCTGTTTGGGGGGCAAAGAAAAAGCCTGTCCGGTGTGTAGCCGGGCGGGCTTTTGTGCTGTCCGTAGGTGCTGCGGCTCTATCGTGGGTCATGCACTCTGGGCGGTGGGCTTCTCTTTTTCAGTCTTGGCAAGGTAGTTGTAGGCCATGCGGCAGACACCCCCTCCTCGGTATAGTAGTCCCCCAAGAGGTCCGCAACCTCTGCCCATGTCAGGCAGCGGACAAAGCGCAGACGGAAGATCAGATACAGGCGTGCGTCCTGAATCGTGGCGCAAAAAGGCAACGGCCTTATCTCGCTCCTGTTCAGCCTGTTCCTCAAGGTAGGTGATTCGTGCATCCATATCGGCGATCTCAACGGCCAGCCGCCCGGTGCTGTCTTTCACGCCGGATGCGTGGGGGCATACCGTTCAGTGAGGGTGCAGCGGGTGCGGCTCGTTCACGCAGGAACTTCAAAGCCTCACGGTTCTTTTGGATGGTCTCATTCAGGTGGAAGTAGCGAGAGATCTCTGTGAGTGTCATTGTTTCCCCTTTCATCAATTCGACTGCGCCTATTTTACCACAGAAGAAACCAAGAATCTATCATAGAATGATGAAAAATACCCTCTGCGGCCGTTTGTGGGCTGTCAGAGGGTGTTTCTGTCACTGTTCGATGGTCTGTGCCTTGCGCTTCCTGCCGGGCGCGTTCTTCCCGGATGCCCTGCACCCTGCCAGCGTTCCAAAGGGCGGTGATAAGCCCCATGAAGCGATATGCGCCTGTTAGGCCAAATTCATTGGGGACTTCTGTAATGGCGTTGAAAAAGCTGACTTACTTCCTTGAGGGTCTGGGACGAACTCCACAGCCACGACATTTTCACGGCTTCTTCTGCGGTAACGGTGGGAATTCGGGGTGCAATCAGAGTGCTGCATAGTGTACCTCGCTTTCAAAAATTCAATTAAAGTGCCGGAAATTTCCTCGGCTGACTGGGTAAAGATAGGGCTTGGAAAGCCCGCTGCCAGCCCGGCGGGGGCTTTACAGTACCTTGGGCGTGTTCGGCATGGATTCGGCTCTCTTGGGCTGCTGTGCTGCATCGTGCAGTGCATGGAGATAGGGTCAACAGGCGGTCTTTGTCGGCGGCTGACAGGCTGCGGACACGGCAGAGGACTTCTTGCCACTGGGCTGCGGTCATACCGCTGCACCCCCTTTTCCAGCAGCTTGGCCACGCTCTAAGCCGGCCTTTGCTGCGGCTGCATCAGTGCGGCCAGCTTCCACAAGAAAGCCGGTGTCAACCTTTGGCGGTCAGGCTCTCACCCTTGTGGATCGCTGACACGGTGTAGCCCTGCTGGGCGTACTGCTGCCGGATCCAGCTCTGCGGGGTCTGGTTCAGGTGGTCAAGCGTGTTAATCCGGCCGCCGTCCAGCACGATGCTCTCTCGGTGCAGGAGTGGGGGCTTGGCTTCCCGCTGGTCGATGTACTCCACCTCAAAGGCGTGCAAGCTGATTTTCTTCTCCAACTTCATGGTCATATCCTCCCATCATGCCCGGCGGGCTTCCATCTTCCGCCGGGGGGTCCTGCTCGTGTTACTGGGCTTCTAGCGGCTTCACCTGCGATGCACCGAAGAACGATGCGCGGTAGGTCTGGCCGTCACCCCCTGCTGCTGTGGATCAGCACCGCCTGAAACAGAGCCTTTGCACCATGCTCCACCATGTACCCGGCGGCTTTCCAGCCTGCCCATGTGTTTACAGGCTCCATTACACCCGCGCTCTCCTGTGCCCGCTGAATGCGTTCTGCGTTGATGGGTTCGGCCTTTGCGCTGTTCCATGCCCGGTGCAGGGCTTTTGGCAAAGCTGCTCACGCCCTTTGCGGTACAGCTTCCACGCTTTGTGCATGATCTCAGAGAGGTTATACTTTTTCATACTGTCCTCGCTTTACTTTGTGGGTCAGCTCCTGTATAATGGGCTTGACCCTTTGGTGGGTTTGGCTCGGTGGTGTAGTTGGTAGCGGACACCGGGCCATTTTCTTTTTACACAGCATATCGGGAAGTGGGTTACATCGCTTTGCTAACTCTCGGTATTTTGCTCTCCCGGTCTTACTTCGCCCCTTGCCTTCCGGTCGTGCTTCCCTTTGCTGTGTCTTTATTATAGCACTTAATTGGGGTGCAGTCTATTGATGAATTGCACAATAAACAAAGTGCAATAATCGTCACTTTTGCACTTGTAAAAGTGCAGATATGCGATAGAATAAGCATGGAAAGGAAGGTGCTCACAATGATTCGGTATAAAATCGAAATCCTGCCAGCACTCAAAGCTGCCGGATACAGTACCAACGAAATTCGTACAGATAAACTCATGGGTCAGGCCACCTTGCAGCAGCTGCGTCATGGTGAGAGCTTGCATCATGGAAAACGATAGACACGGTTTGCCGCTTGCTCGACTGCCAGCCGGGCGATTTGCTGGAACACGTGCCCACAGAGGACACCGCCGGGAAGGAAACCGCATGATGGAATTAACAATAGAAAATCTGCGTACACTGGCACAGAGCGGGCAAATCTTTCTGACGGCCCATTCACGCAGGCACGGCTTTTATGAGCGCGGCATTTTGCTGGCAGACATCCGGCAGGCTATCCAGGCGGGAAGATCATCGAATACCGCCCGGATGATTACCGTTGTCCGTCCTGTCTGGTGTTGGGGTCAATCTGGCAGGCCGCTGGCTGCATGTTGTCTGCGGCATTCATGAGGGCGCTCTGTGGATTCTGACGGCCTATTGGCCGGATCTCGACCACTGGAACGCAACGTATACTGAACGAAAGAAGAGAGGAGGAATAAATATGACCTGCTTTTTCTGCAAAGGCGAAATGAAGCCCAGCACGACCATTCACACAGTTCAGCTGAAGAACTGTGTCGTGGTCATCAAGAACGTGCCCTGCCTGAAGTGCGAACAGTGCGGCGAGGTCGTTCTGTCTGCGGACACGGTGGAGAAGATAGAGCACATCTTTGCAGACGGTCGAAAAGGCCGTGGCAGAGATCACCGTTGTGAACTTCCCCTGACTGCGCGGCATGCCCGCCGGGGCTGCCTGAGCAAGAATAGAACCAACGGCAAGGAAAAACACCCACAGAAAGAAGCAAAGCCTCAGACACGCTGTCGCGGTCTGGGGCTTTGTCATGCAGCGATTTTGTTGAGGTCAACAGAATCGTGCTGAAGTGCTGCACCCGCCGGGCGCAGCACGTTCAAAGGGGTTTGGGATGCTGCCCAACAAGTCCTGCAAGGCAAGCGGGGCTTTGCATACAAAAGACACTTTGCAGCGCCTATGGTGGTACCACGGCGCACTGCTTGCGAATGCAAGGCACATCATGCGTATGCTCTGCGGAATTTATCGTGCTCCGCTTCTTCGACAACGCCGAGGATGTACTCCCGCATATCGTCATCGCGGGAAGTCAAGAGGTTAAAACTGCTGCGTGTCAGACACGCCAGAGAAGTTGTAGACCGGGGCGAAGTTGATGGAAATCGGACTGCCCCTCGGAAGGTGTGGAGTTGATGCCGACACAACTTCGCCGGGGCGGCGGTGTTCGCGGTGAGTGCTTCATACTCGTTGTACACCGTCCAGTCATGGTAGAACGTCTGCATGGAATTTTCGGACAACCCGGCGGCTTGCTGAATGGCTGCAAAGTCAAAAGGGGCGTTTTTTGCTGACGATCTGCGTGAACTGCTGCGCTTCATCGAACGCTGCGCGGGTCTCCGGCGCAGTCAGCACGGTTTCGCCGCCGTTGAAGTAGACCAGCTCCGGGCCGCTCACCAACGATGGCAAAGCCCGGCGCAGCGGATTCCGTACCGACTGCATAGCCGGGAATGTTGCCGTTGTAGCTACCGCCTGCTCCTGCCAGTGCGGTGGAAGCAGCGGAGGCGATTTTGGAGAATACGGTCTGAACACGGGAGCATCCCCTCTGCGCCATCCACAAAGCCCTGAATGGTGGCTTGTGCGCTTTTCTTTGGCCTCATCACTGAGGTTCATGTCTCGCCACGCTGTCGGCCACGTTCTGCGCAATCTCGTCCATGGCGTTGCTCATGCCGGTTTTAAGTCGGCCATGCTCGCTGGTAGTTTTCTGCGCCTCCTGCAGTTCCTGATAGTTCTGGACCATTTTGGCAAGGTCAGCGTCAGAGGCCGATGCCATGCCGGCAATGGCGTTCACAGAATCCTTGCTGCCATCGGCAAGCTGGCAATCACGGCACTCAGACCGTCAATGTCGCGGCGCGGGCATTCAGGCTCTCAAGATTCTGGTTGTAGCTGTCCCAGTAGGTGATCTGGCCTCCAGTGCGGGAATTGATGCTGGACGCGGAGGTGGCAACGATTTTTTCAGCGGTATCCCACAGGTCATACTGCCCGCTGACGCTCTTCAAGGCTGCATCATAGGCCTCGTTATAGGCTGAGATGATGCCCCTGAATATTATTTTGGGCAGCAGACAGGGGGCGGCAACATCCTCGGCACTGTCTGCTGCAGAATCCTGTGCATCTGCCATGCCGTTGATTGCGGCCGCTGCTTCCTGATACCGGTCTGGGCAGCGTCCTACCGCTTCCCGATCTTGCGCCATCGCCTCGGTGTAGTTCTCACCTCGCCGGGCAGTCACAAGGTCTGCCGAATAGTTGAGGTATTCGCTGCGTAGCTGCTGCACATCCTCGCTCATGGTGCGCCACGGAAGATCCTGAACAGTACCATAGGTCGCTTTTTAAACTGTTCGTCCGTCATGCCGAGGGTGGCAAGTAGCTTATCATAGCTGGTAACCATGCCGGCATTGATTTCAACCTTGGCTTTTTGCAGCAAGCAGTTCTCAGTTTGACTCGTTCTTCTGCGCGCTTTCGCTTAGCACATCTCGGTATTTCATACAGAGTGTTCAGATAGTCCTGCCGGGCTTGCGCCTTTGCATCGGCCACATAAGCGTCTGTGTGCTGGCGCAGGGCTTCGTGCCGCCCTTGATGGAATCCGTTTCAAGGTCAATGTCATCGGCCAGACTGGGCACCAGCGCAGACAGGCGGGCAAGGGTATCGTGATACTGGTGTTCCCGGCGGTGTTGCCACCAGTAGCCGCCTCGATGGCCTCCAGCTTGCCGATGTACTGGTCGGCAACGCTGGCAGTTGCCTCCATGCTGGACAAGGTGGTGTCGTAATCTGTGCCGGCCTCTTTCATGGCACTGCCCATGTTCTGAGCCGCGGTGGTCAGTTCCTGCACAGAGAGAACTGTATCGTTAGCAGCAGAGGGAAAGCAAAGCCACGACTGCCCGCAACACCGCCGGCAGCCAGCGCGGCGGGTGCCCAACACAGGGACAACGGTAGTCAGAGTGGGTGCAAGTACCTTTGCTGAGTTTAAGGGCAGCATTTACGGCGGTGATGGCTCCGGCCAGACCGCCCAAGGTGACTGTCCCGGCGGCAATGCCCTTGATCACGCCGGGGTTTTCCTCGACAAAGCCCTGCATCCAGCCCAGAACCTGCGCGCCAACATCGTACAGGCCGGACATGGTGGAGTCAAATCCTCGCCGATGGCGATTTTCAGGCCGTCAGCGGCAGACTGCATCAGAACCAGCCTGCCGTTCATGTTGTCGAGCATGGTGCCCGCCATCTTGTCGGCAGACCCGGCGCAGTTGTTCAGGGCTGCGGTGTAGTCTGAGAACGACTGCCCGCCCTCGGCGGCGGCCTCGCTGCATCCGGCCATGATGGTTTGCAGCTTGGAATACTGGTTTGTGCCAGCGATGGTCTTGGCAAGGTTGGCTTGCTCTTGGTCGGTCAGGTCGCCCCAGACCCCGGCAAATCCCGGTAAGGATGCTGGACAGGGACTGCATATTGCCCTGGCATCGTAGATGTTCACGCCGTAGGTCGCCAGCTCGTCACCGCACTTTTTGTGTTGGTGGCAAGGCGGGTGAAGATGGCGTTCAGGGGCTGTGCCAGCCTCGCCGCCCTTAACACCGGCATTGGCCATGGTAGCCAGAACTGCGGTTGTCTCCTCGACAGAGTAGCCAAGGGATGTGGCGGTAGATGCACACGCCTTGTGGCCTCGCCCAGCTGGATCACGTCCGTGTTGGAGTGAGCCATAGCGTAGGCCATCACATCGACAAAGTGAGTGGTGTCGGAGGCTTTCAGGCCAAAGGCGGTCAGATAGTCTGTGACAATATCAGACGCCTGCGCCAAGTCCATATTGGCGGCAGCAGCCAGATTCAGCACCGGGCTGATGCCGTCCAGCATAGACTGGTGTTCCAGCCCGCCAGAGCCATGTAAGACAAAGCGTCCGCGGATTCACCGGCGGTGAACTTGGTGGTTGCGCCCATCTCCTTTGGCTTTGTCGGACAGGGCTTCCAGTTCATCGCCGGATGCGCCGGACAGGGCTTCGACGTTGCTCATGGATGCTTCAAAATCACCTGCGGTGTTGATGCAGTCCATGTATGCGTCTTTGATTTCGTTGAGGCTTTTGCGATGCCGGCCGTGGCAAGCACAGATTCAACGGCATCGAGGGCTTCGACGGATTTTTTCGCCGAAGTCCTTTGCGCCCTCTCCGGCCTCGTCCATGGTCTTTTTTGAGGTCAACCTGCTGGTCTTTCAGCTTATCGACCTCGGTTTCCAGCCGAGTGGTTTCTGCTGTCAGCTGCGTGGTGTCCATGCCAGCTTCCGCAGGGTGTTCCCGGTGGCAGCCAGACGCTGCTCATAGGTGTGCAGGGAGGTCGTGGTCTTGTCGATCTGCGCCTGCTTGAAATTAACTTGTTTTCCAGCGCAGAGGAATAGCCCTCGGTCTCCTGAATCTCTTTCTGATGTTATCGTACTGCTGCTGCAAGACGGCCAGCCAGCCGCTGCTTGGTGGAGTCAACGGCCTGTTGCTGCTTCTGGTACGCAGTTATATCGGACTGTACCTTGTTCAGCTGCTGGATTCTGTTCTGTGTTTCCACAAGAGCAGACTGCGCAGCCTTGAAGGTGCTGGAGAAGTTGCTGTTCTGCTTGGCGGACAGGCTGAACAGCAACTCCCATTCTTTTCGAGCCATAAAATCCCTTTCTCTTGCCATATTCGATTGTGCTGCACCGGCGGGTGTAGGTATGCCCCCTCACCGCGGCAAGAACGGCGAGGGGCATAGTTCTATCAGGGAGTGCGGTCAGAATTCTTTTGGGGCTCACCCCCTTCCTTTCTCTGCTGGTAGGCGGCCCATGCTGCGTCCAGCTTGGCCTCGCCATCCGGCATAGCCATGATCTTGAGATATAACCGTTTGCAGCCTCGTGCAAGTCTGGCAGTGTCCTCTGGTGAAATCTCATCGAGGTGAATACGAATATCGTTGTCCATAGTTTGCCTCCTAGCATTATGGTGTCAGATTGCACTAGAATGGCGTAACGAAATGCCAAAATTTTCGTACTCTAACTGAGGAGATTCGGGGTCGACGAGCCCGCTATGAACTAGGGTACCCGTTCACAGTACCTTGAGGGGGTGCCGAGCTTGGAGATGGGCTGCCGGGTGTGATAGAATGACTGCGGGATGTGGTCTGTCAATCGCTCCCGCTTGGCTGCCTTTGCGAGTTCGCTGCTTGCATGGCGGCCTTTTTGTTTTGCCCATAGTCTGCCCTTTGTTTGCCGGAACGGAAAGACGATGCTGTTTGCCGGCCGTTTTGCGTCCGAGGTGATGATCTCTTGGGCGGCTTGCAGAGCCTCATACCCGCCGGGCAGAGCGAGGATACAAGCGTACAGCTGCATAAAGGCAACGACCAACTGTGCAACATACTCTTGTGTGATACCCCTGCGGCGGGGCGCTGCCGGGCTGCTGCGGTGTGCCGGAATTTGATTGTTCATGGGTGGCCTCACTCTCGCTGCCTTTATGGCTCGGATGGCTTGCGGCTCGGTATGCCTCTAATTTGGCCATGAGTTCCGGATCTTGTTGGAACCGCTTATGGTATTCGAGGAAAACTCGACCGATTCGCTCTGCGACCTCCGGCGGGATTCGTCCACGTTGACATGGATGCTGGCATTCATCTGTGCCTCCTGTTGTTGAGTGTGGTAAGTGGCTTAGTTGTGCATATACGGCAGCAGCATATGGTAGACCAGCTGCAAAACGTGCACCGGGATGCTCTGGCCGTGCTGCAAGGCGGTTTCGATGCAGGCGATATACTGTGCACCGCTTGCGTCATAGTGGTACGGTTCACGGCGGCGCGGTTTTGTTCTGACTGTGCTTCATGTGTGTTCACCTCCCTTCCAGTTCACTCGTGACGGTGAGAAAGCGCTGGCGGGTCTTGTCGAAGGTCAAGGGAATTTCGCCAATTTTGCCTTCCTTATTTCTTGGCCAGAATGGCTTGATACTCTTCCTTGTCAGCAGACAGGAGCAAAAATGGCGTCTGCATCCTGTTCCAGCTGGCCGGATTCCTTCAGATCGGCGGTGCTGGGGGATGCGTGTGCAGCGTTGCGGTTCAGCTGGGCCAGAGCTACCACAAGTATTCCTGTGGTCTGTGCCAGTTCGTGTAGGGCGATGGAAATGCTGGTGATTTGCTGGTATCGGTCTTTTTTGCCTTTGCTGACGGTTAGCAGCTGCAAATAATCGATAAAAATAACCTGTGCTTTCATTCGCTGGGCCTGCGCCTTGATCCAACCGACCCCTTGCCGGATGCAGAGCGGATGAACAGCGGCAGCTTGTGCAGATCTGCAAGGCTGTCAAGGTCGGACTGAGGAACGGTCTTGCTCTTTACATCTGCCAGCGGAACCGCCAGACGGTTTGAAATGATGCGGGCGGTCAAGGTGTCCGTCAGTTTCAAGACTGAAATAGCACACACGGAAGCCCCGCCGGGCTTCTGCTCACAAGCCATCTGCAGGGACAGGGCGGTTTTACCGGCAGATGGTCTGCCGCCGATGATGAACAGATTGCCGGGCGACAAATGCAGGTGCTTGTCCAGCACCGGGATACCGCTGGGGATGTAGCTTCGGCTTTTCATTCAACTTGCGGATATAGTTATCGACCAGTTCCCCGATGGGCTTAAAATCTTGTTCTTCCCGGTCAAGGGTCAAGGCTTCGCCCATCTGGCTATACAGGTCGGGCAGGTCTGCAAAGGTGGTCAGGTTGCTGCCAGCCTGAAGGGCCAAACTCTGGAACTGGGTCAAGGCCGCCCGTTCCCGGACAAGCTGCGTCCATTCTTCCACGCGGTCGCGGGTTATGGCGATATACTCACCCCTCGCATTCCTCTACGCACTCCATAATGGCCGTTCGCTGCTCTGGATATCGGGAACAGGCTTCCACCGCGTCCAACTGGCCTTTGCATTCCAAAGGCCGGACAAGTGCAGCAAACACCGGCTGAAGGTCTGCCGGGAAGTGTTCAATCTCCAAATCCGGCAGCAGTAGGGCGCAAGGTCTGGGCTTGATGAGGGATTGCACAGTAAAACCTTGTGAATGTTCATGTCAGCACCTCAAACTTCCTTTCCTGCGGCTGTTCGGACTTCTATCCGGGCCGCACCGGCGGGCTTCTACATCCCCAGGTGCGCACCCCATCAGCCTGCCAGCCTTTCAGAATGCCGTCAACATAGCGCCACTTTCTCACGCCGTTTTCTGCGGCTTCATCAATGGCCTTGCAAATCAGCTCAGTTGAAAACGCTTCCCGGTAGCGTTGTGGCTTGTCCAGCGCAGAAGCGGGGAAACTCGCCTATCTCGGCCTGAAAATGCTGTACGATCTGAGCAAGGTCTGAATCTGTCCGGGCTGCTGTTGTGGCGGCTTTCTTAAACTTCTTCCTGAGCTATGCTCTGCTATGCTATGCTGGGTTGTCACTTGGTTGTCAGATGGTATACCAATGGTATCCATTTGGTTGCCAGTTGGTATACCAAGGCTTACCAAAAATATAACGTTTGTTCGCTTTCTGTTAACTGCGCGAGTTCATTTTGAAACGCAGTTGGTTTGTATCTGTCATTGCGTAAATTATTGTTGGCTTTCCAATCGGTGATAACGAGCACTTTTTGAAGGGAAAAGAAATGACATATCCGGCGGTTTCAAAGGGCTTCAAATCACGAGCGGTGCAGCCAATAGAACGGATAATGGCGCGGGGGGTTTGCTACAAACCCATCATCATCACCCTGCATACCAAGGTGAAAGTACAGGGCCTGCGATTTCAGTGGCAATTCCAGAAAGCTGTCTGTTTCAGTCACTGAACTTGAGAACATTCGTTTTACAGCCATTCGCTTACCTCGCCACCCGGCGGATGCCACCACAGCTTCACCCTGTTCCGCCGGGCTGGGGTCGCCCTCATTAAAAAATACTGGGCCAAGCTGTTCCCATATTCCGACCACCTGTGACCCGCCACAACGTACCGAATTTTACCTGTCCGGCAGAGAGAGCGGATGTAAGGTCGGCGGTAGACCGTAGGTTTCAGCGGCCGCTTTCACGGTAGCCACCATCTGCGGGTATCGGATTAAATCTCCCATTCGATGCACCTCCTTGGTGTTGCTTGAAAAGTTGATTTTTTTTGATGCCGTGTCAGCAGTAAAGCACAAATCGAAAAAAAATGCAATACCGCCAAATTCTGATTGAAAATTGATGCCATGAACCATTGTTGAAATGAAGTCCTTTGCGTCAAAATCCATCTGGTGCCATCTGGTGATATCCCGTGTCATGCTTTTGCAACGGATTACCTTGTTTTGCAATAGATTTACAGAGGGATGCCCACCTGATTTATGGATAAATGCTGCTGGTTTTGCATTATCAAAAAATATTGATGAAATTGATTCATCAATACAATGAATGAAAGTGATTATGACTTGGCCGAAGAACTAAGCTGCTGAATGATTTGGAGGATTGCGGCCTTATCATCATCGGGAAGCTCCCCGGCGGAGTTTTCTGGAAAAAGTTCCATCAGTCACACCGATAGCCTCGGCAACCTGCCAGAGAAAACGCCAGCGATGCAGCGGCCTCCCGGATGTCTTTGTTTGACTGCGCCTGTTTTAACATAATATCAACCTTTCTTCTCGTTGACGTTGACAATAGAACGTCAACAAGATATAATTTTGGGTGAACAAGCTTTGTTGCTGTTCTCGTTGATGCGATTATAAACTTTTGGAGAACAAAAGTCAATAAAGTTCTCTAAAACGGAACAAACGGAGGCGCATAGCTGTGGCAGTAGAGGAAAAAGCGAAAATATAAACGAAGATTTTGGAAACAGACTAAGAGAAATCATTGAAAAGAGAAAAAAAAAGAAACAGGACAGAATCTTCGGGCTGTGGCAAAGATTTGGATGTGTCGCTTGGTGTCCTGTCAGATTGGCAAAACGGAAATAAGACCCCACGAGGGGATTCTTATTGCGAAGCTTGCCAAGTATTTTGGTGTATCAGCGGATTACCTGTTGGGTTTGACGGAAGCCCAAACGGTAGACACAGATTTAAGGGCGGTTGCTGATTATGACGGGACTGACGGAAAATGCGATTTTGGCACTCAAAGATTCGGAAATGTTTGAGTGTTATGAAATCAGTCAAAGAAAATATTGTCTGATATGCTTTCAGATGAAAGCTGTCAAAACCAAATTGTAAATAGCATTTATCTTTACTTGAAAGCAACTGAAGAACAGGTGCATGAAGCAGAGGAACTGTTGAAAGGAGAGGCGGAATTGATTTAAGAGGTGCTGATTCATCAGATATGGAACTTTGCCTGTTCAGAGCATCAAGAGCGGTCGAAGACTATATGAAGCATCTGAAGCATGAAAAACTGAAAGAACTGTCTGTTGAGGTGGATATAGAAAATCTGTAAAGCAGAAATGCTGATGCGAGGAAAAACAGTATGGCGAAAATCATAAAGCGCACAAAGAAGGACGGCACTTGATCCTACTGCATCCGGGTCTCCAACGGCTATGATCGGCAGGGCCGTCAGGTGCTGGTAAACCGCACCTTTTACTCCCCCCGCCGGGGTTGACCGGGAAGAAGCTGGAAAAGGAGCTGCAACGTCAGGCGGATGCCTTTGAACAGGAAGTGCACAGCGGCATTTCGCTGGATGCGTCCATGAAGCTGGATGATCCTGATAGAAAGATGGTTCACCAGTATGCAGACCGCCAGTTGAAGCCCAAGACGGCCACTGAGTACAGAAAGCTGGTGCCGCGTGTGTCCGCTGCTCTGGGCCACATGAAGGTCAACCAGATACGCCCGGCGCACCTCATGGCGTTCTATGCGAACTTGTCAGGGGCGGAGTGCGTCAAGATTCCACCTATACGGCAACGGCTGCGCTGCTGAAGCTGCTGCCGAAAGGCCAGCGGGCGGGGATCCGGGAAACCGCCGGGGTGGGCGAGGAAACATGCGGGGGCTGTGCAGCGGCAAGCCTGTCAGCCGCAAGACCGCCGAGAAGGTGGCCGATACCGCCGGGCTGCCCCGTGTCCAAAGCCTTTACCGAGAAGGTCAGGGCGGGTGGTAAGCTGGGCGGCAACACGCAGCCGCACTATCACCGCTTCCTGTCCAGTGTGTTTGAAAAGGCGGTCAAGTGGCAGCTGATCGATGAAAACCCCCCTGTCGGCGCACAGAAGCTCCCAAGGCGGCAGAAATCGAAGTGGAAGCATTGCAGGAAGAGGACGTTGCCAAAGCTGCTGGAAGCCCCTGCAGGACGCGCCAGCACAGTACAGCGTTATCACACAGCTGGCCTTTGCTCACAGGTGCCCGCCGGGTTCATCCGCTCCACAGCGATGCGGCGGCAGCGGACGCCGACGACGGACGTTTTCAGCCGTATCAAGGAAAAAGTCCCACGCCAACAAAAGACGGTCACCTGGGGCGTTTCTGCCGCCCCTCGTGAGCCGTCTGCTTTTTGCTTCTTTTCATGGTGTCCGTTTTATGGGATGATGTGCCCTCTGGAAAGTGCCTTAAAAAAGTGCCTTGTTTTACAGAAACAAAGAGAAACGAATGTGCACGTAGAGAAATAAAAACAACGATGAATCTATATAAATAGAGACAACCAGAAACATAGAAAACCGTACAAAGGCCCCTCTACGAATCAAAAAAGTAGGCCGGGGTTCGAGTCCCTTCCATCGCACCAAATAAGCGAAAAACTGAACCTTTTCTCAATGGGAGAAGGGTTCGGATTTTTTGTTTTTTCGAAATGAGAATGCCGCGGTTGCAATAAAAGCCCCAGTGGGGCTTTTAAGCGCAGAGCGGTCTGCGCCAGCCAAGATGGAGGGCCTCCGCCCCGACAAGTGACCATAAAAAGAAAAATATCGCCCACGCAGCGCAGCGACGGATTTTGTCGGGTGAAGTAAGCGGCAAAAATGAATCGGGTGTTGCGGGGCGGTAAGTTCTTTCCTGTGGACTTTTTTCCTCACGGAAGTGGTGGGTCTCACGGTGATAACCAACCACTTTCTGTGGCTGTGTTCAAAATGAACACGACCACATTTTGTGGGTGGTTTCAAACCAATCCCACAAAGACGGTGGGATTTACAAAGAGAAAAATACCACTGTATGTGAAATTCGTCAAGGGGTTTTGGAAAACCCCTATTCTCACACTCATCCACCCTATCAGTGTGGGGAACCACGGGATCTTGTGATCATGCGTTCTCCCCAAAATGTTGACCCCAATGAATACGATGTGTTTTTCAGCTTTCTGGAAAACACGGTGATGAAAACGCATACTGACAGTAAAACCGCTCCGAGCCGTTCTGCCCGGAGCGGTTTTTATGTCAGCAGTATTTATGCAGAATGGTCATAGACGGAGGGAGAAGTCATGCGTCCTTGCACAGCTTGGTCAATTCTTCGATGGCGGCATCCTCGTCCGGGCCATCGGGCGATGGGTCACGGTCTCGCCGCACTTCACGGCCAGACCCATTACGGCAAAGATCTTCTTCATGTCGGCGACTTTGCCGTTCTTAGTCATAGTGACTTTGCTCTCAAAGCCTTTTGGCAGCTTTGCTCAGGATACCGGCGGGACGGGCGTGCAGACCTTCTTTGTCCTGAATGGTGATATCGATGCTCTTCATAAAAATCTCTCCTTTTTGGAATCGTTATTGTAAGTGCTCCAGCACATAGTTCATATCGGAAGTGGTCTTGAGCTGTTCCAGCGCATCCTCGTCGTCTTCCAAAATCTCGCAGACATTGCCCAGCAAGTCAAGATGGTCGTTGCCGACACCGGCAATGCCGAACACGAGGTAGGCTTTTTCGTCGCCGAAGTCCACGCCCTGCGGATATTGCAGCAGGACAACGCCGGACTTTTTAACGGTGCCCTTCTTCTGGCTGGTGCCGTGCGGGATGGCAACGCCCATGCCCATGTAGGTGGTAACGAGCTTTTCGCGCTCGACCATTGCATCGGCGTAACTGTCATCCACATAGCCCCCGCTTTGCCAGCAGCGCACCGGCGGCACGGATGGCCTCCTCCTTGGTGACGGAGGGCAGACCCAGTTGGATGTCCTCCGCCTGATCTTCATCACGGAACCGTTGGCTTTGGAAGCCTCGGTCACGGCAGCCGCCAGAGGGGCTACGGCTGCATTGCGCAGGTCGGATACGATCTCCTCATTGGCGGCAGCTTCGGCCTTGGCATCCAGTGCCGGGTTAGTGGAGGTCAGTGCGTTGTACAATGCGTCCAGATGCGGATCTGCAAGGAAGTTATCCAATGTAACAAGCTGTGCCTGCGGGGCGCACTTGGCGGCACGGTCAGCCAGAACGCGCTGGCAGACCACCACGTCCGCGTCGGCGGGGATGGTATCCACGCTGGAGTTGGTCACGGTCAAGTCGGGGCGCTCCGCCTTAATGCGGTTGTGGAACTTGGTAGCACCCATGGCGCTGGAACCCATACCGGCATCGCAGGCAAAGACGATCTTGCGGATCTGACCGACATTTACGGCAGTAGGCTCAGGAATCTCGCCCTTAGCCTGTGCCTTCATCTCCTTCATTTCGTTCTGGGCGTCGGTCAGGCTCTTGGTGCACCGGAGGTCGCTTTCAGAATGACCGAGGACAGAACAAAGGAAACAGCACCGGCGATGACAACGCCCAGCAGAACGGTGAGAATGGAATCCCGGGAGCCATTGCCATGTAGGCGATGATGGAACCGGGAGAAGCAGGACCGGACAGACCTGCACCGGTCATAGAGTAGAACAGGATGGCACAGAAGTTGCCCACGATGGGGGCGATGATGATCACGGGGTTCATCAGGATGTAGGGGAAGTAGATCTCCCTCGTGGATGCCGCCCAGCAGGTGGATGATCACAGCACCGGGAGCGGACTGGCGGGTGGTGTCGTCCCTTGCAGAAGAAGCAGTAGGCTAGCAGGGACACCAAGACCAGGACCGGGGTTGGCTTCCAGCATATACATGATGGAACGACCGGTCTCAGCAGCCTGCTTGCACCGATGGGGCTGAAGATGCCGTGGTTGATAGCGTTGTTCAGGAACAATACCTTTGCAGGCTCAATAAAGATGGACACCAACGGCAGCAGGCTGTGCGCCACAAGGGAAGTCCACCGGCGGTCAGCACGGTGAGGATGGCGGTCACGAACGGGCCGATGACGTAGTAGCCAAGGATGGCCAGCAACATACCCAGAATGCCGATGGAGAAGTTGTTGACCAGCATCTCGAAACCGGCGGGGATATGGCCTTCCACCTTCTTATCGAACTGCTTGATGACCCAGCCGGCCAGAGGACCCATGACCATGGCGCCCATCAGCATGGTGTAGTCCGAGCCGCAGATGCAGCCCACCACGGCGATGGCGGCGATGACGCGGCCACGGTCGCTGCAATCATCTTGCCGCCCTGCCCTGCAATGAGGATGGGCGCAGGTAGGTCAGCATCGGGGGAGACCATGCTGGCCAGCTTTCGTTGGGGAACCAGCCCGCTTCAATGAACAGAGCAGTGAGGAAGCCCCACGCGATGAATGCGCCGATATTCGGCATGACCATGCCGCTGAGGAACTTGCCAAAGCGGGAAACAGCGTTTTTTCATTTGTAGCCTTTTTTCACTTGAAAGCAGGCGGCGCAGCTCCTGTGGCATGGGAGCTGCGGCCTGCGGACGGTTGTTCGGAGGAGCTTTCGTTTCGTTCTGGCACTATTCTAGCCGATACTGCGCCGAATTTCAATGGTGACAAGCGGTGGGGTTGTCACCGGAGGATGGTGACACCAGTGGGCTGATACGGCAACATTTCCAATGGATGCGCGGGTGATTTGTGCATATTTGCTGATGCGCCGGATACAAGACGGGAACAAGGGAAGCTTTTGTCACCGGGCAATGGTGACAAAAAAACACAACTTCTTTCTGCGTTGGGGGCTGGCAGACGGGGTGGCACTATGCTACAATAGAAGCAATGGGTAACTTTTTGGGAAAAGGAGAGAAGCAACATGGGTGGGTGTATCGTGAGGAACTGTCGGCAAATGCACGGGAAGCTGATCGAGCAGCTGCTCAGCCTTCCGCAGGGCTGGGTGACGGCGGCGGCGCTGGCTGAAAGCATCGGGGTCAGCCGCCGCACCGTGCTGCGGGAGCTGCCCGCTGTGGAGCAGGATGGGCTGCCGGGGCGCATTTTTGTGCGAAATCCCGGCAAAGGGTCTGCTGCTGATGAAGCGCCGGAGCGGCGAGACGCACTGCGCACCCAGCTGAACAGCGGCGACAGGAAAGAACTTTCCCGCGCAGAGCGGCGGCAGCAGCTTTTTGACAAGGCTGCTCAGCGAGCAGGAGCCCTGCAAAACAGCGGTACTGGCACGGGCGCTTGACGTTTCGGAAAGCACGCTGTCTGCGGACTTGGATGAACTTGAGACCAAGCCACCCCTACCGGGTGGAGATGTTCCGCCCCGGCGTGGGGTCTGGGCTGCAGGGATGCTTTTCCTACCGGAGGGTGGGTCTGCCCTGCTGCGCAGCAGTATGCCGGAAAAGGAACTGGCAGAGGTGCTCTGCGGACGGATGCCGGAAAACGAGATCTTCCTCGACCCTGCTGGATACAAAACGGCCGAAAAGGTCTGGGCGGTTTTGCAGCAGTTTGAACGGAAGAGCAGCTCCATCTGCCGGATGCGAGCCTTCTGGGCGCTGGCGATCCATTGCCCCCGACCATTCCTCAGCAGCTGCGGCAGGGCGGCGACAAGACGCCCCCCAGAGGCTGCGCCCGGCGGGCAATCATGCTGCCCGGCTGGTGGCGGCGCTGAACCGCGCTCTTCGGGCTGACCCTGCCGCCTGAGGAAGCGCAGTATCTGGAACTGTATCTCTCGCCTATCTGGGCGCAGAGACCCTTGGGGCAGTGCGCGGGAGATGGAACTGCGGAATTCGAAGCCGCCCTTATCCGAAATGGAAAGGCGCTGCGCCGCTGATTTCCGGTTACAATCTCTGCGGGATGACCTGTACTGCCACCTGCGCCCCCATGCTGCTGCGGGTGGAGCAGAACATTCGTACCGAAAACCCCAGCTGGACACCATCCGCACCGCCTACCCCGGCCTGTGGAAGGCCACCCGCACCGCCTGTGATGCGGGTGCAGCAAATTCGTCCTGCCCGCCATCTCGGACGACGAAGCGGCCTACCTTGCCATGCACTTTGGCGCAGTGCTGGAACAGAATGCCATGTTCCGGCTGCGGCTGCGGGTGGTGGTGGCCTGTCCGCTGGGCATGGGTTCCAGCCGCTTTCTGGCTTCCCGGCTGGGAAACGAGGTTTCTCTTTGCAGGTGGAGGGTGCTGCTCGGTGCGGGAGCTGAACACTGCCATTGACCTGCGTCGGAGAAAAATCGACTTCATTATACTCCACCGTGCCGCTGGGTGGATTACCGGCGGTGTGCATCAGCCCTTTCCTGCTGGAACCGGATCGTGCAGCAATACGTAACTGGAACGAAGTACAATTGAG
>VOFK01003469.1_pt1 | contig 43233 bp, 56 predicted proteins | sample 5384121 | NCBI WGS metagenome assembly VOFK01 (sample SAMN12384730, study PRJNA508395) | human gut metagenome | isolation source: healthy gut J | host: Homo sapiens | reverse complement strand
CAGTGTACTTCAGATTTCAGTTGCTCAGGACCCCCGCCCGCCGATCCGGTCTGTGGTCTCCCCCCATGGGGGAGCTTTTCCCACGGTGGGTCATCACCCCCGTGCCGCTGATCATCAGCGCCACCGTGGCCGGTGCAAACCCCTCCGTGGTATACAGTACGGATAGATGGGAAAAAGCCCGGATTGGCCACCGCACCCATAAATAAGCTGGCGCAGCCCAGTAAGATCCAGGTTCGTCTCCCCCAGCGCCCCTGGGAGGGAGAACACCGCCGTTGCCGGCGCTTCTGGTGGTATCTCCGTCTGCCCGCAGGGACGCAACCCCTTCTCCCTGGGGTCATTCCGCAGGACCAGCAGAACCACCCCTGCAAAACAAGAATGGCCGCCCCCCCATGCGAAAGGCCGCAGACATGGAAAACCGTTCCACCAAATGGGTGGTGACCGGCGGCAGAACAATGGTCGCAATCCCGCTGCCCGAAGCGCAGATGCTCAGTGCCAGCGCCCGATGCTGGTCAAACCAACGGTTGATGAGGATGGAGACAGGAATCATCGAGCCCAACCATAGTGATCCCGGACACTGCCGCCCCCACAAAAAAAGCGGGTAGGTCTCCGCCGCTGTACAGCAAAAGGCAAGCCCGCACAGCACACGGCAAGCCCGGTCCCCACCCGCAGGGACACCTTTCGATAGTATCCTCCAATCAGGACATGGCCACAAAGGCCACCAGGCAGCGAAGGGTCACCAGGGAGGTCTGGGCATGGGTCAGCCCCTTGCTCCGCCATGATATGATATGGTAAATGGAGAATCCATTGGATACTGTCCCCATGGTCACAAACAGGAGCAAGGTGCAGGTCACACAAATCACCCAGCCATGAGTGGATTTTTCTCATTCCATCTCCCCCCTCCTCAGGCGGTCCCCAAGTTCGCCTACTCCCTCTGGCTGGCTCCACTCCTTCCTCCCGTGAGCCTCCCGTCCAATCTCTGGATTGCCGCTTCATAAAAGGCCCGATAGTCCCCCCGGCTCCTGAATCCCAGGGACACGCACTTGGCATGGTAGGCCTCAGCAGGGCGCGTTTGGTCTCAGCGGACTGACGCTCCGGCTCAAAAACCACAGGTCCCCGTGGGGCCTGCTCCCTTCTTCCGGCACAGCAGCCACCACAGGTCCATCTCCGAGGTATCAAAGCCAAATCCCAGGGAATAGACATCTCCCCAAAATAAAGTAATCCAGCCAGCTCAGCGCCGGCAGAGACCCATGCCCCGGCCACAGGGATAACGCTGCTCCGGCGCCCGGTGGGTCAGGTATTCATCACAGCAGAAGAGGAGATTGCCATAGTAGTAATGGCCCAAAATCACCGTATTGGGCACCCTGGCCTCCCCATGGACATGAAACAGGGGAAGATCCCCCCCTGGGGCCGGGGGCAGATTATAGGTGTGGAGCATAAACCCCTTCTCCGCCCGAGACCGCCGCAGTATGGCGGAGATAGCGCAGGGGATGATCCATAAAGTCGAGGGACCAGCGCGCACTCCCACCTCATAGGTAAAGTTAGGGGTCAGGATGCAGTCAAAAGGCATCGCCAGCAGACGCCGCAGCTGCTCCCCCCAGCCAGGGATGGACCTCGCATTGGGTCAGCTCCGCTGGGTCCTGGAGGGAAATCCACCTGGTCCCGGCTCAGCAAAACCGCATGGGAAAGGGCATGGACTTTACCTGGTCGGCGGTAAGGACGTCCGGTTGATCTTTTCCAGCAGCCCGCCCAGGAGGCGCCGCCATAGACCCGTTCATCCCATTGCCCAGCAGCAACACTTTGGGCCGACGCCCCAGGGAAATGGTCAGCCCGCCTTTTTCTGCTTCTGCTCTGCCATGGAACCTCCTCTTTTATAAAAACAATGAAATCTCAAAAATCAAGGCTTCTGGTTTTGATGATACGCCCGTCAGGGGAGAATGTCAAGGCAGAGCCCCCGATTGCCCCCAGGCGGAAAACATGCTACAATAAGAGAACCAACAAGGAGGGAGACGGTGATGGCAAACAGGAGATCAGGCAAGCTTTGGACCCCAGGACTTTTTGAAAAGCCGGGGATGGACCAAGAACTTATGGCACAGCTTCTTCCCCGTCCCCAATACCGCCGTTTCAACGGTCGCTCCGTCCCCATTGGCACCGGGACGATGTCCGGGCCGCAGAGGCCAACCCGCGGCCTTTCAGGCCAAATCCGGGGCCCTGCCCCGCCGACCTGCAGGCCGCCGCGGCTGCGGCCAAGCGGCAGCCGGCCCCTTTTGGGCCGGGCCTGGCAGGGACGCCCCAGGGAGAAACAGCGCGGGTGCTGGCCGGATATTATCACCAGGCCATTAGTCTCCCCACCTCCCCGCTCCGCCCGGGGCCGGGGGCTGCGGTCCAATCAGATTTCCGGCTTTCTCAACCAATTTCTCTCCCTGGGAACCCGCTGCGATGAGGCCCAGCTCCCCGGGGTGCTCACCCATTTCGTCCAAGCGGGTGTCTGGCTGGGGGATCATCCAGACGCTCCCCTGGCCGGGTTGGTCAAACCCAGTATCCCGGGGTTCTCCGGGCCGCCGCGGAACAGGTCATCGTCAGCTTCACCGCCGCCCAGCCGGAGGCCGATCTGCCGGCGCTGCTGCAGATGAAGGACTTTCCCGTCTCTCAGCTGCTCTCCCGAACCTTGGGCTATCTCTACTCCGTCTGCTATGTTCCCCAAGCCATCCGCACCAGCTTAGAGGTCCTCATGGCCCCTGAACCCCAAGGACGAAGTACCCCTGAGGCCCGGCCATGGACCGCCACTTCATTTCTTCACCTGGGCGGCACCAACACCGGCAAACCTACGCCGGGTTTCAGCGCCTTAAGCAGGCCCGCACCGGGGGTATCTGGCCCCTCTGCGCCTGCTGGCCCCGGAAGCCCAGGAGGGTTTTGCTGGATGCCGGCATCGACTGCAGCCTCACCACCGGTGAGGAGGAGGACCGCCGGGCGGGAGACACCCACGGGCCGCCACCGCAGAAAAGCTGGACCTGAAACAGCCCTACGAGGTGGCTGTGATCGACGAGTGTCAAATGATCGCCGACCGGCAGCGGGGCTATGCCTGGACCCGGGCCATTCTGGGGGGGACCTGGCGCCAGAGGGTCCACCTCTGCGCCGCCCCGGAGGCCAAGGACCTTCTCCTGCGCATCATCGCCAGCTGTGGAGACAGTTATGAGGTGGAGGTCCACCACCGGAAGACCCCCTGTCTGCATGAACCACACGTGGACTACACCCCAGGTCCAGCCGGGGGACGCTCTCATCACCTTCTCCAAGATCGGCGTGCTCAGCGTCGCGGGAAGACCTGCGGCAGGCGGGAAGGCCCCGCCATCATTTACGGCGCCCTCCCCCGCCACCCGCCGCAAAGCAGATGGAGGGGTTTCTGGCCGGACAGATGGACTATGTGGTCTCCACCGACGCCATCGGCATGGGCTTAAAACCTTCCCATCCGCCGGATTTTTGTTCATGGACACAGAAAAATTCGACGGGGTAGAGCGCCAGGGCCCTCAAGCCCGAGGAAATCCAGCAGATCGCCGGGCGTGCCGGACGCTACGGCATGTATGACAAAGGCTATGGGCGCCACCCAGAACTTGAGCCATCCGGGCCGGGCTGAACACCGTGGTTCCCCCCCTCCAGCAGGCGGTGGCAGGGGGTTTTCCGACCTGGTTCTCATGGTGGATTTCGATCTGTTGGAGGTCCTGACCCAGTGGAACAAGATGCCCACGGTGGAGCCCCCTATGTCAAAGCTGGATATCACCCGGTATCTTACCATCATCTCCAAGCTCCGGGAGCAGGGGCTTCCAACTGACCAAGGAGCAGGAGCTCCGGGCAGCCAACATCCCTTTGACGAGACTGAGGAACCGCTGCAGGGCGCTCTTCTTCCACTTCCTCCGCCTCCATCAGCAGGGAGGCCCTTCCTCAGCCCGGCTTCCCCAGGAGGGCCCCCGGACCCTGCCGGACCTGGAGCTCTATTGCCGGAAGTTAGACCTGTACTTCTCCTTTGCCAAAAGCCTTTGGCTGCCCGGTGGATGAGGACGCCCTCTATGACCGGCGGGAGGAGGTCGCAGAGGAGATCAACGAAATCCTCCTGCACCGTTTGAAAAACAACATTCGCTTCTGCGCCCTCTCTGCGGCACCGCCCCCCCCCTCCATCACCATGGCCGGCTCTGTGATGCCTGCTTTTTCAAAGCAGCGCCGGCGTGGTTTGGGGCGGACGTAAGAAAAAATCACAGGAATGAGATGATACCTCATTCCTGTGATTCTTTCCTGGGAGACACGCCTCCCACAAATCATTTTTCATCCTGCCCAGCTCATTTCTGATAAGCAGAACCTGCCCATGGTCCCCCAACAATCGGAACCTGGTTTCCACCATGCCGTCTTGCCATTTCACCTGCAAAAACGCTGTATTCTCCGCAATGGTTTCTTTTGGTGACTACGGCACATTAAAGTGCTTACTTCACTTTTTATCCCAATGGATATATTATAATCCTGCAAGCGGGAACAGCAAACCGCAAATAAAAACAAGAAAACTATGGAGGTATCTTTCGTATGAAAATCGCAGTTGTGTGTGCAAACGGGAAAGCAGGATCGCTGATTGTGAGGGAGGCTGTGGAGAGAGGTCTCGACGTTACCGCCGTGGTACGCAGTGAGAATCAGTCCGCAACACAGCAGGTGATACAGAAAGACCTGTTCCATCTTAAAGCATCTGATTTAACCGGTTTTTGACGTTGTCATTGACGCCTTTCGGCACATGGACGCTGGAGACACTGCCCCAGCACAGCACGTCCCTGAACCACCTTTGCAACATTTTAAGCGGTCAAGACACCAGACTTCTTGTCGTAGGCGGTGCAGGCAGTTTATATGTAAACCCAGAGCACACCGCGCAGGTCATGGACGGGGTAGATTTCCCGGCAGAATTCAAGCCGCTGGCCTCTCATATGGGAAAAAGCCCTGGAAGATCTTCGGACCAGAAACGATGTGAAATGGACCTACATCAGCCCTGCTGGGGATTTTCAGCCAGACGGAGCAAAAACTGGAAAATATATTCTGGGCGGGGAGGAATTGGTCCGAAATGCCAAAGGGGAAAGCGTTATCAGCTATGCAGATTATGCGATTGCTGTGGTCGATGAAGCGGTAAAGGGGAATCATATCCAGCAGAGAATTTCCGTCGTCGCCGAATAAACCGTCGAGGGCCCCTTTGACGTCCTTCCTGGATAGGCAGAGGTTTTCTTACAGAAGGGAGATATTATGACACAGAAAGAACGGCGTGTTTTCTTAATCAACTATTTGAAAAACGAAGAAGAATCTTTCAAAGGAATTGTCATCCCCCATGATACAGAGGCACAAAAACATCTCCTTCGCGCTTTGATGAACGTGCGTCCGCCCATGCCTGTCTCAAAGGATTTTACGGACATACAGGACGAATATTTACAACAGGAGAACAGGCAGCGTGGGATTGTATCCCTTGGTGATTTATCTCAGGATCAGCCGGAGATCTATCTCTGGCAAGGGGGATATACCCGCCTTTCTGTTGATGCAATCGTAAACGCTGCCAATTCTGCCATGTTAGCTGCTTTTGTTCCCTGTCATGGTTGCATTGACAATGCCATCCATTCCGCTGCAGGCGTGCAGCTTCGTCTGGAATGTGCCCGCATCATGGATAAGCAGGGAAAACCAGAAGAAACGGGAAGGGCAAAAATCACAAAAGGCTATAATCTGCCTTGTCAGTATGTTCTTCACACCGTTGGTCCAACGGTCCATGAAGCCGTCACAGAAAAGACTGCGAACAGCTTCGAAGCTGCTACCGCTCCTGTTTGAACTGGCGGCAACGTATCATCTGAAAAAGCATCGCTTTCTGCTGTATCTCCACAGGAGAATTTCATTTTCTCACGCGCTTGCCGCAGAAATTGCAACGCAGACCATACTGCACTACCAGCAGACACACCAAAACCGCCTGAAGGTGATTTTTAATGTTTTTAAGGACAAGGACTATGAACTCTACAAACGCAAACTGGAAAGACATTGCCCGTCTAAGGGAAACGATACAAACTGCTGAGGCCATCATCATCGGCGCGGGGCAGGACTTTCCACTTCCGCCGGTTTTTCCTATTCCGGCAGGCGTTTTAAGGAGAACTTTCCAGATTTTATTGCAAAATATGGTTTTCAGATATGTATTCTGCCGGTTTCTATCCCTACGAAACCCTTAGAAGAACACTGGGCTTATTGGAGCCGGTATATTTTTTATCAATCGCTATCAAAATCCACCAAAACCAGTGTATCAAAAACCTATTTCATCTGGTACAGAGCAAGGATTACTTCGTGCTGACAACAAATGTAGACCATTGTTTTTCAGAAAGCTGGGATTTGACAAGCAGAGACTGTTTTATACGCAAGGAGATTATGGTTTTGTGGCAATGCTCAAAAAGCCCCCAAGCCATACCGCACGTATGACAACGAAACGGTTGTCAAAAAAAGAATGGTGCGGGAACAGAAAGCGATGCGGGTTCCGTCGGAATTGGTGCCATATTGCCCGCTCTGCGGCGCACCCATGTCCATGAATCTCCGCGCCGACAGCACCTTTGTGGAAGATGCAGGCTCGAGGGACAAAAGCGGCAAACAGGTATCAAAATTTTTTAAGGCAGCACAAGGGGCAGCACATTTATACTTGAACTGGGCGTTGGCGAAAATACACCAGGAATCATCAAGTATCCTTCTGAACATGACACATCAGAATGCAACAAATGCGACATACGCCTGTGTCAATTTGTCAGAGGCAGATATTCCTGCAGAAATCAAACCGCAATCCATCGGTGTCTATGGCGATATCGGCGACGTGTTGCGAGAAATTGTGCCGCAGCGGCAAACACCATTGCGCCGGCCAACGGCAGGGATAACCCCTTTCCGCACTGCCGCGCGCTTCCGTTGCCAGCGCATCTGTCAAGAAGAACACCACCGTCTGCAAAAACTGGTTGATCCACAGCCGCAAGCCATCGTTTGAATGGCCTGCGGCTGGTTTTGGCCCTATCCTGTCAACAATTCCCGCACGGTATCCACAATCTCCAACACGCTGTCCCGGTCCACCAGCAGGCGCGTCTCTCCGCTTGAGGCCCACCAGACAGCTGCTGCTGTCATACTGGCTAGAACGCCAGCCCACTGCAGGGTAGCTCGCATTGTCTCTGCTGGAAAGGTGAAGACGATCTCGTCTTATTTCCCTGCCGCATTGGCATCACTGCCCGTGGGCCCAGTTCCTGAAGGCGGTCCAGCGCGTCTGTAACTCCACGGTCTTCCCGTCCCGCTGGTAGACATAGGTTCCGTCGTCGCACCGTCCTTTCGTCTGTTGTCTCCCTGCACCGTCTTTTCCAGGGTGTAGGCCTCCCCCATCTAACTGGATCTCCACCCCCCGTCACCTGGCTCCAGTCCAGCAAAAATAACATCTTGGGGCAGCAGATCCGTCCCATTGGCGGCCAGAATAGGTCACACAGGGTTCCATCCACCTGGTACACCATGGAGGAACCGCCCAGACGAGCATAGCAGGTGTCCCATCATAGTCCCCCAGCTCCAGAACAAAGGTCTTGTCTGTCTGCTGGGTCTCATAAAACCGGCTCGCCGTTCTCATCGGTCTCGTTGGTCTCCCACTTGGCTGGTCTCGGTGGCAGCGGACGGTGACCGTGGCCGCCGGTTTTGTCCAGGCCGTAGCGCCCCCCCAGAGCGTCCGCCGACGCCTGGTATTCCACACAGCTGTTCCAGGTCAGACCGGTGATGTTCTGGACCAGGGATTCCGCCAGGTCCGTGTCCAGTGCCGTGTAACCCCCGTCAGTCTTCCAGAACCAGGTATACTGGTCACTGTATGCCAGGCCGCTGTCCTCCTGGTATTCCATCTCCAGCGTGCCCGCGTTGGTGGTGATCTGTACCCCGCGCAGGTCTGTCATGGAGGGAATGGTCTCTTTTTTCCACAATGTCATACAGCCCCAGGGCAAAGAGTATCCAGAAAGGAGGCGTCCACCAGGTAAACATTGCCGTCCCCAATAGAAAGATACCGCTGTCCCCCTAACCCGGTTTCCTCGCCAATGGCCAACTGGTATTCCTTCTCTCCCTGGACTGTAATGGAGCAGACAGCATTCTCCAGGCCATACTCGCTCAGGTCCTCCACATTCTCAATGGTCTTGGCCGCCTGAATCTCCTTCAGGGCCTGCACCATCGCATCCGGATAGGACTGGTCCAGGGGAAACGCCGCGTCCGCCGGATAGGTCCAGTTGTTCTCCTGGTCCTTCTCCAGGGAAATGGTCTCCTCCCTCATATTGCCAGGTCAGGAGACGTCACCTGGTCCGGGTCAGGGTAAAAATTGTAACGGCAGTCGCTTTCCTCTGTCCCCTCGCCGTCCGGGGCCAGCTCCATAACCACAATGGTCAAAACCAGCAGCGCCGCCAGGGCCAGCAGCAGCAACCCTAACTTTCTTCCTCGTGTCATTGACGTTTCCTCCCTGATCCAGATTCGAAGGCCAAAGGCTAAATAGCCCGCAGGCAACACTGCCACAACCAGCAGCGTCAGCGAGGGAGGCGGTGGAGGCGCTCATGGTGAGGTATTCCGTGGTCATGGTCTTGGCATGAATGGAGATTCCCCTCCTCCTTTTCACAGGTCCACCCCCATACAGTTGAGGAAAAAATCCTGATTCGCGCCGGAGACCTGCTGGTTGTATTGATCATTGAGCAGAGACGTGGAGGCAATCCAAACCACATGGCTCTCTGTGCCGTCCGCCAGGGTTTCCGTGGCCGCCGCCAAGGCAAGGGCCCCGCCTCATCCCCCTCTTCCTTTTGGTACGTCTCCATGCCATATCCGGCCAGCTTGGAATAGGCCTCGTCGGAGGTGGTCAGCAGCGGGCTCACCAAATAAGCCCTCCCGGGGAATTCCTCCAGCTTCAGTCCCTGGGCCAGCGCCATGAGAATATAGTACCCGCCCTCCTGGAGGGGCGAGGTGATGGTATGGCTCTCCAGATTGGGTAAAAGATATACTGGGCTCCCCAAAGCGTAGTGGGAGGGGTCTCCTTCCACCACCACCCCTTGGGCCGACGACATGCCATACTCCGCCATTAGCTCCTCCAAATTGGGCCGCTCCTCCCCCGTCTGGGCCGGGTCCGTGAGCAGGATCAAATCCCCGCCCTCCTGGAGGTAGGCCAGAATGGCCTCCTTCTCCTCCTGGGAGAGGTCACTCTCCGGCCCACAGATCAGCAGGCAGTCCGCGTCTTCAGGCACCTCTTCCGCCGTGAGCAGGGAGAGCTCCTCCAGTTCCATATTCTGCTTTTCCACCGCGGACTGGAAGCTGGCGCTGAGGGCGGACTCCCATGCCCTGTGAGCGTGTACAGTTTGGGCAGGGTGTCACGGATCACATAGTCAATGGCACTGGTCAGGGCGCTCTCCCCCCGCGAAGTTCATGTAGTAAGAGGCCCCCGTCATCCCCGTACTCATAGGTATAGATGTCCTCATAGCTTACGTAGGTGTACCGGGCCTCAGAACTCCACAATCAGGCTGTTGTTGTAAACCGTCCCGTCACATACCCTGGACAAAATTGGGGTCCACGTCCGGGTCCCGTTTTTCCAGGGTCACACGGTCGCTGCGGGACGTATATCGGTCCAGCAAAGTTCCCAGGGTCTCATCCTCCTGGCCGCTCTGCACCAGCCAATAGACGGTGATGTCCTGGACCAGTCCATCCAGCAGCTGCTCTGTCTCCTGAGACATGGTGAACATAGACCCGGCGGAGATGTCAAACTGCGTCGCCCCGCAGGCAGGCGCGTTGACCAGCAGATTGGCCACCACGGCGATCACCACCACAATGGCCGCCGCCGCCACACTGTATCCCCCCACCCGGAAGGAGCGGGTCCGCAAAGATGCCTTCCAGGCGTCCTTGCTGGTTTTTTCCCGTTCCACTGGGGCAGTTTCCCCCTCCACGTCGGCAGCTTCATTCGCTCCACCTCCTCTTCTCCAGGGACTGCACGGTCAGGAACAGAAAGACCCCGATCACCGTCAGAAAGTAGACCAGCGACGTCAGGTCAAATACCCCATCTACAAACTGATAAAACCGTTCAAACAGGGACAGCCCTTCCACCATACTGGGGAAACAGTCCGGCAAAGTCCTCTCCGCCCAGGACAGAGGCCAAGATCAAAAAGGCCCTCTAAAATACCCACCAGGACCAGGGAGACCCCGTTGTTCCGGGTCATTAGACGGAAAATTCCTCCCACCAGAAGGAATCAAAACCGTAAAGGCCCAAAAAGACGCCATCGCCGAGGCGGAAAAGTAGGACGCCAAATCAGAAATGAAGTAGTTCACCAGCATCACCACAAAAAGCACAGCCCGGCAGCCACCCCCTGGCTCTCTGTAATGGAGGAGAGAAACATGCCAATGGCCAGCAGCGCCGCGCCCAGGAAGAAAAAGCCCACCGCCGTCCCGAAGGCCAGCGGCAGATAGACCGAGCCAAAGGCCGACAGGACCAGGGGATACAGGCAGATGATCCCCGTGGGAACCAGGAAAACCACCAAAAGGGCGGCATATTTTCCCAGTGCCACCCCGGTCATGGACAGCGGGAGGGAGTAGAGCAGCTGGTCTGTCCGCTGCCGGCGCTCCTCGGCAATGACCCGCATGGTGAGAATGGGCACAATGATCAGAAAAATAAAAGACAGATTGCTCAGCACATATTCAAAGTTCGACAGCCCTGCGTTCAAATTGACCGCCATGGTATAAATCCCCGCGAAAAGCAGGAGAAAGGCCCCGAACACATACCCTGTCATCCCGGTAAAATAGGACGACAGCTCGTGGCGAAAAGACCGCTTTCATCCTTCTGCCTCCTCTCCGTCCTGCCGCTGCCCTTCCCCGGGCAGCTGGACCACGGGGGCTTCCGCAGTCAGCTCCAAGAAGATTTCCTCCAGGCTGGTTTGGGCCGTGGTCATCCGCAGCAGGCCTTCTGCGCCCGGCTGAACGCGAAGAAAATTTCCCGGCACAGGGCGTCCTCTCCATCGGTCTCCAGCACCACCCGCAGCGTCCCCGGGGCTCCTCCCGCGTTGTCACCTCCAGAATGTGGTCCAGCGGCGCCAGAATGGCACGGACACTCTTCCGCCGTGGCCTCCGCGGTCAGCTCCACGGTGGTGGTGCCGGCAAACCGTTTCTCCAGGTTCTCCGGCGTGTCACAGGCCACCAGCCGTCCCTTGGAGAGGATGAGGATGGTGTGGCACACCGCCTGGACCTCGGACAAAATATGACTGCTGAGGATCACTGTGTGGTCTTTGCCCAGGGACTGGATAAGGGCCCGGATTTTCCATGATCTGCTTGGGGTCCAGCCCCACCGTGGGCTCATCCAGGATCACCACCTCCGGGTCCCCCAGCAGGGCCTGGCGATGCCCACCCGCTGCTTGTACCCTTTGGACAGGTTCTTGATGAGCCGGTTGGATACCGACTCGATCTGGGTAACCGCCATGACCCGGCGCATCTGTTCCTCCAGGGCGCTCCCCGTCAGGCCCCTTGGCCTGTCCCACAAAGGCGAAGTATTCCAAAAGGCGTCCGGTCAGGTAGAGGGAGGCCGCTCGGGCAGGTAGCCAATGCGCCGCTTGGCCTGGGCCGCATCCTCAAAGATATCGTATCCCCCCACCGTGACCTCCCCCGTCCGTGGCCGCCAGGCAGCCTGTCATAATGTTCATGGTGGTGGATTTCCCCGCGCCATTAAGGGCCGAGAGAAGCCATATGGCCGTGGGGGAGATCCGGCAGGGGGCGCTGCAACACAGGCGAGGGCCAGGCAGGAAGCGCGGCGTGCGGGGTCGTCTTTGCGGGGCAGGCGGAGAGTTTCGGAATGACGGAGCTGCGGATGAGATGCGCCGGGCCGAAGCAGCGGCAGTTTCTCGCCTGGACGCACCGGCATCGCCTATGGCGAGGGCCAGAGCGGCCCGGAAAAACTGGGCCGTGCGGACAGCGAAAGGCAAAGCTGCTGGCGCTGCGGTACGCGGGGATCAAGCTGCTGATCGTGCGGCGGACGCTGCGGGAGCTGCAGAACAACCATCGATCCGCTCCCGGCAGGGGAGCTGGCGGGCGTGGCGAAGTATAAGGCGGCGGACAAGCGGTTCGAGTTTCGAACAGGTCGGTTTTGACCTTCGGCTACTGCGCGTGCGACGGGGATCTGGGCAGTATCCAGGGCGCGGGAATACGACGTGGTGTTCCTCGACGAGGCGGGGCAGCTGCAGAAGGCGTGGATCGACGCACGTCAACGCCTGCGTGCGCGCAAGGACGAACGGGTTTCAAGCGGACGTGCCACACGCTGAACCCGGCGGGCCGAGCCACGGGTATTTAAGCGGCTGTTCATCGACCGACGGTTTGAGCCGGGGAGCGGGAAGACGCCTACAGCTTCGTGCAGGCGTTGGTGACGGACAAATCCGGGTCTTACTCGAGCGGCAGCCGGACTATCTGCAGCAGCAGCTCGAGACGCTGCCGCCAAAGCTGCGAGAGGCGTGGCTGCATGGGTCGTGGGATGTGTACGAGGGGCAGTTTTTGAGGACTTCCGGGACGGAGCACCACCGGGACCGGCGCGGTGGACGCATGTCATTGAGCCGTTTGTGCCGGACAAGGGTGGACGGTCTGCCAGACTATGACTTCGGGTAAGGAAAGCCGTTTTCCTGCGCGTGGTGGGCGGTCGACTGACGACGGGCCCTCTACCCCTGAGCTCTACGGCTGCACGCGGACGCCAGAACGAGGGCGTCAAGTGGACGCTTCGATGATCGTCGCGTTCGCCGAGATCCGGCGGATCGAGACGGAGCACCCGTGGCTGAAGGCCGCGAGATCACGGGTGGCGGATCCGGCGATCTGGGACGCGTCGCGCGGGGAGAGCGTGGCACAGACGGCGGCGCGGTACGGCGTGTATTTTTCGCCCGGCGACAACGAGCGGATCGCGGGTGGATGCAGTGCCATTACCGGCTGCAGTTCGACGAGAACGGTATCCGCGGATGTATGTGTTCCGAACCTGCAGGGCGTTTATCCGGACGGTGCCGCTGATGCTGTATTCGCAGACGCGGCCGGAGGATCTGGACACGGCGCTGGAGGGGGACCATGTGTGCGACGAGTGGCGGTATTTCTGCATGTCGCGGCCGGTGCAGCCGATCCGGGGCGGGCAGACGGCGGCGATCTGGTCGGATCCGCCTCGACCAACTGAGATAAGGAGGAAGCAATGGAGGTACGGACAACAGGCGTCCCCGTGATCGGGGAGAAGGAGTTCGGCGGGCGGCGGAGATCCTGCGCCGCTACAAGCAGGCAGAATTGAGCGGCGCATCATCGCCGACGAGACTGGTGGAAGCTGCGGCAGTGGCGGCAGTTTGCGGACAAGGGGCAATCCGGACGACGACCGGCCGGCGTCCGGGTGGCTGTTCGTTCAACGTGATTGGCGGGGCAAGTTAATGCGGACGCGATCGTGGCTTCATTCGCCGAATATCCGCGGGAGCCGGACGACCGGACGGAGGCGCAGATGCTCTCGTCCATCCTGCCGTGCATTCCTGGAGCAGAACGACTTTGAGGGAGGGCGTCTATTCCGGACACGTGCTGGCAGAAGATGCAGCTTATGGGCACGGGCGCGGCGTACTGTGACCAGGAGAAGTTGGCGGGCTGGGCGATATTCGATCCGGGCCGGTGAATGCTGAATTCGGTTCGGGAGCCGGGCGTGACGGATATCCAGAAGTCGCAGAACGTGTTTTTATCTGAGCTGGAGGACAACGAGACGCTGCTGGCGCTTATCCGCAGCCGGCGGAAAGCTTGGCGGCAGCAGGGCTGCTGGTGTACCGGACGGACGACGCGGTGGACTTGTCGGAAAAAGACGCTGGTGGTGGACTGGTATTACAAAAAGCGCGTGGAGCAGGACGGTGCTGCACTACTGCAAGTATGGGGCGAGACGGTCTTGTGCGACGGGAGAACGGCACGTTCGTGCCGTCGGTCACGCGCGAAGGAGGTGGACGCGCAGGGGCGAACGGTTTGGTGCGAACGCCGGTGCGCGCGCCGACATTGCGAGCGAGACTGGCATATATGACGACAGGAATTATCCGTTCATCTTTTGACCGGCTGTTCCCGTGAGGAGCTCGATCTGCGGCTAGGTGCATCGACATCGGCAAGGGCGCGCAAGACAGATCGACCCGGATGGACAGGCCATCGTAGCGAAAAACACGATCATGTCGGCCACGCGCCCCGGTGGTTCCGGCGCGCGGACAGCTCAGTCCAACGAGCAGGAGTATGCGGACTGGACGAAGCCGTTCGTGCATGGACGGGAATCTGGGGCAGGACTCGCTGCAGCAGGTGCAGGTGCGCACGCTGCCGGCGGTGTGCGTGCAGGTGCTGAACAGCAAGATCGAGGAGAAACAGAGCCGGACGGACGCAGGTCTCTCGTGAGGCGGTCGCGGCTGCAGGAGGCCTCGGCCGTCAGCTCGCGCGGCGACGCGGTCGGCTCTCCACGGGCCTATGCGCGGGATGACCGATGGTCATCGAGCGCATCCGGCAGTTTTACGATCTGCCGCGAAATTCCGGCATTCTGGGCGCGGACGGGCGGGAGGAATATGTGTCCTACCGCAACGCGCATCTCAAGGCGCAAAAGCCTCGGCGCGCGGACGGGCTGTTGCGCACGCCGGTCTTTTTGACGCATGCAGACGACACAGAAGCACGGAATACCTAGGCTGGCGCAGAAACGAGCTGGCGCTGCAGTTTTTCCAGCTGGGCTTCTTCCGGCCGATGGAGCAGCAGGCGCCGCGTGCCTCGACATGATGGATTTTGACGGCAAGGAGCAGGTGCTGCAGAAGATCCGGGCGGGACACAGGACGCGCGCTTGTGGCAGCGGATGGCGCTGACGCCGCGCAGCGGTATGAGCCGGAGCTGTTCGCCTGCTGACAGATTCTGCGCAGGGGGCATGCGCGCGGACGTGCGGCTGGAGGGTGAGAAGGCCCCTGCGCAGGTCCGGCAGCCGAGAAAACGCGCCGCAGAGGCGGCAGCCGGAATGATCACGGTACAAGCGCTTTCCGGGACTGCGCTGACGGTGCGCGGGCACGCGGGGTTTTCACGGTACGGCAGCGATATTGTCTGCGCGGCGGCGTCGATGCTGGCGTTCACGCTGGCGGCGGCGATGGAGGAGGCGCGACTGCAGCGGGCACCGGAGACGAATCGGCGTGCGGCAGCTTTCGGATCGCGGTGCCCCGCGGGAAGGTGAGCGGGCGCGGGTGGAGGTGGTGTTCGCCGCCATCGGCGCGGGGTACCGGCTGCTTGCGGCGCGGTATCCGGAATATGTGCGGGTCATGGACGAGGACAGTCCTGAAAATAGCAGGCAGAGACCCGAAGACGGCCCGGAGAACGGGCAGAAGGAGGAGAAGGATGGAGAAACTGGAATGGCTGCAGGCGTTCGCAGAGCCGGAGCAGCCGGAGACCGGCGCGGCGGCACCACGCCGGAGCAGCAGGAGCGGGCTGGCGGCGCTTTCGCCGGAGGGCAGGCGCTGACGCAGGAGCAGCGCGAGGCGGCGATGCGGCAGGGCTATGCGCGGCTGAAGGCGCAGTTTTGCCGCGGTGCAGGCGGCCTATCCGCAGGCGGAGCGAGCTGGGCGCTGGAGGATCCGCGGTTTTTGCGGCTGGTCACGCACGGCGTGTGCGCGAAGAGCGCCTATGGGCTGACGCATCTGCGTGAGCTGACGGCGGGAGGCGATGGCCTATGGGGCCAGACGGGCGCGCGAGGGAGCTGACGGCCGCCATGCAGGCGGGGTATCTGCGCCCGCGCGAGAGCGGCCTGACGCCGGGAGCCGGCGGCGCGTTCGCCGAAAGTCCGGAGCACTGGTCGCGGCAGACGAGAGAGGAAACTCAAAACAAGGGCCAGACGGGGCGAGACGATCCGTCTGTGAGGAGGAAAAGGAGAATGGATATGCATCAGGAGATGGATCTGCAGCTGTTTGCCGATGCCGGTACGCTGGTGAACGCGGGCGGCAATTACGTGAACGCCTATACGGGCGAGAAGACCGCTTTCCCGGAGGGCGGCGGCATGACGGCTTCGATGAAGACGTTTTTACGACACAGAGCTGCTGGAAAACGCGCGGCCGGAGCTCATCCACACACAGTTTGCCCGCAAGCAGGTGCTGCCGGCCGGGCGCGGCAAGACCGTGGAGTGGCGCAAGTGGAATACGCTCGAGGATGCGGGCGCGCGACCGAGGGCGTGATCCCGACGGGGCAGAAGTTCGGCCAGAGCGCGGTGACGCAGGCCGTCACGCAGTACGGCACGTATGTCGGTGTCTGACCAGCTGGAGCTGCACGCGATCGACGACGTCATTCTGGGTGCGGCGGAGGAGCTGGGCGCGTCGGCTGGTACGACGCAGGACAAGCTGGTGCGCAACGTGGTCGTGGCCGGTACGAACGTGCAGTACTGCGACAAGGTCGGCACGAACGGCGCGCACACGGCGGTCACGAGCCGCGCGGGTCTTGACACCACGGCAAAGCTGACGCCGGACGAGGTCAACAAGGCCGTCACGCTGCTCAAGAAGCTCAAGGCGCCGAAGATCGACGGCAAGTATGTCGCCATCATCCATCCGTCGGTCGCCTATGACCTGCGCTCGTCGGACGCGTGGGTCGAGGCGCACAAGTACGCGGGGATCACGGAGCTGTTTACCGGCGAGATCGGCGAGCTGCACGGCGTGCGCTTCATCGAGACGACGGAGGCCAAGGTCTTCAACGGCGAGGGCTGCCCGGTCAAGACCGCGGCGGACGAGTCCAATGGCACGCCCGCGGAGTATTACAGCGTGTACGCGACGCTGTTTCTCGGCAAGGACGCCTACGGCATGATCGACCCGGAGGGCGGCAACATGGAGATGATCATCAAGGACAAGGGCCAGGTCGGCGGACCGCTCAACCAGTTCTCGACGCTGGGCTACAAGTTCTCCAGCGCGGCGAAGATCCTGTATCAGGACCGCATGGTGCGCGTGGAGAGCTGCGGCGCGTATTCCGCGGAGGACGAGGCGAACTGAGGCAGATGCTCCCGGACCGGCAGGCCGGTCCGGGAGCGGGCAGAAGAAAGGGAGCAAGGCATGGAACACGCATTTGCAGAGATGAAGAGCATCACGCTGCCGCGCGCGGGCGGCACGGAGTAGCAGTCGGAGTTCGTCTGCGTGAACGGACGGACGTTTCAGGTGCCGCGCGGAAAGGCGGTCGAGGTGCCGGAGCCGGTCTATGAGGTGCTGGAAAACGCCAGACGGCAGCTCGAGGCGGCGCAGAGGATCGAAGATGCGATGGCCGCGGGCTGAGAAGTCCGGCGCTGGAAGGAGGGGACGCGCATGACCATCCGGGAGGCGATCGAGCTGGTCGACCGGCTGAAGCCGAACCAGTACGGCAGCGCGGACAAGCTGCGGTGGCTGTCGGAGCTGGACGGGGTGGTCTGGCATGAGATCTGGTCGGTGCATGAGACGGCGGTCCCGGCGTTCGCGGGGTATGGGCCGGAGGCGGATCTCGACGGGACGGCGCTTCTGATCGGGTGGCCGTATGACGAGATCTACCGATGGTATCTGGAGATGAAGATCGACGACGCCAATGGCGAGATGACGAAGTACAACAACTCCGCGGCCAAGTACAACACGTATTATCAGGCATATCAGAACGCCTACAACCGCGCGCACATGCCGAAGGGCGAAGCGGCGTATTTCCGGCTGTGAGGAGGGATGCGGGATGTTTTATCCGAAGCTGGCCGCCGGGCGGCAGCAGACGCTGACGACGGAGGCGTTCGGCGGGTATGACCACAACCTCGAACTCGCGGACGGGGAATTTTACGACATGGAGAATCTGTCGGCGGACGAGTATCCGCTGCTCGCGCCGCGGCCAAGGCGGGGGACGGCGCAGGCGATCGAGGGCGTGCAGGGGATTTTGGCGAAGGATGCGCTGTGCTGGGTGCAGAACAATACGCTGTATATCAACGGCGCTTCGATGGAGGCGTATATGCCGTCTGTGTCGATCTCGGCGGGAGAAAAGCAGCTCATTTCCATGGGCGCGTATCTGTGCATTTTCCCGGACGGGATCTACTTCAACACCGAGAAGTATTCCGACAACGGATACATGGGACAGGAGAACACCGTCAACGCGGCAAGCACGAACATTGACATTTCCCTGTGTCTTGTCGACGGGACGGCGCTGACGGTGAGCTATAAGCAAGCCAGCCAGCCGGAAAACCCGACGAATGGCCAGTACTGGCTGGATACGTCCGGTTCAAGCTCCACACGCTCAAGCAGTGGGCGGAGGCGACGAGCCAGTGGGTATCCGTGCTGACGGTGTATCTGAAGCTTTCTGCCAATGGCATCGGTCGAGGTTTCAAGCAGTATGACGGCATCCGGCTTTCGGGGCTGACCGGCAACGAGCAGGTCGAGAAGCTCAACGGCAGCCAGATCCTGTACGACGTGGGCGAGAGCTATATCGTGATCGTGGGCCTCGTCGACGAGACGACGAAGGTGACGAGCGGGACCGTGAAGACGGCGCGGAAGGTCCCAAGCATGGACTTCATCACCGAGAGCGGGAACCGGCTGTGGGGCTGCAAGTACGGTGTGGCGGACGGCGAGACCGTCAATGAGATCTACTGCTGCAAGCTGGGCGATTTTAAAAACTGGGAGTGCTACCAGGGCGTGTCGACGGATTCGTGGCGCGCGAGCTGCGGCACGGACGGGAAGTGGACCGGCGCGGCGACGCTGGCCGACAGCCCGATCTTCTTCAAGGAGGACTGCTTCCACCGGGTGTATCCGTCGGCGACGGGGCGCATCAGGTGGTCGTGCAGAAATGCGCGGGTGTGCAGAATGGGTCGAGCAAGAGCCTGGTCGTGGTGGATGACCGGTTGTATTACAAATCGCGGATGGGCGTTTGCGTGTACGACGGGAGTCTGCCAAGCGAGATCGGCAGCTGCTTCGGGACGAAGCTGTATTACAACGCCGTGGCGGGCGGCGCCAGAGGGAAGTACTTCATCAGCATGGAGGATGAAGGCCATAACTGGTCGCTGTTCGTCTACGACACGCGCAAGGGTCTGTGGCACAAGGAGGACAGCACCCACGCAGAGGACTTCGCGCGGGTGGACGATGAGCTGTATTTCCTTGAGGACGGGACGCTCAGGACTGTCTATGGCTCGGTCGGGACGCTGGAAGACAGTGTGCAGTGGATGGCGGAGACGGGGATCATGACGTATGGGCTGGTCGGGAAAAAGTATGTGTCCCGGATCAACCTGCGGATGCAGCTGCCGAAGGGGTCGAGCGTCGATTTCTGGGTGCAGTACGATTCCGATGGCGTCTGGCGGCACTGCGGGCATATCGAGGGGCGAGGCTCAGGACCTTCCTGCTGCCCATCCGCCCGGCGCGGTGCGACCACCTGAAATTCCGGCTGACGGGGAAGGGCGAGATGAAGCTGTTCAGTCTGGCGCGGGTCCTGGAGGCAGGAAGCAATGCGTAAGACGGGAGGTGCAACATGGGTAGTCTGACACTTGCATACCCGTCCATCGCGGGGAAGACGACGCAGGAGCAGCTGGAGAGCATGCGCAGGTATCTGTGCAGCGTGACGGAGCAGTTGAACCTCGCCGACTGGTCGGCGAAGGCGACGCTGACAGAGATCTCGCAGGCCATCGACGCGGACAGCCTCTCCGAGGCGGAGAAGAAAACGACGCTCTCCGGCTACGGGGCGCTGAAAGCGCTCATCATCAAGACGGCGGACTTCGCCGCGGCAAATTCGGAGACGTGGTCGACGAAACTGTCCGGCAGCTATGTCGCCATCTCGGACTTCGGCAAGTATCTCGAGAAGACGCAGCTGACGATCGAGGGAAACTCTGTCGGCATCAAACAGCTGTATGACTACACGGCGGGCGTCAACAATCAGTTCTCGGTGAACTCGAAGCAGTACATCAAGACGGGGCTGCTCTACTACAAGGACGCCGTGCCGGTCTACGGCGTGGGCGTGGGGAACATCGAGACGACGGTGACGGGTGGCGGCGAACGGGTCATCGACCAGACGAAAAATGAGCTGGTCACGGTGACGCCGGACCGGGTGAGCTTCTGGCAGGACGGGCAGGAGGTCGCGTATTTAAGCGACAAGAAGCTGCATTTCCCATCCGGGACGCTGGAGGCGGCGGGGGCGGTGCTGTCGGGGAAGATCACGGCGGCAGCCGACTCGACGTTCGGGCCGTGGACGATCTCGGAAAGCAGCATTTTCCGCACGGCCAACGAATTTGGGGGCAGCGCGAGCATGTACTTCGGCACGAGCGGGCTTTCCATCAAGGACAAATTCAAGGTGGACGCGAACGGCAAGCTGACGTGCACGGGGGCGAGCATCTCCGGTGCGATCACGGCGACGAGCCTCAACGTGACGAACGCCTCGATCACGGGGCTGCGGGCGGACGATATCACGGCGGGCAATTTCTCGGCCTCGCGCATCAACGGCGGGATCCTGGATTTCAATAATTTTTCGGTCGACCACCTGTCGGCGAGCGATATCACGACGGGGACGCTGTCGGCGGACTATATCAAGCTCGGCGGGGATATGGCGGTGTATTCGTCGCTGCTGGGAAGCGCAGTCGGCGGGTATCTGGGGTACACGACGGGCGATTACGGCGGCGCGGGCATCCATCTGATGAGCGGCTATGGCGAGGTCGTCGCCACGACGAGCGGCGCGAAGCTCTGCTATGGGCAGAACACGCTGTCGGTGACCGGCAGCGGCGCGCATACGAACTGCACGATGACCGTGGGCGGGAATCTGTCGGTCTCGGGCGGCGCGGCGCCGGAGTATGACGGCGCGGGCTCGCTCGGGTATTCGAACTACCGCTGGTCGGTCGTCTATGCGCAGACGGGCACGATCAGCACGTCCGACCGGGAGAAGAAGACAGAGATCTCCGACGCGCTCGACCGCTATGACGCGCTGTTCGCGCGGCTGCGGCCGGTCTGCTACCGGCTGAAGGACGGGACGTCCGGCCGGGTGCATACGGGGCTGATCGCGCAGGACGTGGAGCAGGCGCTCGCGGCCTGCGGGCTGACGGGGCAGGATTTCGCGGCCTTCGTCCGGTCGCCGCGCGAAGGCGGCGGGGCGGATTACGGCCTGCGGTATGAGGGAATTCGTGGCTCTCTGCATCCGGCAGATCCAGCGGCTGCAGGCGCGGGTAGAACGATTGGAGGGATGAACATGAGCAGACTTTCCGGAAGCATCCACACGCTCCGCGCGGGGCTGGTGGAGGGCGATCAACGGGGTTGCCGCCGTGTATCGTCGGCGCATGGTGCTCGAGCAGGGTGCGCGGGCAGGTGGCCGTGCTGGAACGGCAGGAGGAAGCGGAAAAAGAGGAAGAACAGGGAGGCAGAAGATGGCGCTTTACAGAGTGCAAGAGGGCGGCAAGGCGCCGATCGGCCTGCAGGCGGGCGACGAGGTCGTGACGGGCGGCGGCACCTACCGGATCCTGGCGTCAACGCGGACGGGCAGCTACCGCAGCGCGCTCAGCAACCAGCAGCAGACGATCTGCAACTACCGCGGCAGCTGGCGTGCCTGCGGCCGCGCGCCGGTGCAGCATCTTTCCACGGCGTGACGGATCAAAAGAAGCGCTCGAGGCGCGTGCGGCAGCGAAGCCGGGGGCGCTGTACCTCCCGGTGGGAGAGGCAGCTGCAGGACCCGGATCGCGGGCAGGGGGAGACTTCTCTCCCCCGATCTGGGCGAGATCCGGTGTACCGGCAGGCCAGGCAGTGGTATCCGGGCGGCAGGCTCGCCATGCAGGACACGATGGGGCAGGCGGCGGCGGCGCTCACGGGCGGTTACGGCTCGAGCGGCCAGCAGACCCGGACAGCAGGCGTACAACCGCATGTATCTGCAGCAGCTGAACGAGATCGTGCCGGGCTGTATGTGCGGAAGGCGCGGGGCAGTGGCAGAGCGGAGAGGCGACTCTATAACCGCTATCAGCTGCTCAGCGGCCGCAGCGAGCAGAAGCAGAGCTACGCGCCGCTACCGGTGAATGAGCATTACTACGCTAGCGGGGCTTTGGACGACCGCTTGCCTGCTTGTGCGAGCACGGCAGAGCGGCGAAGCGACATTACTGGGCTGAAAGCTCCCGGGTATATCAGGCGGACCGTGAGGACGCGGCGAACCCTGGTATTGGGAAGCAGCTGGCCTACGCGGACAAAAGAAGCAGGCCGCGGCTGCCGAGGCGACACCAGAGGCGGCGCAGAACGCCGCGGCGAAATCCACCGGTACGGCGGCGGGCGGCCGGAGCAGGCTGGCGGCCGCAGTGCGGAGAAGACCCACGAAAAGCGGCGCGCGCCTGGACGAGCACGGGCAGGCGGGCTGAACTGACGGAAGGGGAGACGGGCATGACAAAAGCTTCCGGCGGCAAGGCCAGCCCGCGTGTGGCGGGCGGCGTGCTGCGCTGGTACGCAGGAGATACGTTCACGTTCACGCTGCGGCTGGGCTGCAGGATCAGGGACGGCGAGGCGGTGACGGTCGGCGCGGACGACAGCGTGACCAGGTCCGGTTCTATAGGATGAGCAGAACGCGCCGGTGCACACCTTTTCCTTTACCGGTGACGGGAACTGCGTGACTGGACGTTGCGACGAGACGGGTAAGCGAAATTCCGGCAGGGGGCGTATCGCTACGATATTCTCTATACGCACGGCGACAAGTTCCGACGCCGCGCGGGCAACGCGCGGCGGCAGAAACGAGAGCGACGCGGAGTGGAAATTCCGAATACGATCGCGGTCACATATACTGCACGGCTGGTCTCCCGCGGCGTGAGCGGCGGAGGTCACGGACGAGGCCATCTGGTGCTGGACGCTGACGGATGGGAGCCGGGCGGATCTCGGCTCCGTCCTCGGCTCGCGGGCGCGCGCGGCAAGCCTGCCCGGCCCGAAAGGGCGAGACCGGCACGCAGGGGCAGACCGGCGTGGACCGGCAATCGCGTTCGACCGCATACCGCAGGAGAACCGGCCGGCTGGCGACCCCGGCTCGCAGGCGAGACGGGCAGACCGGCGCGGCTTTCACGATCCGGGGCTTTTTCGCCACGGCGGATGGCGGCGGGCGTCGATGCGCCGGAGGTGGAGACGCCTACGGTGGGCGTGCGGCAGCGCCGTATGATATTTACATTTATGACGGCGCGGTGGGCGCGTGGGTCAACAACGGCCGCCGCAGGCGCGAAGGGGCGCGGACGGCGTCGACGGCATCGACGGTGTGACGCCGGTGATCGGCGCGAACGGCAACTGGTATCTGGGCGAGACCGACACCGGCAAGCCTGCCTCGCGGCGAAAAAGGGCGACGGGTGAGCCCGGCGCAGACGGCGCAAAGGCGACCTCCCGGCGAGACTGGCCGTGGGCTCAACGGGCTCAGGGTGAGACGGCCCGGTAGGTCCGACTGGTCCGCAGGGCGAGAAAGCGCGCTCCAACAGGGCGAGACCGCCATTCTGCAGGTGGCGCGGCGCCGGTGAAGGGACGGATTATTTTACCGAGGCGGACAAGGCAGGGAGCTGGCCGCGGCAGTCGCAGCGCAGGTCAGCGTGCCGGTCGCTTTGTCGACGGCAGACCGGCGCGGCCAGCCTGGCAGGGACGTATGCGACGCCCGCAGACCTACGGCGCGGCTGGAACCGGAGCACGGACGTCCACGCCGCCGACACGGCCTACACGACCTACATGGCCCGCGGCGAGGCGCTGTTCGCGCAGGAGACGACGCCGACGGTCAACGGCGCGATCGCCTGGCAGTATGAGTAGGGGAGGCGGGGGAGATGGCGCAGGACGCTGATCGGCGGCACGGGCTATACGGTCACGGGCGGCACGGATCTTCATTGACGGCACGGCACGCAGCCGGACGGCAGGCCGGACGCTGGTGGACGGCACGGCCTATGCGATCGGCTTTGGCGGGCTGGATGCGGACTTTTCCAAAACAGCTGGCGGACGATCATCGCCGCCCGCCAGAACAAGTGCAGGTGCCGGACACATGGAACGTCGGGGACAGCTGTATGATGGCGTTCGGGAAGAAAAACTATCAGATCGACATCATCGGCAAGAACCACGACGATTATGCCGACGGCTTCCGGTAAGGCCCGCTGACGTTCCAGATGCACACGTGCTATGCGACAGAGTACAAGATGAATAACCTGGTAGCAACACTGGGGGCTGGGCAGACTGTCTGCCGCGGACGACTGGTGTTTCAAGATAATAAAGTCGAAAATGCCAGCAGAGGTCGGCCGCGCTGAAGGCCGTGACAAAGAAGACCACGGCAGGCGGCGCGAGCTCGGCCATCGACACGACGGAGGACACGCTGTTCCTGCTGTCGGAGACGAGGTGCAGGGCACGCGACGCATTCCTAATGCGGGCGAGGGCACGCAGTACGCGTATTACCAGACGGCGGCCAACCGGAAGAAAAACCGCGCGTGGTATCTGCGCTCGCCGAGGATCAGCAGCACCACCTGCTTCTGCAGAACGGGATGGAGCGGTGAAGCGGACTGGAGCGTCGCGTCCGAGGTGGACGGCATCGCGGCGGCATGGTGCTTTTTTAAGGAAAGGAGAGACGGGGAGAGGCAATGATCTATCTGAAGGTACAGGAGAATGAATATCCGGCATACATCAGCGGAAGGCCGATCGACCGCGACTGGGACGGGCGGGCGTCCAAGTCCATTACGCTGACGATGACGCACGCGCAGGCGCGCAGCTGTTTACGGACGGCCTTTGGTCGATCGTCCAGCGGGAGACGGTGCCGGACGGCACGGACGGCGGCGGGACCGAGACCGTGCAGGAATGGGACAATGCCGACTACTGCGTCGCGGGGCCCGATCACGGATCACTGCGACGGGACGCCGGACGGTCAAGATGATGGCAAATACACGCAGCTCGAAGAGGCGCTGCGGCAGATCGGGGAGGCACTGGCATGACGAAACTGGAAGAAAAGCTGCTCGCGCAGATCAGAGCCCGGCTCGAGGGGCTGGATGTGCGCGCGTCGGACAAGCTGGCGGCGCTGCTGCCGGGCGCTGCGGAAGCTGACGGAGGGCTATGCGGCGCTCGGCGCGGCGGCAAAGAAGACGCTGGCGGGCCTCATCCCGGAGCTGGCGGCGCTCATCGAGGCGGCGGAGGAGATGCGCTGCGATGAGTGCGGGGAGATGACGGCGTTTTCCGCGCTGGTCGAGTAATGTGCAGCGGGCTGGGGTCGATCGTAACGCTGCTGGTGCTGCTGGCAGAAACAGTGCGGGAAGCTTTGTTGTTCGGACCAAACGCCATCCGCGAAAGCGGTGAAATGTGGCGTTGGTGCGCGGACACATGTTGGCGACATACAGGGCACAGGGAGTGAAAAGATCATCCGGCAAATGAATATAGAGAACTATCTCTATGCGAGCAGCCTCAGGCGCTGCGCGGCAATTCCTTCATCGACCGTATCGCGCAGGAGATCCGCCGGGTGGGAGATCGTGACATGAAAAAGGAGCTTCGGGAGGTATGGAACAGGTTTGAAGCGCATTGAAAATCTGCTGACGGTCAAATGATCGTGACGCTGGCGCTGACGGCGGTCTTTGCGCAGGCCGTAAAGGGCGAGGTCAGCCACGGACTTCCTGATGATCTACACGACGGTCATCGCCTTTTATTTCGGCACCCAGGCAGAAGCTGCAACAGCGAGGTGCGAAGCATGACGACGGCGCATCCGAGTAATTACACCAGAGGACGGACGCAGCGCATCGAATTTCTCGTTCTGCACTACGGCCGGACGCAACGACTCCGCCGCGGGGAATCTGAACTATTTCCGGTCCCCGCGCGGGGGCCTCGGCACATTATTTTGTCGACCGGAACAGCTGGCTGCAGTCGGTGGACCGGGCAGCGATACAACCTGGGCGGTCGGCACGGCTGGCGTCTACCGGCAGAAGCATCCGCGCTACAACGGCACCCAAACTCGTCTCCATCGAGATGTGCTGCCGGTATATGAAAACGGCCGGTACTGGCTGGGAGGGACGCGGTGGTCGAGAATGCGGCGCTGCTCACGAGAACGCCTCATGCGGACCCATCATCCCGATCGGGAACGTGCTGCGGCACTACGACGTGGTGAGCAAGCGCTGCCCGGCTATGGGTGGACGACGAGTCGGCGTGGGTCCGAAGTTCAAACGGCTGGTGATGGAGGTGATGGAAGTGACGAAGGAGGAGCTGCCTGTACCTCGGCGACGCGCCCCCGGACTGGCGCGAAAGCAATCGAATGGGCGAGCAGAACGGGTGTTCACCGGCGACAGCGCGAACTTCGCCGGCAGCAGCCGATCACCGCGAGGCCGCGGCGAAGCTGCTGTATGAGTATCACTTTGATGCAGAAGCGAGTAAAGGCTCCCTTCCAGGGGCCGATTCCCCATTTGGGGGAAATGTCCCGAAGGGGACAAAGGGGGGGATGCTGCCTCGGCAGCCAAGACTGAGAGGTTGCAGCAGATTTAGATAAAGACCAAAACCGCAAATTCAGTTTTGTTTGGAAAGAAAAACGAGCACAAAGGATAAGAAGCCTTGCTTGCAAGGCTTTCCGTCGTGGTCGTTTTTCGACGCGCTTCCAGAAAATCCATCTTTTCCGTCTTGCCGAAAAAAGAAGGGGGGGAGGGCGCTTTTTACGCGTTTGGTGCGTCCTTGCCTCTGGAATCTGTGGCGGCCAATTTTTAAGCGTCGTTCCACCTCGATGGTCACCCTTTTTCATGAGTTTTTATCAGCTACGCGCCGCCCGGATATGGTGCACCAGATTTGATGGCAGTTGCCTTAGAATATTTGCAGTGAAACGTCCTGCGGATTAAAAATTGGGCAGTACGGATTCGCATTGGGTTTTCAGCTATGCAGGGAAAGTCCAGAAAAAACCGGAAGCGGTTTTCTTCGTCGGTCAAATGGGAGTCTGAGGGGAAATCGAAATCCCCCAGGCTCTCTTTTTGCCAGCGTTTTCTTTTTTGGAGAAGCAAAAAGAAAATGCTGTGCCACCTGCAAATTTTGCTGCAGTGCATCGGCCTTTATGTAGTTTTCCACGAAACTCCAGGAGGCTTCCTCTATGAGGGGAAGCTGTCGCCGCAAAGGCGACTGATAAAGGTGGACAGCGCCCAGCGCAAAAATTTTTACCTCATCCGTCACAACTCCGCCGTGCCACGCTACCTCATAGGGAAGGCAGGGGGTAACGGAGAATTGACAGGGCCGGGCGGCGGCATGGTAAGATGGAAAAAAGGAACGAAAGGGGAGCAGGGGGTATGCTGAGGATCCTGCTGATCAGTGCAGGGGGCGATATTGGAGGACGCTTTTTATCATGCGGTCCTACCGCCGACGCGATGGGATGTCGGTATTTCTCAAGACGGCGGCTTCGCTCGTGTTCGTGCTGCTGGGGCTTTTGGGCTGCGGCGCACGGGGACGAGCGTGTACGGCGAGCTGGTCGTCGCCGGGCTGACGCTCGGGATGCTGGGCGATCTGCTGCTGGCGCTGCGGTATCTGGGGCAGAAGCTGCATCATTTCTTCTTCGCGGCGGGCTCGGTCTCGTTTTTCCTGGGGCACGTGGTGTATATCGCGGCGATCTTGACGCTCTGCCCGCAGGCGTGGACATACGCGATCCCCATTGCCGTCGTGGCGCTCGGCGCGGCCAGCTTCTACGCCTACGCCAAGGAGGTGCGGGCCGGGAAGAAGGTCACGCCGCTCGGCGCGGTGTATATCGCGAGCGTGCTGTTTTATGACGGCCTGCGCTGCGACAGGGCGCGTTCATCAGCTCGAGCCGGGCGCTGTTTCTGTTCTTCGTCGGCGGCGTGTGCTTCTCGGCGAGCGACAATATGCTGGTCGTGCTCTCCTTCGGGAAAGACGACAGCCCGTACCGCAACGCCGTCCTGCACGTGCTGTACTACATGGCCCAGATCTTCATCGCCCTGACGATCGAGTTTGCGTGAAACGGGCCGGAGTACGGCTCTTGCAAAAAAAGCAGTAGAGCAAAGATAAGGCATAGGGGTGCCATCGGTGCTTGCTTTATGAAAGAACATTCAATCAGATTTGAGATATACCATGTGAAAAAGGAGATTGCGCTATGAAAAGAGAGCTGATCATCGGGATTATGCTTGCTGTTGTCTGCGGTCTGAGCGTGAAGGACGTGTTAGACGCGATCCGCTGCCGAAAGCGGGAGGAAGAGCTCAGCCTGCGGCTGCAGGCAGGGGAGCTCGTCCTGGATGTCCTGATGGTGATCCTCCTGGTCGTATTGCTGGTGAATTGACGAGAAAATCGCCCCCGTGCTGCGCAGCAGCACGGGGCGATTGTTTTTGACCGGAAAAATTCAATGGGTGGAAGCTTCCTCTCCGGATTCGTGGTAGTCGGAGCGGGGAGGTTCCAGTGGTAGTAGGCGGCGAGCAGGCGCAGCACGACGATGGCTGCTGCGCCGAAGAGCATGGCCGCGTTGCCGCCGAGCGCGCGCCAGCACAGCGCGCAGATGAGCGCGCCGATAATCGACGCGCAGGCGTAGAAATGCCGAACGAAGATATAGGGCCGCTCGCCGGAGAACACGTCGCGCAGCACGCCGCCGCCCACGCCGGTAATGAGGCCGACGAAAACGGTCAGGAACAGCGTATCGTGTTCTGTCTGCCGGTATGCGCACTGGACGCCGACAACCGTGAACACGCCAAGGCCGACCGCGTCCATCACCAGCAGAAGCCGGTCAAAGACCGGCTCGTGCCGCCCGACGCGGGCGCGCACGTGCGGCAGGAACATGAGAACGGACACGGCGGCCGCCGTGAGTGTGTAGACCGGATCCTGAAACGTCGCGGGCGGCGTGATGCCGAGAATGACGTCGCGGACAATACCGCCGCCGACCGCTGCAGACCCGAGGACGATCACGCCGAACAGATCCATCTGCTTTTTGATGCCGACAATGGCGCCGGAAACGGCGAAGGCGACGGTCCCGATCAGCTCGAGCACAAAGACAAGGACATCAGAACATGGCGTTCCTCCTGCGCATGTTTTTCTGCAGGGCGAGCGCGGCGAGGCCCACGCCGTGCCGACGGCTGCGCAGCCGGCCGAGAACCAGAGCATCAGCGTCGTGCCGCCGAGATCGAGCAGATATCCGGAGACGAGCGAGCCCAGCAGCGTACTGAGCGAGATGGCGACGATCGTCCGCAGCGACTGGCCCTGGACCCGGTCGGCGGGGGCGACGGATTCGTTTGCAAAATAGACCGAGGCCGGGAAGAACAGCCCGTAGCCCAGCATCTGCACGGGCTGCACGGCAAGGAGCATCCCAAGAGACCCCGAGGCCAGGATCAGAAGCGGCTTGACGGCCATGAAGACGATCGAGATGAGCAGGATCTTCGCGCTGGACAGCCGCTTGCGCAGAAGCCCGAAGACCAGCGCCGACGGCAGCTCCGACGCCGCCATCAGAAACTGCGCCAGCCCCAGCGCCCGGCTGTCGCCGCCGCGGCTCGTGACCAGCGTGACGAGGAAGCCGCTGATCGGCATGACGCCCATCATGCCGAAGAAGCAGGCGATGAGCATGAGCGTAAAGGTCCGGCTGCCGCGCAGGATCTGCAGGGCGGAATGGCCCTCGGCCGCGCCCTTCTGCGGCTGCGGCAGGAGCTGCGCCGGGATGGACGGGAACAGCAGCAGGCACACGAGCATCACCAGCTGCTCGGCGCAGTGCGCCAGCAGCGCGGTTGCATCCCGAAACGCGCGGTCAGCAGGCCCGTCGCCACGCACAAAAAACGCGTAGCTGAGCGAGCAGATGCCGCGCGAGAGGCTGTAGGGGGATCTGCACGCCCGCGTTGGACGTACTGCATGCCCATGGAGTCGATGAGCGGGTAGGAATTGGTCTCCAGTACGCCGAAGAGGAAAAACGTCAGCGCGGTGAGCAGAAAGTTGGGGCGCGTAAAATAAAAGACCAGATTGAGCGCGATGGCCGGCAGCAGCATCACGATCAGCAGCCGCTTGAGCGGCACCTCCGGGTGCCGGTCGGCCCAGCCGCCGATGACCGGCTGCGTGAACAGGCTCGCAAAGTAGCACAGCGCGCAGAAGATCCCGGCCTGCCCGGCCGTAAAGCCGCGGTCGAGCACCACGGCGGCCTGGTAGGCGCAGATGGAGCTGAGCATGCCCCAGAAGCTGGCCTGCAGCAGAATATAGCAAATCACGATCCGTTTTCTGGACGCCATGGCGGTTGCCTCCGTGTGATCCATAAATTCAAATTCAGCAACACAATTATAAGGCCCGGCAGAGACAAAAACAAGTGGGGGAAGGCGCGGAATTGCGCAGAAAATCCTGAAAAAAATGCTTTTTGATTTTCTGCCCATCATATGCTAGAATACATTGGTCTGTGAAAAGGACGGTCCTCTGCCGCAGCCGGCACGAGAGTAGCAGCGGCCTTTCCTTGCGGTATGAACCTTCTGAATTTGAAGGAGGACACAACTATGGATCTCATGAAGGCTCTGACCAGCCAGTACATGAAGCAGGAGCTGCCTGAAGTTCAGGTCGGCGATACGGTTCGTGTTCATGTCAAAATCAAGGAAGGTTCCCGCGAAAGAATCCAGATCTTCGAGGGCACCGTCATCGCCAAGAAGCACGGCGGTATCGAAGAAACCATCACCGTTCGCCGCATCTCCTACGGTGTCGGCTGCGAGAAGGTTTTCCCCCTGCTCCACGCTCCCAACGTCGTCGACGTCGAGTGCGTCCGCCACGGCAAGGTTCGCCGCGCGAAGCTGTACTATCTCTGCGCGACCGTCTTGGCAAGGCTGCCAAGGTCAAGGAAAAAGGTCTGATCTCCATCGTCCAGAAACCGCCGCTCCCTGTCGGGGCCGGCGGTTTTTCCTTTGCACAGCTTCTGCTGGTAAAGTCAATTTGGGTATGATAGAATACTAAATATGAATACATGCAGGAGGCGGCCATGAAACAGATCCTTATGATCGGCACCGGCGGGGACCATCGCGTCCGGAAAGACGGCGGAGGGGCTGATGCCAGAGCTGACGAGCGAGCAGCTGCTCGCGTTCGTCCCGGCAGTGTCGGCGCTGTGCCGGGTGGAGTGTCTGCAGCTGCTCTCGCTCGACAGCACGAATCTCGGCCCGGCCCACTGGCTGCAGATCGCGGGGCCATCCGCGCGCGCTATGACCGGTACGACGGCTTCGTCATCAGCCACGGCACGGGACACCATGGCCTATACCGCGGCGGCCCTGAGCTATCTGATCCAGGACGCGGCCAAGCCGATCATCCTGACGGGTGCGCAGAGCCCATCAGCTTCGACTCGACCGATTCCAAGGTCAACCTGACCGACGCGTTCCTCTGGCGCGTGCAGCGACACGCTGCACGGCGTGATGATCGTCTTCAACGGCAAGGTCATCCAGGGCACGCGCGCGTGCAAGACGCGCTCAAAGAGCTACGAGGCCTTTTCCAGCATCAATTATCCGTATCTGGCCGTGCTGCAGGACGGGTGCATCCTGCAGTATATCGAAAACGCCTGCCGGCCGGAGCCGGTCTTCTATGACCGGCTGGATGACCGCGTGGCGCTGCTGAAGCTCATCCCCGGCACGCGGGCGGAGCTGGCCAGCTGGATGCTGGCGCACAACGACGCGCTGATTTTGGAGAGCTTCGGCGTCGGCGGGATCCCGTCGTATGACGGGAATGACTTCCTGTCCGTGCTGGAGGCGGGGATCCGCGCGGGGAAGACCGTCGTGCTGACCACGCAGGTGCAGAATGAGGGGGCAGCAACGTCGGGGTCTATCAGGTCGGGCATAAGATCCGCGAATGCCCGCAGGTGCTCGAGGCCTTTGACATGACGACGGAGGCCATCGCTGGCAAGCTCATGTGGATCCTCGGTCAGACCCGCGCCCCCGAAACCATCCACCGCCTGTTCTATACCCCCGTCGCAAACGATATCCTCAACTACCACACCTGATACGCACCATCCAAGGCTCCCCTTCCAGGGGAGCTGTCAGCCGAAGGCTGACTGAGAGGTCGTCGCCCACTTCCGCTGCACTTCTGGCGGTGCGCACCCCTTGGCTCCCCTTCCAGGGGCCGATTCCCCCCTATCAGGGGGAAATGTCCCGAAGGGACAAAGGGGTAAGGGATGCTGTCTCGGCGCAGCCGAGACTGAGAGGTTGCTGCAAATTTGCATAGAACCCAAACCGCAAAATTCAGTTTGCGGTTTGAAAGGAAGAAACGAGCACAGAGGATAAGAGACGTTGCTTGCGGCGGCTCGTTCCGTCGTGGTCGTTTTCGACGCGCCTCCGGCGGCCCTATCTTTTCTCTCGCAAGAGAAAAGATAGGGGAGAAAAGAGTGCGTGGAGACGCGTTTGGTGCATGCTGCCTCTGAATTTAGGCGGGAGCCTAGGCTTCAGGCGTTGTTCCACACGATAGTCACCTCACAGGTGTCTTACTACGCGCCGCCTGATACGGGGGTATCAAATTTGTAACTAGTTGCCGTAGAATATCTGCCATCAATAGAAGGTGCAGGCCGGATTTGCCGGTCTGCACCTTTTTTGCGGGGAAGGCTTTTAGGACGCGAACCGCCTTCCCCCTTTGTTGGGGAAGGCGGGATTTTGGTTATGCCAGGGTGGCGGCCATGACGGCTTTGATGGTGTGCATACGGTTTTCCGCTTCGTCGAAGACGATGGACTGGGGACTTTCGAAGACTTCGTCGGTGACCTCCATGGCGGTCAGGCCGTATTTTTCGCTGATCTGCTTGCCGATGGTGGTGCCGAGGTCGTGGAAGGCGGGCAGGCAGTGCATGAAGCGGCACTGTGGGCCGGCCTGGGCCATGAGCTTGGCGTTCACCTGATAGGGGAGCAGGTCGTGAATTCTCAGTCTGCCAGACCTCGTCCGGTTCTCCCATTGAGACCCACACGTCGGTATAGATCACATCCGCGTTTTGAACCGCGTGCATCGGCTCTGTGTCGAATTCCAGCATCGCGCCGGTCCCGGCGGCGATCTTCTGGCAGGTCTCGATCAGGGCCGCGTCCGGGAAATACGCTTCCGGCGCACAGGCGATAAAGTGCATCCCCATCTTTGCACAGCCGACCATAAGCGAGTTGCCCATGTTGTACCGCGCGTCGCCCATGACACGAGCTTTTTGCCCTGAGCGAGCCGAAATGCTCCTGGATCGTCAGAAAATCGGCCAGAATCTGCGTGGGGTGAAATTCGTTCGTCAGTCCGTTCCAGACGGGGACGCCCGCGTATTTTGCCAGCTCCTCGACGATCTGCTGCCCGTAGCCGCGGTACTCAATGCCGTCGTACATACGGCCAAGCACGCGCGCAGTATCTGCAATGGATTCCTTTTTGCCAATCTGCGAGCCGGACGGGTCGCAAGATAGGTGACTGTCATGCCCAGATCGTGCGCGGCGACCTCAAACGAGCAGCGCGTGCGCGTGCTGGTCTTTTCGAAAATGAGCGCGGCCTGCTTCCCCTCGCACAGGCGATGGGGGATGCCGGCCTTTTTCTTTGCCTTGAGATCGGCGGCCAGCGTCAGAAAGGCCGCGATCTGCTCCGGAGTGAAATCAAGCAGCTTGAGAAAGCTCTGTCCTTTGATGTTCATGCGGTTCTCCTTTTTTACTGATGCGCCGCGAGGAAGGCGGCGACGGAATCGAGCTGGGCCTGCACCGACGCGGGGCCGGTGCCGCCGGCGGAAATGCGGCGGGCGACGCAGGTCTTGAGCGAGATCTCGGTGTAAAGATCGTCTTCGAAGACGTCGGAATAGGTCTTATAGGTCTCGAGCGGCAGCTGCTCAAGGACGGTGTCGTGCGCGATGCAGTACGCCACCAGCTGGCCGGAAATTTTGTACGCGCTGCGGAAGGGGACGCCCTTTTTCGTCAGGTAATCGGCCAGATCCGTGGCGTTGATGAAGCCCTTCTGCGCGGCCAGCAGCATGTTTTCGGGTTTAGCCTTCATGGTCGCGAGCATCGGGGCCATGATCTGCAGGCAGAGCTTCGTCGTGTCGACGCAGTCGAACACGGCCTCCTTATCCTCCTGCATGTCCTTGTTGTAGGCGAGGGGCAGGCCCTTGAGCGTGGTGAGCAGGGCGATGAGATCGCCGTAGACCCGGCCGGTCTTGCCGCGGCAGAGCTCGGCCATGTCGGGGTTTTTCTTCTGCGGCATGATGGACGAGCCGGTGGTAAAGCCGCTGTCGAGCTCGATAAACTGGAATTCCCAGCTCGACCACAGGATGAGCTCCTCGGAAAGCCGGGACAGGTGCATCATGATGAGCGCGCAGGCGCTCATGAGCTCCACACAGAAATCGCGGTCGGACACGCCGTCGAGGCTGTTTTCGCAGATGGCGGAGAAGCCGAGCTTCTGCGCCTCAAAGGCGCGGTCGGTCGGGTATGTCGTCCCGGCCAGCGCACAGCAGCCGATGGGGGAGGCGTCCATGCGCCGGCCGGCGTCGGCAAGGCGGCCATAGTCGCGCTCCAGCATCATGGCGTAGGCCAGCAGCTGCTGGCCGAAGGTGATGGGCTGCGCGCGCTGCAGGTGCGTGTAGCCCGGCATGATGGTATCCTTGTGGGCGCTCGCCTGCGCGTGCAGGGACGAGATGACGGCCAACACGAGCGACTGCAGCGCGTTGATCTCATCTTTTAAGATAGATCCGCAGATCGAGCGCCACCTGATCGTTGCGCGAGCGGGCGGCGGTATGCAGCTTTTTGCCGACGTCACCGATGCGGCTGGTGAGCTCGGCCTCGGCGAACATGTGGATGTCCTCGGCCTGCATGTCGAGCTGCAGCGCGCCGGACTGCAGGTCCGCGAGGATCCCGGCCAGACCGCCAATGATCTGGTCGGCGTCCGCCTGCGTCAGGATGCCGCATTTGGCGAGCATGGCGGCGTGGGCCATGGAGCCGGTGATGTCCTGCTGGTACATCCGGCCGTCAACGGCGATGGAGGAGTTGAAAGCGTCGGCCAGCGCCGAAGTCTCCGCCTCCGACCGGCCCGCCCAAAGTTTGTTCATAGTGTATCCTTTCTGATGAAAGCCCAAAGGCTCCCCTTCCAGGGGAGCTGTCAGCGAAGCTGACTGAGAGGTTGTTGCAAATCTGCAACTTCCCTATGCCTCCGGCGGCCCTATCTTTTCCGTCTTGCCGGAAAAGATAGGGGAGAAAAGGGGCGCTTGGTTACGATTGGGTGCATGCTGCGTCTGAATTTTGGTGGGAACCAATGTTTCAGGCGTCGTTCCACTCGATAGTCACTCTACGAGTTTCTGCTGCGCGCCGCCTGATACGGGGGAATCAGATTTGCAGCTAGTTGCTTTAGAACGACTGCCATCAATAGAAGGTTCAGCCGAAATTTTGATAGGTGCTACCTTCTTGCGGGGGAGTATAACCTCTCCGCCTCACTTCGTTCGGCACCTCCCCTTGACAAGGGGAGGCTTATGGGGTGCGCATTCCAAGGCTCCCCTTGTCAAGGGGAGCTGGCGCGGAGCGCCTGAGGGGTTAGCCCGCCGCAGCGGATTGGCTTCCCCTATGAGGGGAAGCTGTCGCCGGAGGCGACTGATGAGTGGACGGCGCCGCGTAGAAGCAAGTGCCCCCACCTCATCCGCCACGGCTCCGCCGTGCCACCTTCCCCTCATAGGGAAGGCAGGGGGTTCGGGTGGCTGCTTACAGCTTTCCCTGTTCCCGCAGGGCCTGGACTTTGGTGGGCAGGCCCCAGATGTTGATGAAGCCGGCGGCCTCCGCCTGGTCGAAGTCGCTCTCGCCGAAGGTGACGAGGTTCTCGGAGTAGAGGGAGTACGGCGAGGTGATGCCGGCGTTGATCATGTTGCCCTTGTAGAGCTTGATGTTGACGGTGCCGGTGCAGTACTCGTTGGACTTCTTGGCGAAGGCGGTCAGCGCCTCCTGCAGCGGGGAGTACCACTTGCCGTTGTAGATGAGGTCGGCGTAGTCGACGGCCAGCTTTTCCTTCATGTGCAGCGTCTCTTTGTCGAGCGTCAGCATTTCGAGCTGCTCATGCGCGAAGTAGAGGATTGTGCCGCCCGGGGTCTCATAGATGCCGTGGTCCTTCATGCCGATGAGCCGGTTTTCCACGATGTCGAGGATGCCGACGCCGTTCTCGCCGCCGAGCTTGTTGAGCTTGCGGATGATGTCGGAGACCTTCATCTTCTCGCCGTCGACCGCGACGGGGACGCCCGCCTCAAAGCTGACGGAGACTGTCGTGGGCGTATCGGGCGCCTGATAGGGGGAGACGCCCATCTCGAGGAACAGGGCCTTATCGAGATCGGGCTCGTTGGCCGGGTCTTCGAGGTCGAGACCCCCTCGTGACTCAGGTGCCAGAGGTTCTTGTCCTTGGAATAGTTGGTCTCGCGGGAGATCTTCAGCAGCGGCACGTTGTGCGACTCGGCATAGTCGATCTCTTCGTCACGCGACTTGATCTCCCACTCTCCCACGGTGCGATGATGGGCATGTCGGGCGCGAAGCGCTTGATGGCCAGCTCGAACCGGACCTGGTCGTTGCCCTTGCCGGTCGCGCCGTGGGCGATGGCGTCGGCGCCTTCGGCCAGCGCGATCTCGGCGAGCTTCTTGCCGATGACGGGCCGTGCAAACGCGGTGCCGAGCAGGTATTTTTCATATTTCGCATCCATCATGACGGATGGGACGATAATATCGTCGCACATCTCGTCGGTGAGGTCGGCGATGATCAGCTTGCTCGCGCCGGTCTTGATGGCCTTTTCCTCCAGACCGTCGAGCTCGTCGCCCTGGCCGACGTCGGCCGCGACGGCGATGATCTCCGGATCATTGTAATTTTCCTTCAGCCAGGGAATGATGATGGACGTATCGAGACCGCCCGAGTAGGCCAGAACGATTTTCTTGATCTTGCTTTCTTATCCATGATTGAAACCTCCGTAAAGCACTTTTGCCTGTGTGGGTGTTTTTTCTTTATGCACGTAATATACACACTTTATGCAGAAAAGTCAAGCATATAATTTATAAATATTCATTTACGTCAAAAACGATGCATACTCATGCGCCGATACAGCGTGTTTTGTGCAGTTTGAAAAAATCAGGCATCTCCGCACAATTGCGTCTGCGGCATTCGCCGGATCTTTTGACCTGCCTCTGCAGTTTGAAAAACTCGAAATCCATACAGGATTCCTTCGCTTTTCAAACTTTGATCCAGGCCAAAATCTCTTTTTGCCGAATGCTCTTGCCGAATTATGCGGAGATGCCCTTCTTCCGAAGCGCGTAAAATCTGAGGTAACAACGATCGATCTGATTGGATTACAGAGGATATTGCCATGTCGAACGAGATCCGTGTTCTGCTTTCCGCTCTTGACCCGCACCGGCGGGATCTGTGCTGCGGTGCTGGGCGCTCTGCGCGCCAGGAGTTTGAAAACATGCGGCGCCGCCCGCAGGTCTTTTGTCTTCACTCTACCAGAAGCTCTGCGGCCGGATGTTCCCCGACGGCCTGCCGGAGATCCCGGCGCTGACGGCGGACGAGGAAGGCTATTCCTTGTTGCCGCGCTCGAGTCCGCGCTGCAGAACCCGGCGGACAGCTTTGACCCCTGCCTCGACACCTTCTGCCCTTTGCCGGAGGATTCCATCCCCGGCAGCCGCGTGGAGGGGCAGTACCGCCTGTTTACCGACACCGTGCGGCAGGACCATCTGATGGCCGTCATGCGCCTGGGGATGGAGGCGACGCCCTTTGACCCCGGCCTCGCACACCATCGGCGTGCACAATGTCGCCCTGCATACGGCGATCCTGGCGAAGCGGGCGGGCTTCCCGGTCGATCTGCCGCTCGCGTGCGTGGGCGGCGCTGGGGGCATGACATCGGCAAGTTCCGCTGCCGCGGCGAGGACCCTCGGGCGCATCGCCCTATCTGCACTATTATTATACCTGGCAGTGGTTCAGCCGGAACCGGATGGAGTGAGATCGGCTACATCTCCGCCAACCACTCGACCTGGGATCTGGAATTTGAAAACCTGCCATCGAGTCGCTGCTGCTCATCTACGCGGATTTCCGCGGGCACGCGGCAGCCGGGCGAAAAGAGGTCATGCGCATCCATACGCTCGGCCCATGAGATGAATCTTCTTCTGCAAGCTGGCCGACATGACGCAGGAAAAAGACGCTCCCCACCGCAACGTCTACCACAAGCGACCGACTTGAAAAACCTGCTCCTGAGCCGCGGCGTCAGCCCCCGGCTGTGGAGGGGATGACGAGCTTCGCCGCACGAGGCAGAAGCGACCCCTCGTCATGGGACGCGCCGCAGGCACTGCACTCGCCTGCGGGACCTGACGCTGGACGGCTCTATCCGCCTCGCATGCGCTCTCACGACCCCGACCAGACGCTCGAGCAGCTGCTCGAACGGGTAAGAGCAGCATTTCCCGCGCATCCGCATGTATCTGCGGCGCTGCTGGATACAGCACCTATGACAAGGGCCAACAAGCGCAAGGCGCTCGTGCTCACTCACGAGCTGCTCATGCGGACGGCGACGTGCGGCGTATCGCGGGGCGGGATCATGGGCAAAATCTTGCGAACGCCGGTCCGCGCTGTCAAGGAGCGGCCGCTTTTCGGCCAGGATGGCCAGATGCCGCCCGCCGATGGCCCTTTTTGTCGGAGTCCGCTGAACGTGGACGAAATATGTCGGCCTCTGTTCGTACCCGGATTAAGATTCAGCAAGCACGCGCTGCGCATTTCCAACTCTCGCTCGAGACCATCTGCCAGAGTCTGCTTTGCCGCCTGCGACGAAGGAGGCGGGCCGCTCGTCCGGCCACTGCTCGCGGCATGGCGCAGGCCGGGAGCGGAGGACCGGTTCGTGCGTCGACGCGCTGTGCCATGCCGATGGTATCTGCCACAGAAGCTGCCGAGAGTGCTCGTGCAGCAGCGCTCGCGGCCATGCCGGCAGAGGCAATCCGGAAGCTCGACATCATCGTGCTGCATGAGCTTTGCGGCTGGCGCACGTTCCCCGCGCTGCAGGCACAGTCGGGAGAACCATGCGGGGCTACCATGCAGTGGGAGGAACCGCTCTGGCCCGCGACGCTGCGCGCGCGCCTGCTTTCGGCGAGCGCAGCGGGGCAGACGATCTCCACGCATCACCTGGTTTTAAAGCCTCAAAAACGCCGTCCACTGGACCCGTCAAGCTGACGCAGATAAACATCCCACGGCCGTATGTGCGCAGCCATCGGACGCGGCGACCCATACCGCGCTGCATTTTTCCAACTGTGCGTCCGGCGACATCTGCCCGTGCGTGAGGCGGCGGGCAACGCGCCACGTACGCGCAGCTGCTCGTCGACCAGATCAACGAAATCGTCATCGGCCCTGACGCGCGAATTGGAACCGGGCAGGAGCAGATCTCCACTTTTATCCTTCCGCCGTATTGGGAAGACTTTGTGCCTGTTGCCGGAAAGGAACTGGGCGAGTCGGTCCCCATCGGACAGCTGCGGCGCGTCTATCCGGCCGCGCGCGTGGCGCTGTTCACGCGGCGAGAGGCGCTGAATGTGCTGCCGGAGCAGAACGCCGACTGCCGACCACGCTCGACCTGATTCCTTACTGGCATTGCCGTTACGATGAGACGATCCATCCGGGCAAGCGCTGTGTTCTCTGCCAGGAACAATTTTCGGCCGAGATCGGCTTTCCTGTACCAAAGCCGCGATATTTTCGTCCGTTTGCTAAAAACCTGACTTGCTCAGAACCGCGCACCGGTCGGCTGACATTCTTCAACTGCGCGGCCATGCTCTCAATCGGCATCTCTACCGCCTACCGTCCGGCAGGAACTGCTGGAAAGGCCCCGGTTCCGGCGGAAAAGCCGCTGCGTTTTCCCCGGCACATTTCAATCCGTTTTCCAGCCGGTCGCCCAAGCGCGAGATCGTACAAAGAAATCCCGCGCGCCGCGACTCGGGGAATTTCTGGCCGTCGATGAGTTTATAGCGAAGACAGGCAGCTCCCAAGCTCCTGCGGCAGGATGCGTCTCCATCTCCGTGGCCGACCAGTGGGACACGTATCTGTTCCCGGATGATATCGGTCAACATCGTTCATGCCAGCGATCTTTCCGGCTGCAGTCGCTGTTCTGCGGGGCAGGGAGCTGTATCTCGTCGCGGGCAGCGACGTGATCGCAACACTCGGCTTCAAACCACAGGCTGGCGGCGGCGGACTATAACCATCATCTTTCTGCCGCGACGGCAGCGCCGACCGCGCGGCGCTGGCCTCGATCCATCGAAAATGCAGCGCTTCCTGCCGCCGTTTTATGAGACGATCAGCTCCACGCGCATCCGCGCCTCGGTTCGACCAGAACTCGGTATTTCCATGCTCGTCGCGCCGGTCGTTGCAGACGTATATTTGACGGCCTGTACGTCCGTTCCCGGGCAGAAGGATGTGCTGCGGCGCGAAGCCTATTTCAAAATGTCACAGGACGAGCAAACGCTCCCGCAAGCCGTACGGGACTGCATGCGCGGCAAAAAGCGCCGCGCGGCGCTGCTGGCAAGACCTGCGCGTCTGCTCGGCTGGGCGGCAGGGCGCGATTTTGCTGGACGTGATCTGGCATGACGACGCTCGGCTCTCTGGAGGCATGCAGCTATGTGCAACGCCAGCCAGGCAAATTCTGTTCATTGATGCGGCGCAGGCCGGGGAGGACGCGTTGCGCATGCTTCTCAATGGCTGCTGCCAGAAGTCTTGAGCAGGGGCACACCTACGCACTCTGCCGCTGTGGGGGAACCAGACCAACGAGACTGCAAGCACCCTGCGCCAGCTCGGGCTTTTACGCAGGCGGCAGATGGCATCTATTATGTCGATATGCAAGCCGTCATGCTCCTGCGGGACGCCATGCTCTACATCAAGCCGCCACCGCGACACTGCTGTGCGCGAGGCCGTACGACCCGGCGCCGCGCTGGCGCTCAGTGCCTTCCCTGGCAACTCCTTCTGTGCTTCGACACGAAATCTCAATCAGGCCATTGCCAGCTTTGCGATTGAGCGCATGAGAACGGCGCGGACGATGCCGGGGAGCGTCTGGCAGCCTCCGGTAAGCCAGCGGCGCGTTACTTACGGGGAGAAATTTTGCGGACATCATCGTGCCCAATACGATTGAAGACGCTCCACGATGGAAAAAATGCTACGCGCCCGACGTGCGCAGCTTCACGATCGAGGAATACCCGGATTATTTCTCCGCTGCCGGGGGGCAGGTCCGCGCGCTGCGCTCGTTCCACCGGCCCATTATTCTGGTCGACGATCTGCTGCACAAGGGCTACCGCATCGAAAAGCTTGACCGCGTCTTCCGGCAGGAGAGCAGCTTGCCGTTGACCGCATTGTCGTCGCCGTCATGTCCGGCTATGGCCGCGATCTCATGCGCGTGCAGGGCAGGCGGGCTGAGTGCGAATACTTTATCCCGAACCTTCATTATTGGGTCACGGAGAGCCTGCTCTATCCCTTTATCGGCGGCGACAGCGTCGCAGGCCGCAGGCAGAAGGAGCGCATGCTCCCGTCTGTCAATATGATCCTGCCGTATGTCTATCCCGGCTATTTCTTCGACGTGACGGAAGGAAGCATCCGGGGCCTTTCAAAAACGGCGCTGGAAAACGCCATGCAGATTCTGCGTGCGCTCGAACGCGAGCACCAGCGGGTCTTCTCAGCCGCCCTGACCATCCGCCGCCTCGGCGAAGCCCTGACGCAGCCACGCCTGCCCGATAAAGGCGACTGTATGACCTTCGATTTCTCCCTCCCGGCCTCCAGCTACCTCGAAGAAGACCTCTCCCGTCTGGACCGCATCTGCCGCTGAGTGCCTGAGAGGCCGAGCAGCAGACAGCTGCGAAAAGCGGAAGCCCAATGCGAATTCGTGACTGCACTGCGTAGGGGCGGACGACTCTGTCCGCCCGCGGAATACAGTGCTTTTTCGTGAATTTGCGGCGAATTCGCAACATTTATCGGTAGCCGCAGAGTCGCCGGCCCCTACCAGACGCTTCCACAAAAGAAAGCTGTGCCCCGGCTGCCGTCAGGCAGGGCGGGTTGCTTATGGTTCTGCTGCAGCCGGTGCAGCTGTCTTCGGGCTTGATGCACGGTTCGTTTTTCCCGGGGAAGAACGCGTCCATCGGGAAATCGATCTGGCTGAAGACCTCGCAGGGGCTTCTTTCCGTGCTCGTGCCGCCCACCGGCGGGCAGGTCTTCGACGGAACGCAGTAGTCGAACGTCGGGATGAGCAGCTGCGTGTCGCGCTTCGAGCCGGACGATGGAGAACTGCCCGCAATCGTGACAAGCAGGCGCTTGCACTCGCCGGTCAGAACCAGCGGCTCGTCGAAGCAGCCCAGCAGCGCCTCCGGGATGGCGGGTGAGGCTTCGTTCTGGCAGCAGCAGTTGCACGCCTCCATCACCCGTGAGCCAAGGATGATCGGTCGACCGTCTCTGCAATGGCCCGCGGCAGCGAGACGGCTTGCAAAGACTTCTTGCAAAGACACGTCAGATCGTCACGGCTGGAGAAAATGCGTGCGCTCGTTTCCCCGCCGAACAGAACCAGCCGTTTGGAGAACACGGCAAGGCCCGTGACGGTATTCGTGCGCCCGGCCGAGAGCGTCGCGTCGGCAATAACGCGATAATAGAACGTGACGTCTACCGTAAAGTAGCCGGAGGAGTAGGGAACGGGCTCCACTTGTACCTGAGTAAAGAGCAGCTCCACATACCGCGCCTTTGCGCTCGCCGCGCAGTCGAGCGTCTGCTGGGAGCCGACCGTTAAGTACACGCGCAGATCCTCAATGCAGTCCTTTGCGAGACAGCTGTCTGTGATTTTCCCCGTATGCACACAAACCGCTTCACGGATGCCGCGCAGATCACAGGTCTTGCCCGTCTGTGCAGGTTCAGACATTCGGATGACCTCCTAATATGATATCGTAAAGGTTCGCGTGGCCGAAACAGGGTCGTTCACGCTTCGCTTTCATAACAGTTTATGCAAAACCGCCCGTATGTGAAACACCGTGCGGGAAATTGGCCCCGAAATTGCGTGGACAAATGCGGAAATATGTGCTAAAATAAAAACAACTCTAAATTGGTGAGGTATGCCTGCACATGAAACTGGATATCATGGGGCTGCAATTTTTGATAATGTCACGATGGACGAGGCCGCCGCGCGCAGAAAAATTCTTGCGGGCGAAAAAGACCTGCTATGTCGTGACCCCGAATGCTGAGATTGCCTATGAGGCGCTGCACGACGAAAACTGCGTGCGCTTATCAATGATGCCGATCTTGTTCTGCCGGACGGTGCGGGTGTCGTTCTGGCATCCAAACTGCTCAAAAACACCGCTTAAGCAAAAGGTTGCGGGTGTCGATTTTGCTGATCGCTTGCTTTCCGTTCTGGAAAAGACCGGCGGCGGGCTGTCCTGCTCGGC
>VOFK01001310.1_pt1 | contig 43327 bp, 72 predicted proteins | sample 5384121 | NCBI WGS metagenome assembly VOFK01 (sample SAMN12384730, study PRJNA508395) | human gut metagenome | isolation source: healthy gut J | host: Homo sapiens | reverse complement strand
AAGACAACTCGGGCGTACTGATATTTATCCGTCTCCGCCGTGCTCGACGGCTTCGAAGTGGACTTCACTCCAGACCGAGGAGATCGGCTATCGCTGCGCATGCAGCAGGGAAAAGGTCGAGCGCGCGCTGATCAGCCTCGGAAAGACCGAGCTTTCCAAGATGATCGCAGAACAGGAGAAAAGTGAGGTAACCTGCCAGTTCTGCGACAAAATCTATCGTTTTCGCGCGATCAACTGCAGGAGCTGCTGACGCACGCGACCGAGAAAAATAAAAATAAAAAAATATCGAAAAAGGTGTTGACATTTGGCGCCTGTTCCGATATAATAAACATCGTCGCTGAGAGACACAAACAAAACAGCGACGAGGGCCTGGCCCGGTCAGCTCAGTTGGTTAGAGCGCGCTAGCCTGTCACGCTAGAGGCCGTGGGTTCAAGTCCCATCCGGGTCGCCAGTATGCCTCTGTAGCTCAGTCGGTAGAGCAGGGGACTGAAAATCCCCGTGTCGGTGGTTCGATTCCGCCCGGAGGCACCATTTTTTGAAAACGGTGTCGCAGACACTGTTTTTGAAAAAAATTATACCTGTTCGGTTAACACTGAGAGATAAAGCAGGAACGCAACCTGCTAAAAAATGCGGCTGTAGCTCATCTGGTAGAGCGCCACCTTGCCAAGGTGGAGGTAGCGAGTTCGAGCCTCGTCAGCCGCTCCACATGGTACCATAGCCAAGCGGTAAGGCGTGGGACTGCAACTCCCTGATCCCCAGTTCGATTCTGGGTGGTACCTCCATAAAGACTGATACTTCGGTGTCAGTCTTTTTTTGTCGTTCTCAGAGAAAATGCAAGGAAAATGTTGACAAAAATCGTGGGAGTAATATACTATGTTATATACAGGATACGCAAACGTATCCGTAATAAAAAAGGAGGATACCCCAATGAAAAAATTAAAGAAGATTGCAGCGCTGACCCTTGCAGCGGCGTGCGCCGCGACTGTGTGCGCCGGTGCGGCGTTTACCGATCAGAGCGACATCAAGGTCGACAGCAAGGTGATCGACACGCTGGTCGAGAAAAACGTCATCAAGGGCTATGAGAATGGCTCGTTTCAGCCGAATGAGACGGTCTCGCGCGCGGAGATGGCGAAGATGATCTACGTTCTGCGCACGAATGGCGGCACAGACGCTGCGACATATGCAGAAAAATGTCTACAAATTTTAACGACGTAAATAACCACTGGGCAAGCGGCTACATTAAATACTGTTACGCCTATGGCATCGTCGCCGGCAAATCGAGTACGGTTTTTCGCGCCGAATGCCCCGTAACTACGGTTGAAGCGGCGAAAATGCTGTTGGTATACTCGGGCGTTGATGCAGCGCAGGGCGGTCTGACCGGTGCGCAGTGGAAGGCAATACGATGAAAACTTGCAGATCAGGATGGTCTGCTGAAGGGCGTAGAGGCAGATATTGACGCTCCGCTGCCGCGTCAGTATGCCGCGCAGATGATTTACAACGAACTGGCGTACAGCTTATAAGAAAATACAGCACTCTGAAAAATCCCTCTTTGGGGATTTTTTCAATCTTAATAAAATCGAAAGAAATTCCTGCGGAAAAACAACAGAAACCTGTGGTAAGATAGAAGTAACGAAAGGGGGAAGGGAAATGGAAAAGCTGACTGTTCTGGTAGTGGACGACGACCGCGAGATCGTGGAAAGCATTGCGATATTCCTTCGCGCGGACGGCTATGAGATCGAGAAGGCGTACAACGGTCTGGAAGCGCTCGACATCGTGATGACGCACACGGTCCATCTGATCATACTCGACATCATGATGCCCGAGCTGGACGGCATCAAGACGCTGCTCAAGCTGCGCGAGAGCCGCAACATCCCGGTCATCCTGCTCTCGGCAAAATCCGAGGACGCGGACAAGATCCTCGGTCTGACAGCAGGCGCGGACGATTATGTGACCAAGCCGTTTAATCCTTCCGAGCTGGTCGCGCGCGTAAAAGTCAGCTGCGCCGCTATACGCAGCTCGGCGCGATGCAGAAAACCGCCGCGCAGATCGTGATACGCGGTCTGGTGCTCGATACCGAGAGCAAAAAGCGTAATGGTGGATGGCGAGGCGGTGCGGCTCACGCCGCTCGAGTACAAGATACTGGAGCTGCTGTGCCGCCATCCGGGCAGGGTCTTTTCGACCGAGGAGATTTACCGGCAGGTCTGGAATGACGATATCGTCAGCGACAACGCCATCGCCGTCCATGTGCGGCACATCCGCGAAAAAATAGAGATCAACCCGAAGGAGCCGCGGTATTTGAAGGTAGTATGGGGCGTTGGATACAAGATAAGAGGAGCGAGTGAAAATGAACATCAAGGGGATCTTACGCAGTACGGCAGCAAAATTCATCGCGTTTGCGGGCATTGTGGGGTGCTTCGCGGCGGCGGTGATCATTGGAGAGAACGCGATTGCCGGATGCGGCCGGGACGGCATGATTTATCAGTTTGAAACGGATTTCTCCCAGTCGAGCTACATGGCCGGGCAGGTGAACAACACGGCGGTAACGCTGGAGGCAGCCTGGAGGGGAGGCATATCCAGACAGGAGTTCGAGCAGCAGACCCGGGATTTTCCGGGCAGCTACTACGGCGTCATGAACGGAACGGTGATTTCGAACGCCGAACTCAACGACAGCGCGACGCAGAACGCGGCGTTTTACCTGATTGCCCGGCCGGACGACGCGACGCAGAGCAATATTTCGTGGTACTATATGCCCTTTGATGATGAGCCGATTGATGAATACAACGTCCGGTCTACTACTTATCCGCTCGGCACGGTCATCAGGGTGTGCGTCACCTCCGAGCAGGCGGCGCAGTATCAGGGAAATGTGGAGCGCACAGAAGAGAATACGTTCACGCATACGATTTATATCGTTCTCATGCTGACGGCGGCGGCGCTTGCGCTGTTTGTGTATCTTCTGTTCGTCACCGGACGCCGCCCGGAGGACGAGGAGATGCACCTCGTAACGCTCGACCGTCTGCCGGTCGAGGAACGTCCTGCTGTTCTGGAGCGTTCTGGGACTTGCGGGCGGCCTGAATATCGCGCTCACGGCGGAAATCGCGAACGGTTCGGGCGACCTTTCGTTCCTGCTGCTGCCGTCCGTTCTGTTCGTGGTTGCGGCGTTTGCGTTTGCGCTCGAGCTAACGCTGTCGCTCGTGCGCCTGCTCAAAGCCGGCAGCCTTGCCCGCAGGAGCTGGTGCATCCGCGCCTTTCGCTGGAGCTTCAACAAGATCGGCGTGCTGTGCACGGGCACGTGGCACGGCCTCGGCAGGCTGCGCCTCGCCTTCACGAAGGCCATTCTCGGCAATTACAAGACGCGGAACGTCGTGCTGCTCTTTACGGCTTATTCGGTCGTTCTTGCCTTCCTCGCGGCTGCGTTCGCAGGAGTGGGCGGCTCGTTTTTGCGTTCGTGCTCGGCGTCGGATGGTTCCTCGCGGCAGGTTATTTCCTTATCAGACGCATCGACGGCTTTGATCGTATCGTTGCGGCGCTGCAAAGAATGCGCGGCGGCGACCTGAGCTTCCGACTGACCGATATGCCGGAGGGCGTGTTCGCCGCGATGGCAGAGGATCTGGGTTCGCTCGGGGACGGCATGCAGGCGGCGCTTCAGAACGAGGTGCGCGCGAGCGCATGAAGAGTGAGCTGATCACCAACGTCAGCCACGACCTGAAAACGCCGCTGACCAGCATCCTCAACTACTCCGATCTGCTCAGCCAGCTGGAGCTGACGCCGGAGGAGGCGAACGACTACGCGAAGATCATCCATCAGAAGAGCCTGCGGCTGAAAAACCTCACGAGCGACCTGTTCGATATTTCCAAGGTGCAGTCCGGCGTGGAGCAGATGGTCTGCGAACGTCTGGATGCGGTGACGCTCGTGCGGCAGGCGCTCGCGGAGCAGGAGGCGCAGAACAGCGGTCTGGTGCTCAAGGTGACGCTGCCCGAAAGAGAGCTGCCCATCTGGGCGGACGGCCGCAAGATGAGCCGCGTGCTGGAAAACCTGATCGGCAACTGCGTCAAATATGCCATGAAGGGCACGCGCGTGTTCGTATCGCTGCGACGAGCGGGACGGGAAAGCGGTCTTTGAGGTGAAGAACACCGCAAACTACGAGATGGACTTCGCCGCCGACGAAATCACGGAGCGCTTCGTGCGGGGCGACGCTGCGCGCTCGACCGAGGGCAGCGGTCTGGGTCTCGCCATCGCAAAAGCTACACCGGGCCTGCGGCGGCACGTTCGATGTCTCGGTGGACGGCGATCAGTTTGGTGCGTATCGGCTTTCCAGTGTACGGTATGACTGCAAAGTAAATTCTTCGCGGAAATGGAAATCTTATCTTTGTAATTTTGAATGGATTACAACCGCTATAATAGGAATTGACAAGAAACTGCGCGAGGGTAAACCGCAGCTTCAATCATGCGGCGCCCAGGACAAGGGCGGAAAGAATTATGATTACGACTGCAAGCGAACATCAGGTAGATAAGGTAGAGAAGATGGCCGGCGGCAAGGGTCATGTGATCATCGAGCACCTGCTCGGCGAGAAGGGAGCTCGACGGCAAGTGCGGCCTGTACGCGAAGGTAACGATCGAGCCGGGCTGCACGCTGGGCTTCCACGAGCACCACGGCGAGACCGAGACCTATTACATCCTGAGCGGCGAAGGCTCGTACAACGACGGCGAGAAGTCCTTCCCGGTCAAGGCCGGCGACGTGACCTTTCTGTCCGGACGGCACCGGTCATGCGCTGGATAATACCGGCGATACCGACCTCGTGTTCATGGCACACTGATCATTATGAAGTAAGCGCAGAGACGTAAAGAACCCGAAAGCCTTGGCTTCGGGTTCTTTTTGTGTGTAAATTCAGCAGTAGAGTGAAGAGTGGAGAGAATATCAGATAAAGCGTATTCGCACAGAAAAATTCGCAGGTGCCGTCTGCGGCAACGCGGCAGCGAGTTGCGCGGCACGATTAGCCGCGCCTGCGTAGAGTAAACCGTATGTGTAGCAGTAGGGAATCTGGCATTGCGTAGAGGTGGGCGGCAATGGCCGCCCAATGGCGGAAGAAAAAATCTTTCTGCCGTACCCCATTTTCCGGAAGCGGTCGCCGCTCTCTGATTTTCGCCGGGCTAAGAAATAGGGAAAGGCAGGAGTTCAAAGAGGAAGGGGGAAACCGCAGGTGTTCCTTCCTTTATCCCCGCCGCGACGCGGCAATCTTACGCGCCCGCAGCGCAGCCGCTGAGGTTCAGCGAAAATCTTCCCGCCCGGACAGGGCGTATTGCTAACGCAACTCGCGTGCCCCACAAGCCGGTGCAGAAAGGAGATGCCCGGACAGGGTGAACCGCCTGCGCGGTTCGGTCCAGCCAAGTCTCTGTCGAAAAATGGGGTGCCCAAAAAATTTCAGACAAACAAAACAGGCTCGGATAAAACCGAGCCTGCTTTTGCTGTGATCGGGAGGTGTGATTCGATCACAAAAGAAGAAAAGAGTAAAAAAGAAAGGAAAAAGAGATAGTCAATTAGTAAAGCTGCGTTTTGCAGCGTTTGTTGTTTTTTAAGCACTTTCTTTTGAACAATTACAGGATAGCGTGATTTTCGTCGAAATGCAAGAAAAAATGTTCGGCAGTTTGTATGAAAAACACTATAAAATTTTTTTCGGCGGAATTGTGCTTTGCGTTGAGCGTGTGAAAAACCGCCGTCTCTCAAACCGCTTCGTTTGTGAAAAATCGCGTCTGGTGAAATCTATCCCTTTGACATATTGCTCATATTGTATATAATGAGTATATACAATAAAAGAGGGAGGGACGGCATGGACATTATAGTATCCAATATGGACAGCACGCCGATCTACGAGCAGATCACACGTCAGATCAAGGCGAAAATCCTCGGCGGAGAGCTGCAGCCGGGGAGGCGCTGCCGTCCATGCGGCTGCTCGCCAGGGAGCTGCGCATCAGCGTTATCACGACAAAGCGCGCGTATGAAGAAGCTCGAACGCGAGGGGCTGATCGTCACGCAGACCGGACGCGGCAGCTTTGTTGCACCGGTCAGCAGCGAACGTTTGCGGGAAGCGCAGCTTCGCACGGTGGAAGACCACCTGACGGACGCTGTGCAGGCGGCAAGACTGGCCGGACTGTCTGCGGACGAGAGTTCGCAGAGCTGGCACGGACACTGTTTGAGGAGAAGGATTATGAAGAAATGCACTGGGCTGCACGGCGTCTGCAAGAAATACGGCGGCTTTGCGCTCCGCAATGTGGGATTTACCCTGCCGAGAGGCACGGTAATGGGTTTAATAGGGAGAAAACGGTGCGGGCAAGACCACCATCAAGGCGGTGCTCGACCTCATCCGGCCGGACAGCGGCGAGATTACCGTGCTGGGGAACACGGCTCGAACCCGTCCGTCCGTGAAAAAATCGGCGTGGTGCTCGAGAATGGCGGTTTCCCGAGCGCGATGAGCGCCGCACAGGTGAGACATGCTGCTCGGCAGAGCGTACAAAAAACTGGAATGCGGAGCAGTTTGCGTTGTACATCGAAAAATTCGGCATTGACCGAGAGAAGGCTATCAGGGACTACTCAGGGCATGAAAAAAAAGCTGAATATCGCGGCGGCGCTCTCGCACGGCGCGGAGCTGCTGATTCTGGACGAGGCGACGAGCGGGCTTGACCCGGTCGTGAGGGACGAGGTACTCGATCTGCTGTACGACTTCATGCAGGGACGAAAATCACGCAATCCTGCTGTCCAGCCACATCACGAGCGATCTGGACAAAATCGCGGACGAGATCACCTTCATTCACAAGGGAGAGGTGCTGCTGAGCGAGCCGCGCGATGAACTGCTCGACACCTGCGGTATACTGCGCTGCACCGCCGATCAGCTGGACGCCCTTGACCCGTCCGCCGCCGTGCGGGCAAAGCGCGTGGGTGCGTTCGGCTGTGAGGCCTTGGTAAGACGCGACGGCGTACCGGCAAACTGGTCGGTCGAGCCGGTCAGCGTGGAACAGATCATGATGTTTCTGACAAAAGGGAGGAAGTACGATGAAAGCGATGCTTTTTGCGGACTGGATGAATATCCGCCGCTCGATGAAGGCAATGGTGATCGCAGCAGTTGTAATTGCGCTGGCCTCGATCGTCTCCGGAAACGGGCTGTCGTTTGTGCCGGCTATGCTGTGCATGCTGTCGCTTATGGTGCCCGCAACGCTTATGAGCAGCGATTATGCCTACGGATGGGGATAAGCTGAGTCTGTCGCTTCCGGTCTCTCGGCGCGATGTGGTGAGCAGCAAATTTTAATCAGCCTGCTGGTCAATCTGACGGTTGCGGCACTGGGCATGATTATGCGATTGCTGGCATGAATATGCCTTCGGCGGTGATGCGATGGCGGAGGATATGATGGGCATGCTGGCCTGTGAGGCGGTCGGCCTGACGCTGATGGGTATTGAAATTGTACTCGTTTTACGGTTTGGTCCGGAGCGCGGTCGGTATTTACTCATTGGCGTGGTGTGGGTGCCGATCCTCCTGCTGACCGTTGTCAAAAAAGCATCCGGCATTCAATAAACTTGTGCAGGCGGTCGGCGGCATGGACAGCAGCTGGCCGGTCGGACAGCTGCGGTGTTCTTCGGCGGACTGGTGATTGTCGGTGCTATCGTGTACGCGGTATGCTGGCGCATCGGTGTGGGCATTTACCGAAAAAGAGAGCTGTAAATGCATAAATCCCTCTCGCCCATATAAATAGGAACGGGAGGGACGGAAAATGAAGATTTTCAGCTTCGCACTGCCTCTGGCGGTCGGCGGACTTGCGGCATGGCTGACGATGGGCAGCATGTCGCAGTATGCGGCGCTGGTGCAGCCGCCGCTTGCACCGCCGGCGTGGATATTCCCCATTGCGTGGACGATTCTCTATGTGCTCATGGGCTGGGCGAGGTCTGCGCGTGCGGCAGTCCGGCTCGCCAGAGCATAGAGAACACTCGCGCTGTATTACCGCAGCTTGCAGTGAATTTTGTTACCCGCTGCTGTTTTTCGCGTTGGACTGTACGGAACGGCGTTCTGGTGGCTGATTCTTCTGCTGGCGCTTGTGCTTGTCACCGCAAAGGGCGTTTTACCGTATTGACAAGCAGGCGGGATGGCTTCTTGTGCCGTACTTGGCCTGGCTGATATACGCGGCGTATCTCAATGCCGGTGTCTGGTTCCTGAATAAATAAAAGGGAGCAAATCGTGTGATTTGCTCCCTTTACCAAACTGTCGCGGAACTACAGTTCCGCCGACAAGCTGAGGAACGGACCGTGGGCCGTTCCAAAGTCGTCGAAAGTTCCCATGCGGAAACTTTCTCCCTCTTAGGGTATAAAAACCGTGATACATGCTCCCGGTTTTTATGAATTTGCACGGCAAATTCTATTGAATATGCACTGACGTGCGAGCTGCTAAGATGATACGTTTGGAAAAATAAAGGGAGCAAATCGAAAGATTTGCTCCCTTTATGTTACTCATATCTCAGCTTTACGTTTTCTGCATTGCACAGATCAACGTACTCCTTCGGCGGTTCGCAGTCGGTGATGAAGGCGGTCAGGTCCTGAGGTGGCAGAACGTGACGATCGCTTCCCTTGCCGATCTTGGACGAATCGACCATGCCGTAGATGTTATCCGCGCGGTGGACAACGGCACGCTTTGATCTCGGCCTCGAGGAAGGTCGTGTTGGTCATGCCGGCGGTCAGCGAAACGCCGGTCGCGCCCATGAACGCCTTGTTGATGCGCATGGAGGACAGCGCTTCGATCGCGGAAAGGCCGACGAACGAGTCGGTCGTGGGGCTGTAAATGCCGCCGAGCGAAATGATGTTGAGGTTGTCGTATTTGGAGGCCTCGCTCAGTGCGCCGAGCGAGTGCGTGATGATCGTGATGCGCTTTTTCGCCACGAGAAACCGCAGCAGACAGAGCGTGGTCGTGCCGGAGTCGATGAAGATGGTATCACCGTCCGCGACCTCCTCGGCGGCCAGACGGCCGATGAGAGACTTGTCGATGGTGTTGAGACTGGAGCGGATGGGGGTCGGCACTGCGCCCGAGGGAACGGTAGCGGTCACGCCGCCGTATACCTTGTGTGATATGGCCGCGCTGCTTCAAGCTCGTTCAGGTCGCGGCGGATGGTATTCTTGGACACGCCAAAAACCTCGCACAGCTCGTCAATGCTGACGGTCTCGCGCGAGATCACATACTGCTCTATGGAGTTCAATCGGCTGACCTTCATTTTCATGCTGCTCCTTGAAAAATATCCAAACAAGTCCACAATGTATCCATAATTTTTCTTTAGTTTATCAAATTTTGCGTAACCAGATGTCCACCGCTCCGAAGAATGGTAAAAATCGGCATGGATTTGGCGAAAAAGGGCGAAAAGACAGGCGGCCCTCGGATGAAAACGATGAAAAGTAACGAAATCCGTAAAACCGCCTCTCGAAAATTTTATTTCTGAAAAATAAAAAAGGTGAGATGATGGGTAAGTTATGGTTTTTCGTGACTGCACGAATATACAGGGGAAGTGCAGATTTCGCAGATAAACGGCGGAAAAACAGGCGGGATACCCCTTTTTGAAAATATATTTTTTCACCGTTTGCAAGAGGACCGAAACAAAATAAATACATATAACCAGGATAAAACAAATTACCTAATTTTTTCGAATTTCCGCGGGAAAATTTTATACGCAGGCGTTTGAATGAAAGCGGAATTTTTATCTGAAAAAAGCACGATTTTCGGTTGAAATCTGAGCGGTTTGGTGATACACTTGTAATCGTATAAGCAGTGGCATTGTGCCGCTGGCGCGGCACACTGGTCACGGCGCGATAAGAGAAAATACTTATGAATTAGGCAGGTGTATGCAATGCAGAAAGCAGAAAAGATGCAGGAGCTTCGTGTATTTGCTCAGGAAATCCGTGTGGAGACCCTGAAGACCGTCGGTTCGCTTGGCTTCGGCCATGTACCGGGTGCAATGTCCGTTATCGACGCGCTGGCAGTTCTGTACGGTGAGGTTATGAAGGTAGATCGGAAGAACCCGCACTGGGAGGATCGTGACTGGTGCGTACTGTCCAAAAGCCACGCTGGGGTCCGGCTATGTACGCTACCCTCGGCCTGAAGGGGTTTCTATCCGGTCGAGGAGGCTTATACCCTCAACCAGCCGCACACCAACTTCCCGTCCCATACCGACCGTACCAAGACCCCGGGCGTTGACCTGACCACCGGCTCTCTGGGTCCAGGGCATGTCTACCGCTACCGGCGCCGCTCTTGGCAACAAGCTCGACGGACGTGACAATCACGTATTCGTATTCGTCGGCGACGGCGAGTGCGACGAGGGTCAGGATTGGGAGGCAGCTCAGTTCGCTGCTCACTACAAGCTCGACAACCTCATTTGCTTCGTAGACGACAACAAGTATCAGCTCGACGGTGCAGTTGACAAGGTCATGAGTCATGGCAAGGGCATCGGCGCCAAGTTTGACGCTTTTGGCTGGAACGTAATCGAACTTCAGGACGGCAACGACGTAGAGCAGATCTACGACGCAGTTCAGCTCGCTTACGACACCAAGGGGCGTTCCGACCTGCATTGTGCTGAATACCGTTAAGGGCCTCGGCGCAACGTTCGCTGAAGGCACCGGCGCGCACTCCTCTCAGCCGAGCAAGGAGCAGTGGGATGAAGCCATTGCTGCTGCTGAGAAGAAGCTCGCAGAGATCAAGGCACAGTAAGGGAGGGTAATAAACATGAGCTTTTTACTCTGATTGGCAAGCACGAGAAGGACTCTCGTAACAACCGCGACGGTTTCGTTACCGCTATGCTGGACCTCATGGAGAAGGACAGCAAGGTTATGCACGTAGACTGCGACCTGAGAACTGCATCAATACAGGCAAAGCTGGCTAAGGCTTTCCCGGAGCAGACCGTAAACGCAGGTATCGCAGAGGCTAACGCTATGGGCGTTGCTGCAGGTCTGGCTGCTACCGGCCGCACCGTATTCATGCACTCCTTTCGGCTGCTTCGCATCCCGCCGTGCATTTGACCAGGCATTTCATGTCCGCAGCTTACGCTAAGCTGCCGGTACACGTTATCGGTTCCGACCCCGGCGTATGCGCTGCGCTGCATACAACGGTGGTACCCATATGCCGTTCGAGGACTGCGCTCTGTACATGTCCGTACCGGAAGCAGTTGTTATCGACCCGGTTGACTACGCTCAGATCAACTGCCTGACCAAGAAGCTGGCAGCATCCGGCAAGTTCTCCTACATGCGTATGATCCGCAAGGGCTTCACCACCGTTTACGGCGATGGCTCTGACTTCGAGATTGGCAAGGGCGTTACCCTGAAGGAAGGCAAGGACGTAGCTATCATCGCTTCCGGCATCATGGTAGACGAGGCACTGAAGGCTCAGGAGCAGCTGGCTGCTGAGGGGTATATCTCCGCCAAGGTTATCGATATGTTCACCTGGAAGCCGCTCGACGAGCAGCTCATCCTCGACTCCGCTGCTGAGTGCGGCGCTATCGTAACCGCTGAGAACCATCAGGTCAAGGTTGGTCTGGGTTCTGCTGTTGCTAACGTTGTTATCAAGAACAACCCGGTTCCGATGGAGATGGTAGGCGTTGAGGATCGCTTCGGTCAGGTAGGCGCTGAGTCCTTCCTGCGCGAGGAGTACGGTCTGACCGCTGCTCACATCGTAGAGGCTGCTAAGAAGGCTATTGCTCGCAAGAACGGCTAATTTCCCTCGCAGATACGCGAAGTAGTAAATTGCATCAGCGTTCCGACGTATGTCGGAACGCTTTTTTGCCGTTACTTTGCACAGAAGCAAACGCAAATTTTGTATGGTCTGGAAATAGACAATATTACCCAAATCTGCTATACTGTAAGCAACAACAGTAAAAGGAGAGGAGGTGTACTGCATGAAAAAAACGGTACATAGCAGGACTTGCACTGGCTCTTTGTGGGGATTTTGAGCGTGTGCGGACAGCCGGCGGCGACAACACAATCAGCCTTTACACCGGTGGAGGAAACGACCGCAGACCAGAGTGGCAGACCTGATTGAGTATAATTTTTCCGGCCACAGGAGCGAAGCCGAGGGCGTATTGTTTGCTGTTATATATGGGATGGCAGCACATGGCAGAAAAAGATGAGGATGCCACGTTTGGGGTTGTTCGGCGACACTGGCAGCGGCAAGGGCACGATCAAATTCGAGCGTGACGGCGATGCGGCGAATGCGAACTATAAGATTGGAATGGATTCGCCACAGCTTGGCGGATATGCACAGGTTATGGATTCGCCTGAGAGAAACAGTCTGCCGATGGAGGGATTGACGGCAACTGTTGCTGCATGGGAGGAACCTGAATGACTTGGCAGTCGACACGGAAATTCCGTTGCTCGTGCGTGTGTTCCGCACGGACGGTACGATCATTCCGGTATCTATTGATGCGTTTTTGAACCGGAAAACAGCAAAGCCGTACAGGAAAGCGTGTATGCGGAAGCGTACACTGTAATTTTCTGCTATGAAATGTAAATGCTGAAACCACAACAATAAAGGAGGTGTACCACATGAAAAACGGTACATAGCAGGACTGGCGCTGGCTCTTATGGGAATTTTGAGCGGGTGCGGACAGGCAAAACACAGCCGGCGGATAACACGATTTCCATCACGCCGGTGGAGCAGGCTACGACAGAGAAACAATCGGGTGCGGTTGTAGAGTATCATTTTCCGGCAACAACACAGAAGCCAACGGAATAACATTCAACGCAGCTACACATGGGATGGCAATGCGTGGCAGAACATGGACAAACCTATCGGTGTATGGCATGGGTCTGAATAACGGCACCGGCAAAATCATTTTCCGGCATGATGCCGATACAATCAATGCGGCGTATGATATTGAGATGACGTTCCCGCGTGGCGGCGCTTCGAACCAGTATGGAGATTCGTCCGAGCTGAGCAAACTGCCAACGGACACCTGACAGTGGCTGTCGCGGGACAGGAGAAGCCAATCGACGATTTAGCAGTCGATGTAGAGATACCGCTTGTTGTGCGTGTGTTCAACACGGATGGAGCAACGCACACGGTAGATATCAATGCGTTTATCGAACCAGATAGCAGCGAAGAATTGAAAAACTGCATCTATGCGGATGCCATTACGGCAACATTCGTATATGACGACAGCATTCCTAAATAAAACATGCAATGCCCCCTGACCTCTTGTCAGGGCATTTTTCTCTTTACGCCAACCGCGAATTTCACTATAATAGAGGGAGCAGGAAGGGGAGAGAACCATGTCCCAAACAGACAGCCCGTCGGCACCGCGCGCGGTCGGGAAGCTGGTTTTGCAGCTCGCGATACCGGCGATGCTGGCGCAGTTTGTCAATATATTATACAGCGTCGTGGACCGCATGTACGTCGGCCACATCGCGGGTGCAGGCGATGCGGCACTGGCCGGCGTCGGCGTCTGTGCGCCGGTGGTGACCATGATCACCGCACTCGGCGCGCTGATCGGCTTCGGCGGCGGTCCGCTGATGAGCATCCGCATGGGGCGGCGCGACATGGACGGCGCACGGCAGATCGTGGCGAACAGCTTTTATCTGCTGCTCGCGCTCAGCGTGCTCGCGACCGTGCCGCTGCTCGTGTTCCGGCGGCAGATCCTGTTCACCTTCGGGTGCAGCGACGCCCTGTGGGATTACGCGCAGGCGTACTTCACGACCTATGTTTCCGGCACGGTGTTCGCATTACTGAGCTACGGACTCAATCAAATTACAATGAGCCAGGGGCTTTTCCGGTACGGCAATGCGGTCGGTTATGCTCGGAGCGGCCGTAAATATCGCACTTTGCCCCGGTGTTCATTTTGCGCTGCACATGGGCGTGCGCGGAGCGGCTCTTGCGACCGTGCTGTCGCCAGGCGTGCTCGACGGCGTATATCCTGCGTTTTTCTGATGAGTGACAGAGCCGCCGTCCGTATTACCCGTCAGCCGGTCAATTTCGGCTGGATGCGCCGTATTGTGCAGGTCGGTCTCTCGCCGGCGCTCATCATCGCGCTCGACAACGTGCTGCTCATCTCCATCAACGTCATGCTGCGAAAATACGGCGGCGCAGACAGTGATATGCTCATCGCGTGTGCCGCCATCATGCAGAGCTTCATGCTCGTCATCACTATGCCGCTCGGCGGAATTACGGCGGGTACGCAGTCCATTCTCGGCTATAACTACGGCGCGTGCGACGAAAACGCGTCATGAAGGCGTTTCGGTGCATTGTGCTGCTGTGCCTCGTGTTCTGCGGCATCATGTTCCTGCTCGCGCAGACGGTCTCGGGTGCTTTTGTCAGAATCTTCACCAAAGACCCGGCGTATATCGATATGGCGTCGGCGTACATGATACGCACGTATTCGCTCGGCGTGCTCGGACTGACCATCCAGTACCCGTTCGTGGACGGCATGACCGGCATGGGACTCATCCGTTGGGGACTTACGTTCTCCATGCTGCGCAAGGGACTGTTTCTCGTGTGCGTATTTGTCCTGCCGCCGCTGTTCGGCGCGACAGCCGTCATGTTTTCCGAGCCGCTGTCCGATGTCGTGTCGGCGGTGTTCTCCGGCTGCGCGGCCATGTTCCTCTTGCCGAAGCTGGTGGCGAAACAATGCTGCAAGTAGAGTGAAGAGTTGAGAGTGAAGAGCATGAGGAGTTTAACCTTCTTCATGTTGTTACATTACACATAAAATCTAAATCGTAGGGTGCGACGACTCGGCGCACCGTCTGTAACCCGTCTGCACAGACCTAACCGCAGGGGCGAACATTGTTCGCCCAAGAACCGTGCGATTTTTACGCTGTGTCGGGAGCACACTGTGCTCCCCTACGGGGGTAACATGTACTAATCGTTGGATGCGGTGCGCCGAGGTCGTACCCCAGGGGCACCTTCTTTTGCCCTTTGGGCAATTCACCTTGTCGCACCCTGCGGTGTACCTTTATGATAATAGGAAAAACAGGGAAAAACGATAAATCATCACGTTCATCCTCCATCCTCCATTCTCCGTTCTCAATTACTTCCCGCTCTTTGTACAAACTACCCCCTTTACGAACGCATTTCTACTCTGTATAATAAGGTAAGATAGAAAACTCTTTCCGTCGAACGGAACAAGAACGATAACGGAGGAACAGAACATGGACGTTAAGGAACGCGCACTGCAGGCACACGAAAAATGGGGCGGCAAGATTGAGGTCGTAGCTCGCTGTGAGGTAAACAGCAAGACGATCTGTCGATCGCGTACACGCCGGGTGTTGCCGAGCCGTGCCTCAAGATCAAAGGACGATCCGTCCCTCAGCTATAAATACACGCGCCGCCACAATCTCGTTGCGGTCATCACGGACGGTACGGCAGTCCTCGGTCTGGGCGACATCGGCCCGCTCGCCGGCATGCCGGTCATGGAGGGCAAGTGCGCGCTGTTCAAGGCGTTCGCGGACGTCGATGCGTTCCCGCTCTGCGTGCATCCAAGAATGTTGACGAGATCGTGCGCACGGTTCAGCTGATCTCCGGCTCGTTCGGCGGCATCAATCTTGAGGACATCGCCGCTCCGCGCTGCTTCGAGATCGAGCGCCGCCTCAAGGAGGTCTGTGACATTCCGGTATTTCATGATGACCAGCACGGCACGGCGGTCTGCTGCGGCGCGGCGCTGCTCAACGCCTGCCGCCTGACCGGTCCGCAAGGTCGATGAGATCAAGATGGTCGTCAACGGCTGCGGCGCGGCTGCTATCGCCGTTACCAAAGTTCCTGATGTTCCTCGGCGTCAAGCACATCACGATGGTTGAGCGCTTCGGCATCGTCTGCGAGGGGCGATGAGCGTTTGAATCCGGCACAGCAGGAGATGGCCAAAGGTCACCAACCGCGAGCACATGACCGGCACGCTGGCCGATGCTGTCAAGGGTGCGGACGTATTCTTCGGCATGTCCGCGCCGCAGGTGCTTACTGCCGAGATGGTCTCCACCATGGCAAAAAAGGACCCGATGGTATTCGCTATGGCAAATCCGGTGCCCGAAATCTGGCCAGAAGGACGCAAAGAAGGGGCGCTGCTGCCGTTGTCGGCACCGGCCGTTCGGACTACCCGAACCAGATCAACAACGTGTTGGCTTTCCCGGGTATTTTCCGCGGGGCGTTGGATGTGCGCGCCAGCGACATCAACGACGAGATGAAGCTGGCAGCGGCTAAGGCGATCGCGGCCTGCGTTTCCGATGAGGAGCTGAACGCGGAGTATATCATGCCGATGGCGTTCGACAAGAAGGTCATCCGTTCGGTAGCAGATGCCGTTGCACAGGCTGCCCGCGATTCCGGTGTGGCCCGTATCTGAGCGCAGCAGACGAAAAGTTACAGATAAGCCAAAATCAACCGCGCGGGAACAATCTCGCGCGGTTTTTGCGCAAAAAGTGCGTGCACGCACACGCACAAGTTCGCGGAATGACAAAAACAGCGGATTGCACAACTCGGCTTTGTGAAAAAATGCGTTTGACATTTACAGTGCATAAGGGCAATAAGAATAACAAAAATGCGTTTGTTCTGCGCAGACGCAGAGAGAAGATTATGGAGGGAATAACTATGTTAGATCCGAAGAAAGTAAGACTGGGTATCTGCCCGATCGGCTGGTCCAATGATGATATGTGATCTCGGCGACGAGAACACCTTCCAGCAGTGCATCTCTGAGATGAAGCTCGCTGGTTTTGACGGCTGCGAAGTAGCCACAAGTACCCGGAGGACAAGACCGTTCTCAAGCACATGCTGGACGTTCGCAACATGACCATCGCTTCCAAGTGGTTCTCCTCTTTCCTGGTTGACAAGCCGTACGAAGAGGTAGAGGCTGAGTTCATCAAGGAGCTGATTACCTGTCCCACGTTGGCGCTACCGCAATCAACGTATCCGAGCAGTCCGGTTCTTATCCAGGGCCAGCTGACACCCCGGTTCTGGACGACAAGAAGCGCGTTCTGACCGACGAGAGTGGGGATCGCTTCACCACCGGCCTGAACAAGCTGGGCAAGCTGTCCATGGAGAAGTACGGCATCCGCACCTGCTTCCATCATCACATGGGCACCGTATGCCAGAACCGTTGAGGAGACTACCCGCCTGATGGAGAACACCGATCCGAAGTATGTATTCCTGTGCTTCGGATACCGGCCACTTCACTTTTCGCTGGCGAGGATCCGGTAAAAGATGCTCGAGAAGTTCGCTGACCGTGTAGGTCACGTTCATCTGAAGAACATGCGTATCGCTGGTTGAGAAGGCTCGCGCTGACACTGGTCCTTCCTGGATGCAGTTCGCGCAGGCACTCACCGTACCGGGCGATCCGACGGCTGCGTAGAGTTCGACGCTGTATTCGATCTGCTTGACAAGGCTGGCTACACCGGCTGGATCATGGTAGAGGCAGAGCAGGATCCGGCTAAGGCTAATCCGTTCGAGTATGCTAAGATGGGCCGTGGTACATCACTGCACACACCGGTCTGGGCGGCGAGGTTGTTCTGAAGAAGTAATTCTTCGCATATCGCGCGATAAAACACGACGAAACCGAGGGCGTTTGCCCCTCGGTTTTTGTTTTCCGGGAATCCGCAGTACAATCACCACATACAAAAAAGCTGAAACAACTTTTCTGCATGGGAGCCCTCCTTCCTGCCGCAGACTGCGGAAGCGGAAAAGAGGGTCGACCGCTAATATGTAACTGTTCCTGCGTGCACTATAACATGCGGCAGCGAAAAATAAAACCGCCTTTCAGGGCGGTTTTTGTATTATTTCTGGTGCAAAAAGAGGGAGAGTGAGGAGTGAAGAGTGGAGAGATGGTAAGATGAAACCGGACGAGGAAAAATTTCAATCACCGGCACTTAACTCCTACCTCCTCACTCCTATCTCCTACCTTGCGTAACTCTTCACTCTCAACTCTTCACTCTCCACTCTGCTAAACCCTTTTCATTCTCTGAAATTGCCGCCATATAAATCGTTGCAAATTCTCCGAAAAATAGGGTAGAATAGTAAACAGGAATAGAATAAGGAGTGTGGAGCATGGGAGCACTAGAAATATAAGCGCGTACTGATCAAGATCAGCGGCGAAGCCCTTTGCGGGCGATAAGCATTTTCGGCCTGAACTTTGATGTCATCGGTCCGGTATGCGATGTGATCAAAAAAATGCAACGAAGAGGGCTGCGAGATCGGCATTGTTGTCGGCGGCGGCAACTTCTGGCGCGGCGTAAGCGACGGCGGCGGCAAGATGGAGCGCACCCGCGCGGACCACATGGGCATGCTGGCCACCACCATCAACCACTGGTTTGCAGGATGCTCTGGAGCAGCGCGGCGTGGACGTTCGCGTGCAGACCGCGATCGAGATGAACAAGATCGCTGAGCAGCCGTACATCCGCTCGCGTGCGACCCGCCATCTGGAAAAAGGGCCGCGTGGTCATCTTCGGCTGCGGCACCGGCTGCCCGTTCTTCTCGACCGACACCGCAGCGGTTCTGCGTGCGGCAGAAGATCGGCGCGGATGTTATCCTGCTGGCAAAGAACGTAGACGGCGTGTACGATTCCGACCCGGCTGTCAACCCGGATGCCAAGAAGTACGACCACCTGAGCTACATGGACGTGCTCAATCAGGGCCTCGGCGTTATGGATTCCACGGCAACCCGCTGTCCATGGATAACCATATCCCGATTCTGGTATTTGCGCTTTCCCGACCCCGAAAATATTCACCGCGCTGTTAACGGCGAAAAAGATCGGCACGATCGTTGAGGAGGTAAAAATAATGAAGGAACAGATCAAGTCCCACGAGGCCAAAAAATGCAGAAAACGCTGGACGTGCTTCCAAGGAGCTGGCAGCAGGCGCAGGCCGCGCAAACCCGGCGGTTCTCGATAAGATCACCGTTGAGATTACGGTGCACCGACCCCGAATCAGGTTGCGGCAATTCTACGCCTCGACCCGCGCACGCTGGCCATCCAGCCGCGGGACGGCTCGGTGCTGGCGTCATCGAGAAGGCGATCCAGGCTTCCGACCTCGGCATCAACCCGCAGAACGACGGCAAAGCAGATCCGTCTGAACTTCCCGCCGACTGACCGAGTGAGCGCCGCAAGCGAGCGATCAAGGGCGTTTCCAAGACCGGTGAGGAGTGCCGTTGCGCCCGCAACATCCGCCGCGATGCACTGGACAAGTTCAAGGCAGCGCAGAAGAAGAGCGAGATCGTACCGAGACGAGCTGCGACGGCGAGGACAAGATGGAAAGCGATCGGATAAGTACGTCAAGGAAGTTGACGCAATGGTCGCTAAGAAAGAAGCGAGCTTGCGGGAAGTATGCGTAACTTCCACTGCGCTTAGGGGGTCTCTCTTAACACCGTCTCCGGGGAAACCGGCGTTCAGTACCCGAACGACGCCGCCCAAGGCGGCTGGGTCGGGAACAAAAACCCACGCACATTTGTTGCGGCGCTGCGCCGTTGTTAAATGCCGCCGCAGGCGGCGGTCGCCTGGGCGGGAAATGCTCGGATTTCTGAATGAAATCCTCGCCGTGGGTACGATTTGCAAGCAAATCGGGATTTTATTTACGCGCTGCAAGCAGCGCGTGCAAGAGTTTATTGGGGGCGGCGGATTCGTCGCCCTTTTTGCATGAAATTGGCAGGAAAACCTGCCGCAAGAGGGACAAACAGGGAGGAAAACAGGTTGGGTCTGTTCACACGAAAAAGAAGATAACGCGCCCGAAAACTCGTCCGGTGCCGCGTCATATTGCGGTAATCATGGACGGCAACGGCCGCTGGGCCAAGAAACGCGGTCTGCCGCGCAAGGCGGTCACAAAGGTCGGCGCGGAGACGTTCCGCACCATCGCCACCTACTGCAAGGATATTGGCGGTGCAGTATTTCACGGTCTATGCATTCTCTACTGAAAACTGGAAGCGTCCGCAGGATGAAGTCGATGCGCTGATGAACCTGTTCCGCTCCTATTCGAAGGAAGCGGCGGAAACCATGTTCGAGCGGGCGTAGCCGTGCGCGTGCTGGGCGACCTGACTGTTCTGCCGGAGGATATCCGCGCGCAGATCGCGGAGGTGGACGAGATTGCCGATCGGCTTGGTCCGGACGCGGCAACAGCTTCGCTGTGCATCAACTACGGCGGCCGTGACGAGATCAAAAACGCCGTCCGTGCCATCGCGGGAGCAGGTGAAGAACGGAGAGCTGGCACCTGAGGGATATCACCGAGGATACCATCACCGCCAACCTGTACACCGCGCATATGCCCGATCCCGACCTCATCATCCGTCCTTCCGGGCGAGATCCGCACGTCCAACTTCCTGCTGTGGCAGTCCGCCTACTCGGAGTACTACTTCACCGATGTGCTGTGGCCGGACTTCAAAAAACCACCGATCTGGATGCGGCAATCGACAATTTTAACAACAGAAACCGTCGTTTTTCGGCGGCGTATAATATCCAATTAGGGTGATAAACGTATGAAAGCAAGAGTATTGTTTGGCGTGTTCGGCTTTGCCTTTTGTGCTGCTGGCGCTGTATGTGTTCCCGCCGATCGTGCTGGAGCTTGACGTGGCGGCGCTGTGCGTGTTCGCTACCTATGAGGTGCTCGGCTCGACAAAACTGGTGCGCAACCACTTGAACTGATGCTGGCAATGGCCGTCTCGCTGGGACTGGCTGTCGGTCATTTCAGCATCCTGCCGCTGCGGCTCGAGAGCGTGATGCAGGGCCTGGTGCTGGTGCTGCTGTTCGGTTCGTTTGCGATTGAGCTGAAATATCACGACGTCATGAAGGCTTCGCAGGTCTCGTGGGCATTTTTCGGCGGACTTGCCGTGCCGTACCTGCTGCTCAGCCTGCTGCGTATTTTCCAGATGCACTACCACCACGGTTCGTTCATCGTGCTGCTGCCGCTGCTTGCTGCCTGGGGCGCGGACACCTGCGCTCTGTTCTCGGGCATGCTGTTCGGCAAGGGCGCCGGTCGTCAGCCCGAAAAAAGACGGTAGAGGGTGCCGTCGGCGGTGGGTCGGCGGTGCCGTCCTCGTGCTCATCGCGGCTGTGATTATGAACCGGACGCTTGACCTTTGAAATGCCGCTCTGGTCGGCGGTCGTGCTCGGTGCAGTCGGCGCGGTGCTCGGCGAGATCGGCGACCCTGTCGTTCTCGGTCATCAAGCGCCAGACCGGCATTATGATTACGGACATATATTTTTTCCGGGACATGGCGGTGTGCTGGACCGTTTCGACAGTGTGTTGTTTTGTGGCGCCTTTCGCCGAATTACTGTTCCGTATTATCTGGTGATAAATTGAGAATGGAGAATGGAAAATGGAAAAATGAATGTATCGCGCAGAGCGCGATGATTCTTTGCCCGCAGGGCGGTTCCATTCCATTTCCATCTCCATTTTCAATCTCCATTATCCAAATCGTTTAACAGGAGAAAAATAATGAAGAAGATTGCGATTTTAGTTCAACGGGTTCGATCGGCACGCAAACGGTCGATCTGACGACGCGAAGTCGTCGCATTGACGAATCAACCGGCGCATAAACTTTGGAGGAGCAGGCGCGTGCCCTGCATCCGAAAAATGGTCTGCGCGATGGATGAAAACGCAGCAAAGGCGCTGAAAATCAAAAGCTGGCAGACACCGATATTGAGGTTTTGACCGGTGGCTGGACGGCCTGGATCGCTGCCCCGCGGAGAAAGCGGCGCGGACATCGTGGTAACGGCGGTTGTCGGCATGGTCGGCCTGCTGCCGACGATGGCGGCCATCAAGGCGGCAAGGACATTGCGCTGGCGAACAAGGAGACGCTCGTGCGGGCGGTCTGGTGATGAGCGCCGCAGCAACGGCGTGCGCATCCTGCCGGTGGATTCCGGAGCATTCGGCTATCTTGCAGGCGGCAAACGGCAACCCGATCGACAAAATCCTGCTGACGGCACCTCCGGCGGTCCGTTCTTCGGCAAAAAAATCGAGGAAATGCATGGCATGACGGCGCGAGCAGGCGCTTGCACACCCGAACCGGAGCATGAAGGGGGCAAGATTACGATCGACTTTGCGACCATGATGAACAAGGGTCTGGGCAGACGATCGAAGCCATCACGCCGGGGAACATCGAAATTGTCGTCCACCGCGAGAGCATCGTGCACTCTGCGGTGGAGTTTGCGGACGCGGTAATCGCGCAGCTTGGCCTGCCGGATATGCGCCTGCCGATCCAGCTGGCGCTGACGTGGCCGCGCAGCGTGCCGATGCAAGGTACCGCGCATGTCGCTCGCGGAGATCGCAAAGCGACGTTCTATGCACCCGACTGGCGAGGCGTTTCCGGCGGCGCTGAATCTGGCAAAGTACGCCGCCTCCTCAAGGGCGACCACGGCGCTGTGCTCAACGGTGCAAATGAGGCCGCAGTCGGTCTGTTTTTGAACGATAAGATCGGTTTTACCGACATCGCAGAGCGCGTTGCATACGCACTCGATACCATTCCGTACAAGAAGGACATCACGCTGGACGACGTTCTGGCGGCGGACAAAGCCGCGCGCGAAGATCGTGCTCGGCTGACCGAAAGGAGCTACGCTTTGCTGCAAATCATTCTGGCAATCCTCGCCTTCGGCGTGCTGGTCATCGTGCATGAGTTCGGACATTTCATCACCGCAAAACGCGGCGGTGTGCAGGGTCAACGAATTCTGGATCGGCATGGGCCCGACCCTCCCTCAAGCACGCGCATAAAGGCACGCTGTTACTGCCTGAAAGCTGCTGCCGTTCGGCGGCGCGTGCGTCATGGAGGGCGAGGGATGGTGAAAGTGAAAACGGCACGCCTTCGGCAAGGCGAAGCTGCCGCGCCGCATGCTCATCGTGTGTGCGGGGTGCGCTGATGAATTTCCTCGTGGGATTCCTCATCGTGCTGGCGGTCATGCAGCCGAACGGCCCGAACGGCGGGTATATCGTCTCGACGATCGCTTCGGTTGACCCGGCCAGCACCGCAGCGGGCGACCTGAAGGCGGGCGACGAGATTCTCAAGATCGACGGCTACCACATCCTTGTGCGCAGCGATTTTGAGACCGCGCTCACGGCGCCGCAGCGGCTCGGCAACGCATAAGGTTACCGTGCGCCGAGAGGGGTGAAAAGGTAACGCTGCCGTCCGTCAAGCTGGAGGCGACAGTCACCGATGCGAACGGCAACAAGCGCATCGGCATCACCTTTGCGGAGCTGCCCGACAGCCTTTGGCATGCACCTCAGCATGAGCGTGCGCACCGCCGTCAACTCACGCGCGGCTCGTCTGGTCGAGCATGGGCATGCTCGTCAGCGGACAGGTCGGCGTGGATCAGCTTTGCCGGTCCGGTCGGCATGGCCAGGTCATGGCGGATACCGCCAAGTACAGCATGATCTCGTTCTTCCAGCTTGTGGCATTTATCTCGATCAACCTCGGCGTGATGAACCTGCTGCCGCTGCCTGCACTGGACGGCGGTCGGCTCGTGTTCCTCATCATCGAGGGCATCCGCCGCAAGCCCGTGCCGCCCAGGTATGGCTATGTGCACGCGGCAGGACTCATGCTGCTGCTTATGCTGATGGTGTATGTGACTGGGCAGGACGTACTGCGCATTTTTATGCGCAGTAATTGAGAATGGAAAATTGAGAATTGAGAATTGTGGAGCCGCCCGAAGGGCGAAATTAAATAACGGCGCTGTGCGCCGCACATTCATTTTCCATTTTCCATTCTCCACTTTCAATTAGTGAGAGAGGTAGAGGTATGAAAAAGACCAAACAGATAAAGATTCGTGACGTATTGGTTGGCGGCGGCGCGCCCATCGCGGTGCGGTCCATGACCAATACCGATACGCGCGACGCGCAGGCAACGCTGGCGCAGATTCGCGCACTGGAGGACGCGGGCTGCGACATTGTTCGCTGTGCCGTGCCGGATATGCAGGCGGCGGAGGCGCTGCGCGAAATCTGCGCGAACTCGCCGCTGCCGGTGGTGGCGGACATCCACTTTGACTACCGTCTCGCGCTGGCGGCGATCGAGTCCGGCGTGGACAAGATTCGCTTGAATCCGGGCAACATCGGCGGCGCGGACCGCGTACAGGCGGTTGTGAAGGCGGCAAAGGCACGCCATCTCCCAATCCGCATCGGTGTAAACTCCGGCTCGGTGGAGAAGCACATCCTCGAGAAATTCGGCGGCCCGACACCCGAGGCTATGGTGGAAAGTGCGCTGTACCATGTCGGTCTGCTGAACGACTGCGATTTTGACGATATCTGCATTTCTATCAAGTCGTCCTCGGTGCCGAACACCATGCAGGCGTACCTGCTGGCGAGTGAAAAAGACCGATTATCCGTTGCACCTCGGCGTTACCGAGGCGGGCACCGAGTACATGGGCACGATCAAGTCGGCTGCCGGCATCGGCGGTCTGCTGGCGCTCGGCGTGGGCGACACCATCCGCGTGAGCCTGACCGATGATCCGGTCAAGGAGGTCTACGCGGCAAAGGCGATTCTCAAGGCTGTCGGCAGAGCGGAAGAGGGCATCAACGTGGTTTCCTGCCCGACCTGCGGACGCACGCGCATCAACCTCATCGACATTGCCAAAGAGGTTGAGCAGCGCTGCCAAGAGCATTCCGCGGCAAGAAGATGAAGGTAGCCGTTATGGGCTGCGTGGTAAACGGTCCCGGCGAAAGCGCGTGAAGCCGATCTCGGCATTGCGGGCGGCGACGGCGTGGGCCTGATCTTCCGCCGCGGCGAGATCATCAAAAAGTGCCGCAGGAGCAGCTTGTGGACGCGTTGATGGATGAAATCGCACAGTACGAAGGAGAATAATCGTGGCTGGAAAGCTGATTGATATTTTTCAAAACTGCAAATGTGTAAAGAGAGAAGCACCTTGCCGCAGGCGAGGTGCGTTCTGGCATTTGGGGATAATAACACGGTGATGGTGGTCGAGCTTGGACTGCACGAGGTTGTCCGCCGCAAGGTGATCGCCAGGGCGGAAAAAAGCAGATCGCGGATACCTACGGCCTCGACCGCGTGATGATCGAGCCGCGCTACAACATGCCGGGTGAGCTGTCGAACGAGTACATCAAGTCGCTGTATGACGACATGGCGTACCGCATGCCGTCGGCCAAGGGGCTGCTCGACCACCGCAAGTGGGCGTTCACGGACGGTGCGCCCAGATACCGATGGACGAGGTGAGTGAAAAGCATTTCGCAAACGCACTGCGGCATCTGGAGGCGCGTATTCAGCGGAGCTGGGCCGCAGCTGTCCGGTGCACGCGGTCCGCGCGGATGCACAGGGATTTGCACCCGCACCCGAGCAGGAGTGGAGAGCCGCGAGGAAATTCTGCACAAGGCTGTGGAGCAAGCAGCGGCAGCCGCAGCGGGAAACGCCCAAGCCAAAAAGCCGCGTCCGGCGCCGCAGCAGCACAATCAGGCTCAGCGCCCGCGCACGGAAAGGTGCGCGAGACGACCTCATCTTCGGCAAAAAGCTGATTCAGGACCCCATTGTTTCGGTCAACGAGGCGATTGCCGCCTATGATATGGGTGACGATTCAGGGCGAGGTGTTCTTCACCGACAACAAGGACATCCACAGCAAGAAAACCGGCAAGGATTACGTCAAGATTGCGTTTGACATGACCGACCGCACCAATTCCGTGCGCGTTTCAAGTTCCTTGCGGCGGACAAGGCGGGCGATACGGCATCTAAAATCAAGAAGGGTCTGTACTGCACCGTGCAGGGCAAGATGGTGTATGACACCTTTGCCAAGGAGATGGTGCTCGAGCCGACCGGCATCGTCAAGGCGAAAAAAGCCGGAGCGACGCGACACCTACGAGGGCATGAAAGCGCGTGGGCTGCATCTGCACACCAACATGAGCGCGATGGACGGCATGAGCAGCACCGCGTCTCTGCTGTGCCCGCGCCGCCAAGTGGGGACACCGCGCGATGGCGATCACCGACCACGGTGTGGCGCAGGCGTTCCCCCGGCGCTGCACGCGCAGGAGGGCAAAGCAGAAGGACACCATCGGTGACATGAAGATTATTTATGGCATCGAGGCGTACTATATCAATGACGAGAACAGCATTTCGGTCGTGCGCGGCAGGAGCGCCGAGCCGCTCGACGGCACGTTTATCGTGTTCGACCTGGAGACCACCGGACTCAATCCGGCGAGCGAGGAAATTACCGGAGATTGCTGCTGTGCGCGTTGTGGAGGGCGAGATTCGTGATTCCTTCCAGACCTATGTCAACCCGCACAAGCCGATTCCGGCGGAAATCACCGAGCTGACCGGCATTTCGGACGAGACGGTAGCGGACGCGCCCGACCTCGACAAAGCCGTGCCGGAATTCCTCGCATGGGCAGGCGAGGGACGAGTACCGCTCGTGGCGCACAACGCAGGCTTTTTGATATGGGCTTCCTGCGGACGGCCTGCCAGAGACTGGGTATCGAGCGGGAGTTTACAAGCATTGATACCCTCGAGATGAGCCGCCTGATGCTGCCGCACATGCACAAGTTCAAGCTTTGAACATTCTGGCGAAGGAGCTGCAGGTCGGCCCGTTCGAGCACCACCGCGCGAGCGAGGATGCCGCCGTGCTCGGCCGCATTTACGTCAAGCTGCTGAAAAGGCTCAGGGAGGAGATGCACGCGGTTACGACTGCGGATATCAATCCGGTGCTGGCGGCGACGACCGACCGCAAGAACAAGATGAAAAACCTGCCGCGCTATCATTTTATCATTCTGGTGAAGAACCAGGCGGGGGGCTGCGCAACCTGTATCAGCTGATTTCCAAGAGCTTTCTGGAATATTACAACAAGCGCCCCATTATGCCGCGCAGCGAACTCATCCGTCACCGTGAGGGACTGATTTTCGGCTCGGCGTGCGAGGCGGGAGAGGTGTTCCGCGCATTGACCAAGGGCGAGCCGTGGGGGAGGAGATCAAGCGGCTGGCGTCGTTCTACGACTATCTGGAGATTCAGCCGATCGGCAACAACAACTTCATGATCGCAAAGGGCATGGCGAAGGACGAGGGAGCAGCTGCGCGACTGGAACCGCGATATTCTCCGCCTGGCGGATGAATTGGGAAAACCGTGCTGCGCCACCGGTGACGTACACTTCCTCGAACCCGAGGATGAGGCGTTCCGCCGTATTCTGATGGCGGGTCAGGGCTTTTCAGATGCGGACAATCAGGCGCCGCTGTACTTTAAGAGCACGGATGAAATGCTGAAGGAGTTTTCCTATCTCGGTGAGGACCGGGCGTATGAGGTGGTCGTGAAGAACACCAACATGATCGCCGACATGTGCGACGTGATTCGTCCGGTGCCGAGGGAAAACTACCCGCCGCACATCGACGGCTGTGAGGACGACCTGCGCAACATGTGCTACGAAAAGGCCAAAGCGTATCTACGGCGATCCGCTGCCCGGAGCCGGTGCAGGCGCGGCTTGACCGTGAGCTTGGCTCCATCATCGGCAACGGCTATGCGGTTATGTACATTATCGCGCAGAAGCTGGTTACCAAGTCCCTTGCGGACGGCTATCTGGTCGGCTCGCGTGGTTCGGTCGGCTCGTCGCTCGCGGCGTTCATGTCGGATATCACCGAGGTAAATTCGCTTGCCCCGCACTATCTGTGCCCGGATGACAAATATCTCGAGTGGCACGAGGATTACTCCTGCGGTGTCGATCTGCCCGATAAGATTTGCCCGAAATGCGGCAAGCCGCTCACAAACAGGGCTTCAACATTCCGTTCGAGACGTTCCTCGGCTTCGAGGGCGACAAGGCGCCGGATATCGACCTGAACTTTGCGGGCGGTATCAGTCGCGCATCCACTGGTACACCGGCGAGATCTTCGGACATGACCATGTGTTCCGAGCGGGCACCATCGGCACGGTTGCTGAAAAAACCGCGTTCGGCTACGTCAAAAAGTACATGGAGGAGCGCGGCATCGAGTGCTCCCGTGCGGAGGAAAAACCGCCTTGCCGCAGGCTGCACCGGTGCGCCGCACCTCGGGTCAGCACCCGGGCGGCGTTGTCGTTGTGCCCAAGGAGATTGAGATTTACGACGTCTGTCCGATTCAGCATCCGGCGGACGACCCGAACTCCGACATCATTACCACCCACTTCGAGTATCACTCCATTGACGCGAACCTCTTGAAGCTCGACGAGCTGGGACACGATGATCCGACCATTATCAAGCATCTGGAGAACCTCACCGGCGTGAACGCGCAGGAGATTCCGCTTGACGACCCGGAGACCATGAGCCTGTTCCACTCGTGCAAGGCGCTCAAGTACAAGGGCGAAAAACCCGGATACCGACCCGATCCTCGGTGACCTCGGCTGTGTGGCGGTGCCCGAGTTCGGCACCAAGTTCGTGCGCGGCATGGTCGAGGGGAGACGCACCCGTCCACGTTCGCGGAGCTGGTTTCGATTTCCGGTCTGTCGCACGGCACGGATGTTTGGCTCGGCAATGCCGCCGAGCTGGTCCGCAAGGGCATTCCGCTGTCCGGCTGTATCTGCTGCCGAGACGATATTATGAACTACCTGATCCTGCAGGGGCGTCAAGCCCAAGCTGTCGTTCAAGACGATGGAGTCCGTCCGAAAGGGCAAAGGACGACCGAGGAAATGGAAGCCGCCATGAACGAGCAGCATGTGCCCCGAGTGGTACATCGACTCGTGCAAGAAGATCAAGATATATGTTCCCGAAGGCGCACGCGGTCGCGTATGTCATGATGGCGTTCCGTATCGCGTGGTTCAAGGTGCATCGTCCGCTTGCGTTCTATTCGGCGTACTTTTCCATCCGCGCGAAAGGCTTTGATGCGTCCTGTATGATCAAGGGCGATAAGGTTTGTCTGGACAAGATGACCGAGCTGCGCGGCAAGGGAGCGCGATAAGACGATTTCAGCGGCAGAAAAGGATATGATGACGACCCTTGAGGTCTGCCACGAGTTTTACCGGCGCGGATTTACGTTTGAGCCGATGGACGTTTACAAATCGGACGCAACGCGCTTTCTCGTGACGGAAACCGGTTTGATTCCGCCGTTTACATCCATGCCGGGCATCGGTGAGCAGGCGGCGCTTATAGGCATTGTGGAGGAGAGAAAGAACGGTAAGTTCCTCTCGGCGGAAGAGCTGATCGTCCGGTGCCCGAAGGCGTCCAAGGCGGTCGGCGAGCTGCTCGAGCAGATCGGCGCGCTTGGCTCCATGCCGAAAACAACGCAGATGACCCTCTTTAGAAAGGTGTGACGATTATGGCAAAGTACGAAAAGCATCTGACGGGAAATTTTGACGAGCTGCTGGAGCTTGTAACGGACGGCGTGCTGAACGGCAGCATGTCTGCGTCCTACGAGAACGGCTCGGATTGGACAACGGCACGGTCCGCTGCGCGGTGCGCGTGTTCGAGCGTTACAGCTACATGGGCGGCAACCGCGTCAGCATGAATGTCACTCTGGTCGGCAACGACCGCGACCTGTTTTTCTCCGCCATCACTTCGGGCGGCAGTCAGGCCGTGTTCTTCAAGCTCAACACCCTCGGCGAGGAGAGCTTTCTGGAAAAGCTGGTACCGATTGTGAGAACTATAAAAAGAGAGTAGAGTGAGGAGTTGAGAGTGAAGAGATGGGAGGAAGCGGGAGGGCGGAGAGAAAAAGCCGCCTCTGCTTCATCTCCGCTCTTCACTTTTTTTTCACTCGAAAACGGGAGTTCGAAGCGGAAAAAAGGCTGCCCACTGCGTAGGCTCCGCTCTCTAAAAGGGTCTTGACAGTATATAGGGAACTATGGTATGATTTCATCATGATAAAGCGATAAAGGAGTAGCGGAGCCATGAACCGTTTTCGTATTTCCACCCCGGAGGGGTACCCGAGACCTGTTATTTTCCTCGTGCCGTGCGCTGCGGCAGACGGAAAATGCTGTGCGCGACGCGCTGGAGGAGCGCGGATACAGCGAGATCATCACCCCGGCGGTTGAGTATTTTGATGTATTTGCACAGGCAAACCCCGAGCTGGATCAGGATCAGATGCTGAAGATCATCGACAAGTCCGGCCGCATTTGCGTGGCGCGTCCGGATAACACCACGCCGATCGCGCGTATTGCAGCCACCCGACTGGATGACGCGGCGCTGCCGGTCCGCCTGTATTACAGCCAGAAGGTGTTCCGTTCGGTGTCCGGCGACCACGGCCACAAGGGCGAGTTCCTGCAGGTCGGCGCGGAATTTATCGGCGCGGACGGTCTGGAGGCCGACAAGGACATTCTCTCGGCTGCGTTTGCCGCACTCAGCAAGACCGGCGCGGACAACTTCCGCGTAGAGCTTGGTCACGCTGAGATCTACAAGGCGCTGATGGATGAGCTTGGCGCGGATGCACAGTCCGCCGAGGGCATTCGCCGCCTGATCGAAAACAAGTCGTTTGCCGCGCTCGGTGATGCGCTTGAGCCGTTTAAGGGCAAGCCCGCTGCAAAGGCGCTCAGCGCTATGCCGAACCTGTTCGGCGGCATTGAGGTGCTCGACGAGGTCGAGTCGCTCACCGGCAACGTGCGCGTGCTCGGCGCGACCGCTTATCTGCGCCGACTGTATCAGGCACTGGATGAGGCAGGCTACGGCGGCCGCATCATGATCGACCTCGGCCTTGTCCACGAGATGGATTACTACACCGGCATCATGTTCCGCGGCTACATCGGCGGCGCAGGCGCGGCCATCCTCTCGGGCGGCCGTTACAACGCGCTGTGCGCCAAGTTCGGCAAGGGATATGCCCGCGGGCGGCTTCGGCATTGACGTGGAGAGCGTTGCGGAGAGCCTTGCAGGCGCGAGCCGTCCCGAGGTCGCAACCCGCCGCGATACCGTGCGTATCGCGCTCACCAAGGGCCGACTGGAAAAGAAAACGCTCGCGCTGCTCAAGGCCGCAGGCTACGATATCTCCGAGTTGGAGGCCGGAACGCGCAAGCTCATCTTCACCCTGCCGGACAGCGGCGTGGAGATCGTGCTGAGCAAGGCCGCGGACGTAATCACCTACGTTGAGCACGGCGTGTGCGACATGGGCGTGGTCGGCAAGGATACCATCATGGAAAAAGGGCGGCAGCTTCTACGAAATGGTAGATCTCGGCTTTCGGCAATGCCGCTTCGCCCTCGCTACCAAGAAGGGCAAGGACGTGTACGGCGGCTATAAGACCCCGGTTATCGCTACCAAGTATCCGGCGGTCACCAAGGCCTTCTTCAATAAGAAGAATATGGACGTTGAGACCATCAAGATCGAAGGCTCGGTCGAACTGGCGCCCCTCCTCGACCTGTCCGACGGCATCGTCGATATCGTCGAGACCGGCACGACCCTCCGGGAGAACGGCCTCGAGGTCGTTGAGAATGTAGCGCCCATCTCGGCTCGCGTTATCGTCAACCTCGCCAGCGCGAAGATGAAGAAGGCAGCGATCCAGAAGGTTATTGCAGAACTGGAAAACGGGTTGAATAATTGAGAATTGATGATGGAGAATGGAAAAATGAATGTTCGTCGCATAGCGCCGTTATTAAATCGCGCGCAAAGCGCGATACCACAATTTCAATTATCAATTCTCCATTTTCCATTCATACAGGGAAGAGAGGCAGCAGATGTTCTTAAATATAGTAACGGCGGATGGTGCAGCAGAGAGCGCGTTATCCGCGAAATGAAAGCCCGTGCGGCTGGTGCGCGCGGCGATATTGAGCAGATTGTCCGCGGTGTGATGGCGGACGTACAGCAGCGCGGCTGGGATGCGGTCGTGGAGTACGCCGAGCGGTTTGACGGCAAGGCACCGTACATTGTCGAGCCGAAGGTGCTTGACGATGCGTACAACGCCTGCGACCCGAAGCTGATCGCGGCGCTGGAAAAGGCGGCGGCGAACATTCGCGACTACCACGAGCAGATGCTCGTCAAAACATGGGAGTGGAACCGCCCAAAGGCGAAACGCTCGGCCAGACCGTGCGCGGACTTTCGCGTGTCGGCATCTATGTGCCGGGCGGCACAGCGGCGTACCCGTCGAGCGTGCTGATGAACGCCATTCCGGCCAAGGTTGCCGGTGTCGGTGAGCTGATCATGGTCACGCCGCCGACCGAGAATATGTCGAACGAAGTCCTCGCGGCGGCGAAGATCGCCGGTGTAGATACCGTTATTGCCATCGGCGGCACGCAGGCGATTGCCGCGCTGACCTACGGCGCAGGCTTTATCCCGCAGGTGGACAAGATCGTCGGCCCGGGCAACGCCTTTGTTGCGGCAGCCAAGAAGTTGGCGTTCGGCACGGTCGATATCGACATGATCGCCGGTCCGTCCGAGGTGCTGGTCATTGCCGATCACACCGCCAACCCGACCTATGTTGCCGCCGACCTGCTTAGTCAGGCCGAGCACGACAAGCTGGCTTCCGCCGTCCTGCTGACCGATTCCATGGCGCAGGCGCAGGCGATTTCGTGCGAGATGGAGCGGCAGGCAAAGCTCCTCCCGCGCTGGGACATCATCAAGAGAGCGTGGCGAACTACGGCTGCGCCATCGTGTTTGACGACCTGAAGGACGCCTGCAGGATGGCTGATGTGGTCGCACCCGGAGCATCTGGAGGTCGTAACCGCCGCCCGCGTGAGCTGCTGCCGTACCTGCACAACGCAGGCGCGATCTTCCTCGGTCAGTATGCGCCGGAGCCGCTTGGTGACTACATGGCAGGCCCGTGTCACGTTCTGCCGACCTCGGCACGGCGCGTTTCTTCTCGCCGCTGTCCACGGACACGTTTTTGAAGAAAACCAGCGTGATCGAGTACACACGCGATGCGCCTCGAAAGCTACGCACAGGATATTATCGCGCTCGCGCAGAGCGAGCACTTGACGCGCACGCAAACTCTATCGCGGTGCGCTTTGCGGGAGGAAAACGACAATGAGAAACCGCTGAAATCAAACGAAAGACCAAGGAAACCGACATTTCGCTCAAGCTGACGCTCGAGGGCGGCGAACGCAAGATCGACACCGGCATCGGCTTTTTCGACCATATGCTCAACAGCTTTGCCGTGCATTCCGGCTTTGGTCTCACGCTCACCTGCAAGGGCGACCTCGAGGTGGACGGCCATCATTCGGTCGAGGACTGCGGCATCGCACTCGGTCAGGCACTGGCGCAGAAAAGCGTCGGTGACAAGGCGGGTATCGCGCGTTTCGACAGGCGTTCGTGCCGATGGACGAGGCGCTCGGTTTCTGCGCGCTGGATATCTCCGGCCGCCCGTACCTCGTGTTCGACGCACCCATGCCGCAGCCGATGTGCGGTCAGTACGACACCTGCCTGACGGTCGAGTTCATGCGTGCGCTGGCGGTACACGCCGGACTGACGCTGCACCTCAAGTGCGAGTACGGCGAGAACGCGCACCATATCACAGAGGCGCTGTTCAAAGGCGCTTGCACGCGCGCTCAAGCAGGCCGTTGCAGTTACCGGCGGCGGCGTTTTTGAGCGCGAAGGGCGTTCTCTAACGGTTTGCTGTAATGGAGAATGGAAAATGGAGAATGGAGAATAAATGAGTTCGCGCAAAAGCGCGGTATCAATAATCGCGCATTGCGCGATACCGCAATTTTCAATTTTCCATTTTCAATTCTCAATTTTTGAAAGCGATTAGCGATGAGTTATATTGCAATCGTAGATTATGGCGCAGGCAATCTGATGAGCGTACACAACACGCTCGATTACCTGGGTTATGAAAATAAAATCGCGGCTTCGGCGGACGTGATCGAGAACGCGGCGGGCGTTATCCTGCCCGGTGTCGGCGCGTTTCCGGATGCGATGGCGGCTTTGATCGACTCCGGTTTGACGGAGGCGGTGCTGAAGGCTGCAAAGGAAAAGCCGTTCCTCGGTATCTGCCTCGGCATGCAGATGCTGTTCGAGGAATCGGACGAGGTGCGTCCGTGCAGGGGCTGGGTCTGCTGCCGGGACGCACTGAGCGCATTGGAGACGAGTCTCAAGCTGCCGCAGATCGGCTGGAATGCGCTGGACATTCTGCGTCCGAATGCCATGACCGAGGGTCTGGAAAACGGCAGCTATGTGTGTATTTCGTGCACAGCTTCATGGCGCATCCGGCGGACGAAAACGACCTTGCCGCCGTGACGGATTACGGCACGCGTGTGCCTGCCATGGTGGCGCGAGGGGAACCTGTTCGGCTGCCAGTTTCACCCGGAAAAAAGAGCGGCGAAGTGGGACTTGCGATGCTTCGCAACTTTGCAAAACTGACGGAGGTGGGAAAATGAGAGTTATCCCCGCGATTGATTTGAAAGACGGTCGTGCGTGCGCCTGCAGAAAGGCGACTACGGCACTGCACATAAAGTAGCAGAAAACCCGGTCGAGACCGCACAGCGGTTCCCTTGATGCCGGTGCAGACCTTGTACACATGGTGGACCTTGATGCCGCGAAGGACGGCTCGCACGCGAACTACGGCGTGGTGGAGCAGGTCATCCGCGAGACCGGCGCGACCGTGGAGCTTGGCGGCGGCATTCGCTCCATGCAGGATGTGGAGACCGTGCTTGCACTGGGCGTTTCGCGCGTTATCATCGGCTCGGCGGCTGTCCGCGACCCGGAATTCGTAGCCGAGGCGGTAAAAAAGACGGCGACAAGGTCGTTTTCGGCATCGACGCCAAGAGCGAGACCGTCCGCACGGACGGCTGGCTGGGCGACAGCGGCGAGAACATCGCGTTCGCAGAGCGCATGGAGTCCATCGGCGTACGCCACATCATCTTCACCGACATTGACAAGGACGGCATGCTCGCAGGCCCGAACTTTGACCAGCTGGCGGCGCTGCGCGCCTCGGTCTCCTGCGAGATCATCGCGTCCGGCGGCGTGTCCACCCTCGAGGATATCGCCGGCCTGAAAAAGCTCGGCATCGACGGTGCTATCGCGGGCAAGGCGGTGTATACCGGCACCCTCGATTTGGCAAAGGCCATCAGCGAAGCGAAATAATAATTGAGAATTGAAAATGGAGAATTGAGAATTAGGAACGGTGCGAAACCGCATTAAATTCCGCGCTTTGCGCGGCACTTCGTCGCAGCGCGGATGGAACTCGCGCAAGGATAGCTCGTCGCAGCGCGGATGGAACTCGCGCAAGGATAGCGACATTTTCTCATTATCCATTCTCCATTCCAATGCGAACGGAGTGAGCAAAGAAGTGTTAGCAAAACGCATCATCCTGTCTGGACGGATAAAGGACAGGCGCGTGGTAAAGGGCGTGAACTTTGTCGGGCTGCGCGACGCAGGCGACCCGGTCGAGCTGGCAAAGTTCTACTCGCAGGAGGGCGCGGACGAGATCGTGTTTCTCGACATCACCGCCACGAGCGATAACCGCGACACCATTGCCGACGTTGTGCGCCGCACCTGCCGTGAGGTATTCGTGCCGGTCACGGTCGGCGGCGGCATCCGCACCGTGGACGATTTCCGCGAGATTTTACGCGCCGGTGCAGATAAAAATTTCCATCAATTCCTCGGCGGTCAAGAATCCCGATCTGGTGAATGCCGCTGCGGAGAAAGTACGGCAGCCAGTGCGTGGTCGTTGCCATCGACGCGCGTGCAAACGCCGAAATGCCGTCCGGCTTTGAGGTTTACGTTGCAGCGGGCGCACCCCGACCGGCAAGGACGCGGTCGCGTGGGCGAAAGAGGTTTACGAGCGCGGCGCGGGCGAGGATCCTGCTGACCTCGATGGACAAGGACGGCACCAAGTCCGGCTTTTGACCTAAAGCTGACCAAGGCAGTTGTGGAGGTGGTCGGCATTCCGGTCATCGCGTCCGGCGGCTGTGGCTCGCTCGAGCATTTCTCCGAGGTGTTCGAAAAACCGGCTGCGATGCCGCACTGGCAGCCAGTCTGTTTCATTATCGGGAGCTTACGGTCGGAGAAGTGAAAAAGAACATTTGCAGGAGCATAACATTCCTGTAAGACGGTGAAGTAATTGAGAATTGAAAATGGAGAATTGAGGAACGGTGCAGAAGCACCATTAAATTCCGCGCTTTGCGCGGCATCTTCGTCGCAGCGCGGACGGAACTCGCGCAAGGATAGCGACATTTTCAATTTTCCATTCTCCATTAAAAGGTGAATACAATGGAATTATCTAAATTTTTCAAAAAAGGCTCCTCTGGTGCCGATTATCTGCCAGGATGATGCGAAACGGCGAAGTCCTGATGCTCGGCTACGCGAACGAGGAGGCCCTGCAGCTGACGATGGACACCGGCACGGCGTGGTTTTTCTCGCGCTCGCGCCAGAAGCTGTGGAACAAGGGCGAGACCTCGGGCAATTTTATCTTTGTCAGCAAGATTCTGTCCGACTGCGACGATGACACGCTCATCTATGTCGGTACGCCCAAGGGTCCGGTCTGCCACACCGGACGCCGCACCTGCTTTTTTCACCACGCTGTGGGAGAAGCCGGAAGAAAAGTAAAAAGGAGAGCAGTATTATGAATTCGTTTGAGCAAATGGAAGCCGTTATCGCGCAGCGCCGTGCCGAGCCGCAGGAAGGCTCATACACCTGCTATCTGTTCGAGAAGGGGCATTGACAAGATTCTCAAGAAGGTCGGTGAGGAGTGCGCCGAGACCATCATTGCAGCCAAGAACGGCGACAAGGCCGAGCTGGTCGGTGAGATCAACGACGTATTCTACCACATGATGGTAATGATGAACGAGTGCGGCGTGACCATGGAGGATGTCTGCAAGGAAATGGACATCCGCGCCCAGAAAATCGGCAACCTGAAGAAATTCCACGTTTCCGACCACAATACCTGATTTTTTATTCCACAAATTATATACAGGTGCTATTTTGTGCTTATCGCGCGTTAGCGCATGAAATAAAGCATTTGCATGCAAATGCCAAAAAATCCGGGAGCATGTATCACGGATTTTTGACTTCTGGAGGGGAGAAAGTTTCGACCACCGGGAGGAACTTTCGTACGACTTTGGAACGGCCCACGGTCCGTTCCCTCTTGTCGGCGAAAACTGTAGTTTCGCGACAGCTAAAAGCCCTGTGCATATTTTGCACAGGGTTTTGTTGTATTGTTGGCGGGAATATGATATGATGATACAAATACTTGAACAGAGGTGAAACTCATGCGCAGAAAAAGACAGAGAAATCACCGGCCGAGAGAACATCGAGCCGATCCTGCAGGCCTGCAAAGGTCTGCCGCGTCGCCATGACCGGCACGGACGGCTGGCCGTACGTCATTCCGATGAACTTTGGCTACACCTGGGATGAGGACGGACTGACGCTCTACTTTCACGGCGGCGTGAAGGGGCAAGAAGATTGATTCGCTGAGGGCCGACCCGCGTATCTGCTTTGAGCTGGACTGCGAGGGAGGGTCTGACCGGCGAGGGCGACTTGGCCTGCCGGTACAGCTATGCATTCTCGTCCATCGTGGGGTACGGCAAGGTGGAATTTGCAAAGGATAATGACGAGAAACGGCAGGGCTTTGACGTTATCATGCAGCACCAGACCGGCAAGGGCGGCTGGACATACACGGACGCGGCTCTGTCCGTCACCGAGGTGATGCGCGTGCGCGCGGAGTCGTTGAGGCCTCGCGCAAGGCGCCGAAGGGATGAGCATGAAGCACATCGGTACCAAAATTTCTGGCAGGCGTGCTGGTGGTGCTGCTGGCGGGAGCGGGCGTGCTGATCTGGCGCAATCTGCCGGAGGATGCACCGCGCCTGCAGGAGCCGGAGGAGACCGTTCGGCAGGCCGGAGGTGCAGCCGGACACCACAGCGACCCCGTGGCGGGCGATATTGTGGCGCACATGCCGCTTGTCGCGGATGCGTGGAACGGCGAAACGTGGGCGATTTACGCACCTGTTTGCGGATGCAAGGCGGTATTACGAGGCTGCGGATTACACAACGGCCTGTCTGGAGACCACGTTCAACGGTCCGCCGTATTCGGCTACCCGCAGTTCTGCGCACCGGATGCGCTGGCCTACGGTCTGAAAAAACGGTCGGGTTTAACCTGCTCTCCACGGCGAGCAACCACAGCATGGATACCTGGTACAGCGGTCTTGTTCGCACACTGGATGTGCTGGACGCCGCCGGTCTGGAGCACGTCGGCACTTACCGCACACAGCAGGAGCGCGACACGGTGAAGATCATCGATGGGGCGGCATCAAACTGGCCATGCTGGCGTACACCTTCAGCACAAACGGCCTGCCGGTGGACAGCGAGCACCCGTACTGCGTCAGCGTCTACACGAGCGACTACATGACCGACTGCAATGCGGTGGGATTACGACCTCATCCAGTCGGATCGGATCTGGACAAGGCGGGGCAGTCCGGTGCGGATGCGATCGCCGTGTATGCACTGGGGAAACGAGTACCACACCGAGCGTCCGAGCAGCAGGAGCAGCTGGCAGACTACCTGTTTGCGCACGGTGCGACACTGGTGCTCGGCGGGCACGCGCATGTGCCGCAGCCGATGGAGCTGCGGACGCTGCCGGACGGCCGCACAGGCTATCTGTGCTACTGTCTCGGCAACCTGATCTCCAACCAGTTTGACCCGTACACCAACCTGACGGCGGCTGTCACGCTGACACTCACCGAAGCGGCGAGACCGGAAAGGTGACGGTTTCCGGCGCGGAAAGTACGCGCCCATGTTCATGCTGCACGCAAGCGATTCCAACGAGGGACGCTACCGCCTGCTGGATATTCGGAAATCCATGCAGGATTTTGGGCAGGGGGATACGTCGGTTGTAAACCGGTCGGTGTATGACCGAATGAAGCAGGGACGTTCCGACCTGCACCGTATCTTCGGCACGGATGAGGTGCTTTCCTCGCAGCATGAGAGAAAATGTTTACGGTTTCTTTTTACATACAGCGCTCGACACTGTGTTGACTTTTGCGACACGATGCTGATACAATAAATCTGTACCAAAAAATGCACAGTCCGCAGAGAGAAAACAGGGAGGAACGGTTCATGCCGGGAGACGAAAAACAAATCCGCAGAGTGCGCTTTACGCGGTCTGCGCTGCGTGAAGCCCCCTGATCGACCTGATTCTGGAGAAGCCGCTGGTCTCTATCACGGTCAAGGATATCTGCGCGAGAGCGGACATCAAACCGCTCGACCTTCTACCTACATTTCAGGACGTGACCGACATCCTTCGCACGACCGAGGACGAGATCATCGAGCACATGCGCGAGCACACGCCGACGCACAAACGGAAGTTCCGCGATCTGCAGGAGATCGAGGGGTTTTTTATCGACTTTCTGGAGCAGATCCGGGAACAATCCGCGCATCATGAAGGTGATTCAGGTGCTGTGCAGCGAGCAGGGGAGACCCGTATTTTTGTACGCAAGCTGCAGACCATGACGTATGAAGCCTTCCTCGACGGCTGGGATATGCACATGATGCCGGAAATGAACGAGCATCAGAAGCGGCTTGTGTTTTCATATATCATTATGGGCATGGTATCCATGCTGTCCACCTGGGCGACCAGGGAAGCGCAGGACACGCCGACCGACCAGGTCGTATCGCTTTTGATGGGGCTGATGTGGCACGGACTGGACTATTTTGCAGCATCTGACAAAAAGTGCTTTTCCGACCGAATAAGCCACTTGACATTTCTATGGGAAAATGGTATATTATAGTTGCTTCGTAAATATGCAATGTTTTCCGTCGATAGCATTGGGATCGGCCCTTTTCGGTGTATTCCGGGAAGGGTCGATTACTTTTTATACAAAAAATCTTTGAGGGGAGAAGGAATTGCACAAACAGGGGAGCTTTGCGCGAATTCGGCCACTATGCCGCGATGAACATCCTGGGGATGATCGGCATTTCGTGCTACATTCTCGCGGATACCTATTTCGTTGCGCAGGGACTGGGTTCGCTCGGACTGGCGGCGCTCAACATCGCCATACCGGCGTACAACCTGATGAACGGCATCGGCCTGATGCTCGGCGTGGGCGCGGCAACGCAGTACACGATCGCGCGGGCGCAGAAACGATCGGAGACAGGCGGACAGCGTATTCACGCACACACAGCGGCGCTCGGACTGCTGCTCGGACTGCTGTTCCTGCTCGGCGGACTGTGCTTTGCAAAACCGCTCGCGGGCCTGCTCGGCGCGGACGCGCAGACGCTCGGCATGACGACGACCTACCTGCGCATGCTGTGGTGCTTCTGGGCCGTTCTTCGTGATGAATAACGTGCTGCTGGCGTTCACGCGCAATGACGGTGCGCCGACCGTTGCCATGTGCGGCATGATCGCGGGCAGCCTGTTCAACATCGTGTTCGATTACATTTTCATTTTCCCGTGCGGACTGGGTATGTTCGGTGCGGCGCTTGCGACCGGCTTTTCGCCGTTTGTCAGCATTCTGGTGCTGCTGACGCACCTGCGGAGGCCGTCCCGCGGTTTCCATCTCGTCAAAACGCCGCTGCGCGTCAGCCGTGTGCCGAGCCTGTGTGCGCCCGGTCTGTCCTCGCTCATCGGTGAAATCGCCTCCCGGCGTGGTGCTGCTGCTGTTCAATCTGGTGCTGCGCCTCAGCGGCAATACCGGCGTGGCGGCTTACGGCGTGGTGGCCAATCTTGCTCTGGTGGGAATCGCTGTCTTTACCGGACTGTGCACCGGCATACAGCCGCTGGTCAGCCGCAGCTCGGGTCTCGGTGACAGGGAACAGCTGCGGCGGCTGTTCCGCTGGGGCATCTGCACCGCGCTCGGGATTGCAGCCGTGCTGTGCGTGTCGGTTTTCCTCGGCGCAGAGCCGCTGACGGCGGTGTTCAACAGTGAGCATGACCCGCAGCTTGCCGCCTACGCGGAGAGCGGCCTGCGGATCTACTTCACAGGTTTCCCTGTTCGCGGGCGTGAACATGGTCACGGCAGCGTTTTTCAGCGCATCGGATAAGACCGTGCAGGGGTTTGTCCTTTCGCTGCTGCGCGGCGTGATCGCCGTGCCGCCGATCCTGTTTCCGCTCGCGTGGGCGCTCTGGCGTCGATGGCGTCTGGCTGACGTTCCCGATGGTGGAGCTGGTCACGGCGGTCGCCGCACTCGTCTGGGCGCGGAAGTACATCATTGAGAATTAGTAATTGTGCGAGGCAGGAGTTTTCCTCGAAGGTGCAGATTACCGGGGGCGGACCAATGTCCGTCCGCCCTTTAACAATAATCAATCTGTAAAAAACTGTATAATGTGCCATAAAACAGTGAAAAAGACGTGCAATGCACGTCTTTTGCTTAACAGGATGTCATCTGTATGGTATAATACTGGTGTTGACCTACTTATTCCCGGCAACGGAAGGAGGTGCACCAAGTGAACTTCACCGTATCGTTAATCTGCTCCATTATGGCAAATGTAATTGCACACTACATTTGCAAGTGGCTGGATGAGCAGAAGTAGGTCAACATACAGCCACGGCTTAAGCCACCGATAACGGAATAGAAACCCCGGAGACTGGTACTCTCCGGGGTTTTCGCCAAGTGAACTAATTCATATCGTTGCTTATAGTATAGCACCGATTGCGAAATAATGCAAGCGTTTATCCTATTAACCTTACAGCTCTTCCACAAGCGACTTAAACAGCTTGCCGCGTTCCATGAAATTCTTAAAGCGGTCGAACGACGCGCTGGCCGGACTCATGATAACAACATCGCCACTTTCTGCGCGGGCAGCGGCCTCCTGCACGGCTGTTTCGAGGTTTTCCACCTCGATAATCGGGGGATGCTCGCCCTCGATATTCTCCACGCACTCGCGAATCTTGGGTGCGGTAGCGCCGGTGAGCAGCAGCAGCTTTTTACATGGTCGCAGATAGGCTGACCGAGCACGTCATACGGGATATGCTTGTCGTAGCCGCCTGCGATCAGAATGACCTTCTGCTGGAAGGAATTAGGTCCTGCGATGGTTCTCGTCGGACTGGAGGCGATGGAGTCGTTATAATACTTCACGCCGTCCTTCGCGCACGAACTCGATGCGATGCTCGACGCCGCCGAACGTGGTCGCTACAGCGCGGATATCGTCGTCAGAGAGCATAACCCTGCACCCGACAGCCGCCGCCATCATCATGTTGTACACGTTGTGCGCGCCCGGAATGCGGATATCGGATGCGGGCATCAGCTCACGGCGCACGCCGCCGTCCGGCGATGTCAGATAACGTCGTCGCTTGAGGAACACGCCGTTGGCCAGCTCCTGCGTTTGCTGGTGCAGAACAGGTTGCCGGACGCCTTGAGTGAGCGGGTGACCTCGTCGTCGAGATTGAGAATGAAGCTTGTCGTTCTCGCCCTGATTGCGGTAAATGGCAGTCTTGGCCTGCACATACTCGTCAAAAAACCACTGTGGTAGTCCAGATGATTGGGCGTCAGGGTGGTGATGGCCTGTGCGGAGAAGTGCTTCATGCCCATCAGCTGGAACGAGGACAGCTCCACGACTGCAAGGTCGTTTTCGGTCATCGTGTCCACGCGGGGGGCAGGGGCGTGCCGATATTGCCGCCGAGATGCACGGTATAGCCCGCGTGCTTCAAAATCGCTGACGAGCGTGGTGGTCGTGGCCTTGCCGTCCGAGCCGGTGATGCCGATGATCCGGACACGGGCGGGCCGCGAAAAAGCTCCATCTCGCTGGTGATCTCCCGAGCCGTTTGCGCGCGCCTTCTCAAAGAAAACGCGGGTGAACGCCCGGGGTACGGAAGATAACGTCCTCATCGAGCGCATCAAGGTAATGCGGGCCGAGAACGAAGTCTACGCCGAGGTAGCGAGGTAGCATAGCCGTCGCCAAGCTCGGTGGGTTCTTTTTTTGTCATGCACGGTAACGCGCACGCCTGCAGCGCGCAGCATACGGATGAGCGGCATATTGCTCACGCCCGCGCCGATTACGCCGACCCGTTTATCCGACAGGCCGCCGAGGTATTGTTCTAATGCTGTCATAAATGCGTAACACCGCCTTTTGTACTTTGACAGTATACATGATTTTTTCACGATTTTTGCAAGTCCGGTTTGACGAGAGCGTTTTTTTACGGTATAATGCTATTTGTGACTGGTGCAGACGGTCGCGTGCCTTCGAGGCATGAGGAAAGTCCGGGCTGCACAGGGGCAAGGATAACGGATAACGTCCGCCGAGGGTGACCTTAGGAATAGTGCAACAGAATATACCGCTGTTTATGTCCGCATAAGGCAGTAAAGGGGTGGAAAGGCGAGGTAAAGCTCACCACGTCCCATGGTAACATGGGAGGTCTGTAAACTCTATCCGCAGCAACGCCGACTGGGACTATGATTTGCCCGATCGTCCCGACTGGCGGCGAGATGCACGGCAACGTGCATTCGAGATAGATGACCGTCCACGACAGAACCCGGCTTACGCACCAGTCATGCCATAGCACCGCAGAGGAGAAATCTTCTGCGGTGCTTTTTCACCCATTCTGCAGGAATTGATAATTGAAAATGGAGAATGGAGAATTAACGCTATGGTGTAATCTTTCATAGCTTAGGGCAATACGTAACTGAACGAAGTACTGA
>VOFK01003541.1_pt1 | contig 43334 bp, 59 predicted proteins | sample 5384121 | NCBI WGS metagenome assembly VOFK01 (sample SAMN12384730, study PRJNA508395) | human gut metagenome | isolation source: healthy gut J | host: Homo sapiens | reverse complement strand
TTATCCCGAGGCTGATATTCAACATTTGGGCAAATGGGCCGGCTTTGCTGATGCATACCGTTGTAATTTTTGAACCCTAACGATGCTTTGTTTGCGAAAATTCAGAAGCTATTTCTTGATGAACAAAAAAAAACTTTTCGGAACCGATCATATTTATGGTTTAGATCCTTTCAATGAGGTTGACCCGCCCAGTTTCGAACCCGAATATTTGCGGAAGATAGCTTCGGATATGTACGCTACATTGACGGCTGCCGATCCCAAAGCCCAATGGATGCAAATGACGTGGATGTTTTATTTTGATAAAGATAAATGGACTTCCGAGCGAATGAAGGCTTTGCTGACAGGAGTGCCACAGAATAAAATGATATTACTGGATTATCATTGTGAAAATGTTGAATTATGGAAAAAGAACAGAGCATTTTCATGATCAGCCCTATATTTGGTGTTATCTGGGCAATTTCGGGGAAACACGACTTTGACAGGTAACGTCAAAGAAAGTGGCGCACGACTTGAGAATGCTCTCATTAACGGTGGAGGTAACCTTAAAGGAATCGGCTCTACGCTGGAAGGATTGGATGTGATGCAGTTTCCCTACGAATACATTCTTGAGAAAGCATGGAATCTGAATGTAGATGATAATAAATGGATTGAATGTCTGGCTGACAGACATGTGGGATGCGTGTCGCAGTCTGTGCGCGATGCTTGAAACGATTATTCAATGACATTTATGTACAGGTGCCGCGCAATTGGGTACCTTACCCGGGTATCGCCCTGCATTGAATAAGAACAGTGAAAAACGGACAAGTAATGTGTATAGCAATGTTGAACTACTAGAGGTCTGGAGAAAATTGAATGAGGCACCTTCTGACCGGAGAGATGCTTTTCGCCTGGATTTGATTACTGTAGGCAGACAGGTGCTTGGAAACTACTTTCTTGATGTGAAAGTGGAGTTTGACAGGATGGTTGAAGCTAAAGACCATCAGGCTTTGAAAAGCTTGCGGCGAGAAAATGAAAGAGATATTGAATGATTTGGATAAGCTGAATGCCTTTCATCCTTATTGTTCGCTGGATAAATGGATTGATGATGCGCGGAAGATGGGGGATTCTCCCCAGTTGAAAGACTATTATGAAAAAGAATGCTCGCAACTTGATTACTACTTGGGGTGGAAGCCTGAACGATTATGCCAGTCGTTCGTGGGCAGGACTGATAAGTGATTATTATGCAAAGCGCTGGGAGGTGTATATCGATACATTTATCAAAGCGGTCGGGGAAGGTGTAGAGGTGGATCAGAAGCAACTTGAAGATGAATTAAAAGAAATAGAAGAAGGTTGGGTAAATGCAACTGATCGGAAGGATACTCGAAAAGATGTTCATTCAACAACTGACGGATTATTATCATTCTCCACCTTTTTATTCAGCAAATATCAAAGACTGGTGAAATAAATAAGAGACCTGTTTTATTTGTTGCTCGCGATTCATGCTATATCAGAAAGAATTAATATATTTGAAAGTAAGGACTTGATATAATAAGCTTTTTATTTTCATATTTAAAATGATTAAGATGTCCCAGAAATACTCACAGGATGAAGCCCAAGCTTTGGTTAAGGCTCTGAAAGAGGGGAACCAGCTGGCATTTAGTATTGTATACAAGACGTATGCGGCGCAGACCTTTTCTTTGGCATTTAAATATTTGCTGAATAAAGAATTGGCTGAAGATGCTGTGCAGAACTTATTCTTAAAACTCTGGCTGAAAAAAGAAGAGATCGACGAGACAAAACCCATAAACAGATACCTTTTTACGATGTTGAAGAACGATCTGCTCAATACGTTGAGAGATTCAAAAGAAAAATATCTATTTACTTGAGGATTGCCTTTCAATGGTTTTGGAATTGGAAGACAATTCTCAAAACGAAAACCTTAAACAAGAACAAATGAACATCATACAGCAAGCTCTTGAGCAACTTTCGCCACAACGCCGCAAGGTTTTTGAAATGAAAGTTTCGGGAAAATACTCAATCAGGAAATAGCCGATAAACTTAATCTTTCGATCAATACAATTAAATTTCAATATAGCCAATCTTTGAAGCAGATTCGCGCGACAGTGGGAGAGCTTAGCCTATTGTTGCTTTATTGTATGATGTAGTTTTATCTCTTTTGCTGAAATGGAACGTTCTTTTGAATTAACACGGTTTAACGTAGTCTGTATAATACTTTTTTGTAACAGTGTGTATTACTAATAGATATTGAAATATGAAATCAAAAAAGAAACATACAAGTCAGGACCTTGAAATAGTTGACGGCATCGGGAAATATATGGATGACGACATTCAGAGGATAATAGAAGGCAAACAGCTCGAATTGGGCGACAGAGAATTGCCTCCTTTTGATGAATATCGCATTTATAAGAATATTCAGGCAGCCGTGATGCGGGAAGAAAAACGAAAGAACAGGAGAATAAGGATGCCATTGTTCTTTAAGTGGACGGTAGCCTGTGCAATTGTTTTGCTTGTGATAGGTGTAGGATATAATTTCTATCAAAGTCATAGTGAGGCAAACCTTGTTTATCGGGAGGTCTGTGCTGTAAGGGGGGAGAAGCTACTCGTATTACTTCCTGATGGTAGCCGGGTGTGGTTAAATGCCGATTCTAAATTGACCTATCCGGAACAGTTTGCAAAAATACAACAGGAATGTTACGCTGGAAGGAGAGGCTGATTTTGAGATAGCAGAAAACAAGAAATCCCCTTTTCTGGTACTTGCCGAGAATGTGAAAATACAAGTGACGGGAACGTGTTTCAATGTAAAAGCATACGCTTCGGATAAGGTAATCAAAACTACACTCGACGAAGGAAGTATAAATATCGGGCATGTGCAAAGCCGCAGGCCTATGCAGCAAATGCTTCCCGGACAAACTGCAGTTTATGAAAAAAAGGGAGTAATGTAATAAAAATAAAAACTGATAGATATCACGATGATGCTTCGAGTTGGAAGAGCAACCGGCTTATTTTCAGAAATGCATCATTGAAAGAGGTGCTTACAACACTCTCGTGGCATTTTGATATAGAGATTACAGTTAAAAACGAAAAAAGATTGCTTCGTTTACGTACGACTTCGTTTGTAAAGGGAACGATTTGAACTATGTGTTGGAGGTGATGCAATCCATAACACCGGTTAGCTTTATAAAAAATATCAGAATATACATATACCGTTGAATAAGTAAACTTAATCTAATAACAAAAACAAATTTATGAAAGCACTTTTAAAGCCCATTGTATGGGTATGCCTTTTCTTCTTTGCGTATCAAAGTACGTATGCACAGGCTCTTAAAATAATGAGCTATAATTGCCGGATGTCCGGGAAATGACCGGTTACTCGGTGAAGGAGTATGCTGTATTTATCAGGAAATACAATCCGGATGTTGTAATGTTGCAAGAGATAGATTACAACACAAAAGGAATAAAAAATCAGGATTTCACCACTCAATTGGCTGCGGAGTTGGGATTGTTTTCCGTATTCGGGAAAGCGATGGATACTGGGGGTGGAGAATATGGAGTAGCTATCCTTTCAAAATATCCTTTGTTTATATCAATAACAAAACTTTTGAAGGGATAGACAGGGCCAAAAGAACCCCGGACGCTATATTATATGTAGATATTCAGGAACCGGGAACTTCAGACGTAATCAGGATAGGAACGACTCACCTGGATCATTCGACAGACCTGATAAGGAGTGCAATGGCCGAACAGATTAATGAACGGATTGGTACGGGAGATACCCCGACACTGCTGGGGGAGATTTTAATGCCCGGACCGACTCTAATGTGATTTGTGAAGTCATGAAGAACTGGCAGAGAATCTGTGATGATACATTCACCTATCCCGCAGATCAGCCGACAATCAAGATTGATTATATATTCGGACTTCCACAGAATAAGTGGAAAGTGAAGTCGTTTAAAGTTTTATCTAATCCGGAAGTTTCTGACCACAGGGCTTTGTTTGCTGAAGTTGAATTTGTAAAATGAATGAAATATGAAATCAAACTATCTATATCTGCTATTTATATGTGTCATCTCTCTTGCCTGTTCGTTTCGTGTAGTGATGAGGATAACAAGGGAGAAGAAATTCCGGAATGGAACCGGTTCAGAACAACTAACGTGTTAGTTTATGCGCACTTGTCAGAGCAAAATTTATTTAGCTCTTGTAGTTATAAAAGAGGTGGCGTCATCTATCAGAAACACTGTTCATTCAGTGGCATTGCTGGACAGGACGAACGCTGTCTATGGGCAAACAGCAATCATAAATACGGGTACGGAGACTGCTAGAGAGAGCAAGAAAGTGCCGGTGTTTGTACCTGTCAGCTATAGTAACGGAGAGAAAAAGATAATCGGCAGTACGGTTCTTTTTTCCTTCTACTATTTCCGAAATGACACAATATGTAGTAAAAAACGATTGCAGATATCTTGAAACAAAAACAGAAGCAGTGAACGGAATAGATATGCTCTTCTGTTCTGTATCATTAAATAGTGAAGACCTGATAAGCTCCGGCTGTCGACGCTTTCAAGAAAAAGGTAAACGAACAGACGGTTCTGGTAGGCACTGTTAAAACGTGCGTTATTGCCTAATCTTGAGTCGGCAATTACTTAACTTAACTTCTTGATACCTATTCTTTCGTAGAAGTGGAAAATAGAAATAGAGACTCCGAGTATTGTATATTTGTCCTGACTTCACATAAATGGGCTTTTAGGGGGGTAACCAGAAACAAGTGTAAGCGGAGATTTACATTGTTTTCAATTACAAATTGAATCTTTAAAATAAAAAATGAACGGTCATGAAGCAATATATCAAAAAATATAATGATCCTGATACTTGCCCTTTCATGGGGTTTTTGTTGTTGACAAATTGTAGTGATAGTAAGTCTGATTATTCGGACGACAACGCGTATCCGCCACCTACTGTAGAACTCACTTCTCCTTCCGAGATAGATGTGGTGGAGTATAACTCGACGGTGACTGTATCTGCCAGAAGTTTCTCTGCTGTGGGTATACACAGTATATATGCTACCTTGTTGAAGATGGATGAGAATGGAGAATATGAAGAGATAAACGCGACTGAACGTCAACGTTTAAAGATAGATACTCTGCAAACTGATATGACACTTGAATTTGACTTGAATGTCAAGGTCAACACGCGTGAAGCAGCCGGGATACTGGTAACATCAACGGATGTTTTGACAAAAAACGGCACAAAAAGGTAATACCTATTAAAAAGATAACCAAACTTCCATCCCAGATATTCACCGAACCATCAGATTTCTCTGTTTTAGTACCCGATGAAGAGGTTTCTCTGTCTGTAGTGATTCGTTCTGCTGTGGGCATTAAGTCTATAAAAACATACATTGTGTAATAAAGTACTGGGTGACCTGAAGGAATATACGACTATTCCGGTATCAGGCAATCCGTTGGAAATGGAATTTATCCTGAAAACTGTCGTAGACAATAAAGAGACCAATGGAATCAAGATTGTGGTAGAAGATATAGAGGGGTTGAAAGAGGAAAAGATTATCAATATCGAAGGTCTTGAGGGTGTTGACAATAATGTTGCGCTTGTTTTCAACGATATTGAAATGGCGCCTGAATGGGAACATTCAACAGAACCGGATCAACCTTTATATTTTTCTCCATAGAGGGAATCATGATACAAGGTGTGCAAAAACATGTATTAAGCCTGAAGGAAATTAAAGGATATGGCTCAAAGGCAAAACGGCGTAGACTTTGCTTTCATTAATATATGGAGAAATCCAAGCTTTGTTGCCGTTAAAAAACAGAGGTTTCTCCTTTGTCAGTGCATCAAGAATTAGTGGAGGACCAATAGGGAGAGCTTATAGACGTGAATGACTGATCAAACCGGCAGGTGTTGCTACCAACAAAACGCTGTTTACTCTTATCCCTGATGATAAGGTTGTTGACCTTGGAATTGATGCGATGATGGCAAATGCGGCTTCGGACGTCAAGACTTTTGAGGCGTTGAATGTATTGGAAAGTATAGCTAAAGGAGGTGCCGATATGTTAATGCAAAGAGTCAATGCGTCTGATGGATATCCGAATGATCCTTGTAGTTTGCAGATAAAAGACGGTTCTTATATTGCCTTTGTTACTGCGGCGGGCAAATATGGTGTCATTCATGTCATTGAAGCCGCAAATGATACCGATGCGTTAGTTGCCGGAGGATGTAAAATAGCTACTCCTACAGGAGTGGTAGGAAGCCAGGGGCCAGCCTACTCCCGGGAGCTGGCATAACTGGACTCACTCTATGACGGTGTGGCATTACTTTACGGACGTTATCTGTAAGTTGAAAATTGTGGTTCAGAAAGTAAGGTTATTATAAATTAAGGAATAAAGAACAATACATTTATATTTTGATGTAAAAGTAAAGAAAGGTCGGCTCATAAAAAGAAAATGAGCCCTTGTTTTTTAGATGTTTCTTTAAATATTGGTTATAATAGTTTTGATGTTATCTCATTAATTTGCGTATCAAACACGAAAATATTATTTTCCTTTATGCTTTTTGCCGGAAAAGCTATAACTTCGAAGCACTTTTTAATTTGAATAATAAATGTTAGATTTGAAGCAGCTTACAACTGATGTATGCCGGATTGCTACCGAAGTTGGATGTTTTTTGAAAGAAGAACGAAAGAACTTCCGTCGTGAGCGTGTGGTGGAAAAACATGCACACGATTATGTGTCTTATGTGGATAAAGAATCTGAAGTGCGAGTGGTGAAAGCCCTTACTGCTTTATTGCCTGAAGCGGGATTCATTACAGAAGAAGGCTCTGCCACTTATCAGGATGAACCCTACTGTTGGGTGATTGACCCCTTGGATGGAACCACGAATTATATTCATGATGAGGCTCCTTATTGTGTGTCCATCGCTTTACGTAGCCGTACCGAACTTCTTTTTAGGCGTCGTTTATGAGGTTTGCCGGGATGAATGTTTTTATGCCTATGGAAAGGCGGAAAAGCGTTTATGAATGGCGAAGAAATTCATGTGTCGAACGTTGAAAACATCAAAGATGCATTCGTCATTACAGAATTACCTTATAATCATCTGCAATATAAACAAACGGCTCTTCATCTGATCGATCAGCTTTATGGGGTAGTGGGAGGCATTCGCATGAATGGCTCGGCTGCTGCCGCAATCTGTTATGTAGCTATTGGGCGTTTTGATGCATGGATGGAAGCATTTCTCGGAAAATGGGATTATTCTGCAGCGGCACTGATTGTTCAGGAGGCGGGAGGAAAGGTGACTGACTTTATGGTGAGGATCATTTCATAGAAGGACATCATATTATCGCAACGAACGGGAATCTTCATCCTTTCTTTCAGAAGCTCCCTGGCAGAAGTCCCTCCATTGAATATGTAGGTGCTATTGTAACTTCAAATTGCTATTATTATGAAACACACACTTCTTATCAAAGACTGGCTTAGTTCTTTCTTATCTTTGCTATTTCCCCATTGCTGCGTTGTTTGCGGCCGGCCGTTAGCAAAGGGTGAAGAATGTATCTGTACAGTATGTAATATCAATCTACCCCGTACTAATTATCATCTTCGAAAAGATAATCCGGTAGAACGGCTCTTCTGGGGACAAATCCCTTTGAACGGGCTACTTCTTTTTTTCTTTTATGAGAAAGGAAGCGACTTCCGGTTGATTCTTCATCGGTTGAAATATGGTGGACAAAAGGAAATAGGTGCAATTATGGGGCGGTATATGGCTGCCGAACTTTTGTCTTCCAATTTTTTTCAGGGAATTGATGTGATAATCCCCATACCGCTTCATAAGAAAAAACAGCAAATCCGTGGTTATAATCAGAGTGAGTGGATTGCCCGTGGTATTGCTGCTGTAACAGGAATCCCCATCGATACAGAATCAATATTACGTAAGAAAAATACGGAAACGCAAACGCGTAAATCTGTGTTTGAACGTCGGGATAATGTGGAAGGTATCTTCGAGCTTCAGCATCCCGAAACACTTGCAGGGAAACACATACTGATAGTTGACGATGTGTTGACCACTGGTTCTACTACTCTGGCATGTGCTTCCTGCCTAGTGAATGTGGAAGGAATACGGGTTAGTATATTGACGTTGGCAACGGCTTAAATTTGTTTCAAAGAATGTATAAAGGGCTTCTCAAAGATGACTTTTTTATAAAAAAAACGAGATTGAGAACCGAATGAATTAATAATTTCTTATATTTGCACTGTCGTAGATCGACATGTTTTTATGTTTTTTTGAAGAAAAAAGCGTTTAGCTGATTTCTGTGCAAGCGAAAAGTCGAAAATTCAAATGTGCACATGAAACAGTAAAATGCTCCTTGCGATATGCGGGTGTTTCCTGTTTGTGCACATAGGGCTTCGACTCCCTCGCTTGCGGATAGGGCAAATGCCCTACCGTTTTTTTTGTATATATAGGGTTTGTAATAGGGCGCAAACCATCATTTGTTATAAATGGAAAGAACAAAAAAGATATGCCCGCTTTCTCCCTCAAAGCAATCGTGTGATTTGCTTGAGAATCCCCCTCTTGGCTGCATTGCCATACAATCAAGAAATCTCTGGCTGGACATCTCTTATGGTATTCTTTTTCCTTCTTTCATGTATATAAACCGATTTGAAATGAATGAAGATAGAGAAATAAACAGGTTCGGCTAAGACCCCAAGACGAGGTGGTTTATATCCAAACGGTAGGACTGCCTCGTCTATTTTTTCATTAAACAAATGAAGTGTCACGGCGAATCCATAGCAGCCAGTTGGTTGTGGTTTGCTATTTTTCGCCAAGATTTAATGTTATTTAAACTTTAAAGGCAAGTCAAATGGGACAGAGTGGTGTCTGACGGAGCTAAAAGGTCGAAAACATTACATTTATGTGTAACTACTTGCCTTTATCAAGAAACGATGAGGTACGACCAGTATCAGAGGGGGACTAATGGATTTATCCGGGAGGTTCCCCTTATTCTTTCGTCTTTGTTCTCAAACTGATCCCCAAATCCCCAATATTCAGACTAAGCCGCCGTTTTCAAACTGAACCGCTGTCTTTGGAGTAGTAGCAAATCAGCGGGGATAAATTTTAGATTAGTCCGAAAAATCGGGGAACAGTTTAAAAGTTTGGGTAATGTGCTTCAGGGCAGCCTATACCAAAAAAGTTCGTTCCTGCACAGTTTTGAGCTAAACGGATGCATGCCTCGCCACCGTATCTCCGTTAGGTGTGCCAATAAGACTTTTTTAATTGCCCAAACAAATTATCTTTATTGCCTAGTCAGATTATCTCAATTAGCTACTTTTACTTCGTCCCACTATAATGGAACGCAAAAGTAACTATAGTGTCCCTTACGTTCTACTTATTATAGTTTCCGTAAAGAACACTATAGTGGAACGAAATAAAAATAGCAAGTGGAACGAATCTGGATAGGCAAACGGATAAATAGAAATGCCCAATTAAAATCATTTCCTATGAATAGACGATTCGACTCATTCCATATGGGTTTTGAACAATTCGATGCTCTTTTCTATAACATGTTCAATTCTTCCAGCTCCTTTACTTTTCTTCTGTATTGCCGATAAACAAGGAGTTTGCAGGTGAATAGCCGCCCCTTCACCTTCTCTTCATCGTGAATCAAGTCAAATTGCTACTTTCAGATTCCACCATTGAGCAAGATTAGTAAAGCTATTTTGTAATTAGTTTCAACCCTATTTGAAACTAGATGTTTCTCGGTGTGAAACGGATTGTTTCAAGCCTTAAAACAATTTTTGAAACTAATCGCTACAGGAGAAGAGATGGTGAAGTTGTTACCCTTCACCCGCAAATTCCTTGTTTATCGGAGAGACAGAGAAAAGATGAAGGGGGACATGGAAAAATGGAAAATAAATATCCAATAAGAGAATTTATTCGATTCTGTTGTGATTCAATACCACACCGGTTAATCACTATTTAATTCCTTTTTGTACCGATATGATGTACCTACTTTTAGAGATATGGTTGTTCTGAGCCAAATCCCACAAGATATATTATTAGTCCTTTGGATGATAAGAAAGGTGAATAAATAGAAAAGCCACCCTTCTAGGTGGCTTTTTTTTGCTCTTCCTCTTGGACTTGAACCAAGGACCCTCTGATTAACAGTCAGATGCTCTAACCGACTGAGCTAAGGAAGAATGTTTGCAACTGAGATTTTCGACTTTGCTCTTCCTCTTGGACTTGAACCAAGGACCCTCTGATTAACAGTCAGATGCTCTAACCGACTGAGCTAAGGAAGAATGTTTTTCTCAATTGCGATGCAAAAGTACTAGGTTTTTTTGAAATATGCAATATCTTTGCAAAAAAAATATTAGGAATGGACAAAATAATAGGATTGGGCAACGCCCTGGTAGACGTACTCGCAACCCTGAAGGATGATACTCTTTTGGATGAAATGGGTTTACCCAAAGGAAGCATGCAGCTCATCGATGACGCTAAGTTACAGCAGATTAACACAAAATTTTCACAGATGAAAACCCACTTGGCAACAGGCGGATCGGCAGGAAATGCCATCCTTGGACTGGCTTGTTTGGGTGCCGGAACAGGGTTTATCGGAAAAGTGGGAAATGATAATTATGGAGAATTTTTTCGTGAAAATCTGCAGAAAAATAAGATTGAAGACAAATTATTGAACTCGGACCGACTACCTTCCGGTGTGGCATCCACTTTTATTTCACCGGATGGAGAGCGCACTTTCGGAACCTATCTGGGAGCAGCGGCTTCTTTGAGAGCGGAAGAACTGACGTTGGATATGTTTAAAGGTTACGCGTACCTATTTATAGAAGGCTACCTCGTTCAGGATCATGAAATGATTCTTCATGCCATTGAACTGGCTAAGGAAGCAGGTTTGCAGATTTGTCTCGATATGGCTAGTTATAACATTGTGGCTAATGATCTGGAATTCTTCACCTTGTTAATAAACAAATATGTCGACATCGTCTTTGCAAACGAAGAAGAAGCGAAAGCCTTTACCGGCAAGGAGCCGGAGGAAGCTTTGGGAGTGATTGCCAAGAAATGCAGTATTGCTATCGTAAAAGTCGGGGCAAAGGGTTCTTATATCCGCAAAGGGACAGAAGAAATAAAGGTTTCGGCCATTTCGGTTCAAAAAGTGGTGGATACTACCGGTGCTGGTGACTATTTCGCTTCCGGATTCTTATATGGATTGACCTGTGGATACTCGTTGGATAAATGTGCAAAAATAGGTTCTATTCTCTCGGGAAATGTTATTCAGGTAATCGGAACAACGATACCACAGGAACGCTGGGATGAAATTAAGTTAAATATTAACAGGATTCTGGCGGAATAACAAAGGATTAAGCTACTTTTACGACTCATTTAGATTAAAAGAGGTATGAAAAAATTGCTGAACAGGCGAATAGCTATTGTTGCAGTAGCGGTGATAGCCACAGTTGCTTTCTTTAGTTTCAAGAGCGGAGACGACCGTAATTTCCAGATTGCAAAGAATCTGGATACATTTAATGCGATTGTGAAAGAACTGGATATGTTCTATGTAGATACCATTGATCCGAATAAAACGATTCGGGAAGGAATCGATAATATGCTTTATACGCTGGACCCTTATACGGAATATTACCCGGAAGAAGATCAGAGTGAACTGGAACAGATGATTAAAGGATCATTTGGTGGGATGGGTTCTTACATTGCTTATAATACGAAACTAAAACGTTCGATGATTTCTGAACCTTTTGAGGGAACGCCTGCTGCAAAAGCCGGTCTGAAAGCGGGAGATATACTGATGGAGATTGACGGACAGGATCTTGCCGGTAAGAATAATGCGGAAGTCAGCCAGATGTTACGCGGACAGGCAGGTACCAGTTTTAAGCTAAAAGATTGAGCGCCCGAATGAAAAGGTGGACGTACGCCGATGGAGTTCACAATTGTGCGTGAGTCTATTCAGAATCCGGCAATACCTTATACTGCCATATTGGATAACAATATAGGTTACATCAGCCTTAGTACTTTTTCCGGCAATCCTTCCAAAGAATTTAAGAAAGCACTGCTGGATTTGAAGAAACAGGGAGCTACTTCGTTGGTGATAGACCTCCGTAGTAATGGCGGTGGATTGTTGGATGAAGCAGTAGAAATTGCGAATTATTTCTTGCCGCGTGGAAAAGTGATTGTGACGACCAAAGGGAAAATCAAACAGGCCAGTAACACTTATAAAACATTGCGTGAACCGTTGGACTTGGATATTCCGATTGCAGTACTGGTAAATAGCGGAACGGCTTCTGCTTCTGAAATCTTATCAGGTTCTCTGCAGGATCTCGACCGTGCCGTTATAGTTGGTAACCGTACTTTTGGAAAAAGGACTGGTACAGGTTCCCCGCTCTTTGCCTTATGGCGGAACGATGAAAGTGACTACCTCCAAATATTATATTCCAAGTGGCCGTTGCGTGCAGGCTATTGATTACAAGCATCGTAATGAAGATGGAAGTGTAGGAACCATTCCCGACAGTTTGACTAAGGTATTCCATACGGCTGCCGGACGTGAAGTACGCGACGGAGGTGGTGTAATGCCGGATATTGTTATCAAACAGGAGAAATTACCGAATATCCTCTTCTATCTGGTACGCGATAATCTGATTTTCGATTATGCAACGCAGTATTGTTTGAAACATCCTACCATCGTTGCTCCGGAGGAGTTTGAGGTGACAGATGCTGATTATAATGATTTTAAAGCATTGGTGAAGAAAAAGCCGACTTCAAGTATGACCAACAGAGTGAGAAAATTCTGAAAACGTTGAAAGAAGCTGCCGAGTTTGAAGGGTATATGGATGATGCTTCAGAGGAGTTCAAAGCACTTGAAAAGAAGTTGAACCATGATCTTGATCGCGACTTGGATTATTTCTCATCTGATATAAAGAAGATGATTGCTACTGAAATTATCAAGCGTTACTATTACCAACGTGGTAATATCATCCAGCAGTTGAAGGATGATGACGGTTTGAAGGAAGCGATGAAAATTCTGAATGATCCGGTGAAATATAAAGAAATGCTTAGTGCTCCGGCTGCTAAGGTAATAAATAAATATATTTCAAACATAGATATATGGGAAAACGCGGTTTTGTTACCAACAAGCCGCGTTTTCTGTATATCTATATTTAATTGTAAAAGTCCTGTAAGGTCATGCCCGGACACTGATATTTGTGTCCTTAATCGATCTTTATTGACGAACCAAAGGCAGGGGTAAAATAGAATCTGCTTCCCCTGGCCTTCCTGAGAGCGCAACCAGATACGTCCACCCATCTTCTCTACTAACATTCTGCAAAGAGTTAATCCCAATCCTGTTCCCTGAACAAAATCGTTGACCTTTCCAAAGCGCCGGAAAATTGTGGCAATTCTTGCTGCCGGAATGCCGATGCCGCTATCTTTCACGTAGAACTCTACAAAATCCTCCTTTTTCCCGATAGCCGAAATGAATTTCTCCTTTCGGGGTAAACTTCGTAGCGTTACTAAGCAAGTTACTTATAATTTGTATGATGCGATTCCAGTCTCCCGAAGTATACATGTCCGTATTTACGTCGTCCAAAATAAGTTTGACACCGTTTTGCGTCTTATGACAGAATTGTTGTTCCAGCTGCAGGCAGATATCTATTAATTTGATCGGGCGGATATTGAATTTTAGAGAATCAGCTTCAAGTGATGCTAGATCCAGAATATCATTGAATAGATTCAGCAGCATTTCCGAATTTCGTTCGATGATTTCCGAATATTGATTCTTCTCTTCTGCAGATGTTGCGTAAGTGATTAGTTTGGAGAATCCTACAATGGCATTGAGTGGGGTACGTATTTTCATGACTCATGTTTGCCAGAAAATCAGATTTCAGCCGATCCGACTCTTCTGCCTTGACTCTGGCGGCCTTCAGTTCTTTCTGTTGCTGCGCGTTCGTCTGTTCTGCCTCCCATTGTTGGGATATATCACGGCACATACACAACAGATACTCTTTATCCAAAGGAAAGATTCGGTTTTCGTAGTGATGTAAAACACCGTCCAACATCAGGTCATGTCTGGCTGTGGAACTTTCTCCCGTGAGGATCACTTTATCCATATTCTTGCGGACACTCTCATAAGCTTCTTTTGGGCAGAATGTCTTTTACGTTAGTGGTGGTGATATTACTGGCATTGATACCTTCTACGTGGTTGGTTGCCGGCGAAGAAGCAAGCTCTATAATATTGGCATCATGGTCGAAGACGGTGAGCATGTCAGGAAGAGCATCCAGTATCCGGGTACTATATTTATCACGAAAACGTTCTTTGTGAAGGAGAGGAAGAATCAGAAGAAGAATGAGAGGAAAGAAAATCTATCTTCTCTTCTAATTGTTCGATTATTTCCAAAAGATCTTCCTTTGTTTTGTTTTCGTAATTTCTCATAGAAGATTCGTTATTATTCATTAGAATATTGTAGAAATTGTTTTATCTGTTTAAAATATAAGCCAATATTCCGAGACGCGGATAGCCTCCCAAGTTATTATAATATAAAAAAAACGGATAGCTTTTGCCCTACTAATCAGAATGTTCTATCTTTGCATCCATTATATATAAATGATTTACAATATGTCTACAGAATTATTCTCTACTCTGCCCTATAAGGTGGCAGATATTACACTTGCTGATTTCGGACGCAAGGAAATCGATTTGGCAGAAAAAGAAATGCCCGGCCTGATGGCTCTTCGCGAAAAGTATGGAGAATCCAAACCGTTAAAAGGTGCCCGCATTATGGGGTCGTTGCACATGACCATTCAGACGGCTGTGCTGATTGAAACATTAGTGGCTTTAGGAGCTGAAGTACGTTGGTGCTCTTGTAATATATATTCAACGCAGGATCATGCTGCTGCTGCGATAGCTGCTGCCGGTGTACCGGTATTTGCATGGAAGGGCGAGACTCTTGCCGATTATTGGTGGTGCACGTTGCAGGCATTGAGCTTTGACGGCGGCAAGGGACCGAATGTGATTGTAGATGATGGTGGTGACGCGACAATGATGATCCACGTGGGTTATGATGCTGAAAATAATGCTGCCGTATTGGATAAGGAAGTACACGCAGAGGACGAAATAGAACTGAATGCAATCTTGAAGAAAGTGTTGGCGGAAGACAGTACTCCGCTGGCATCGTGTAGCGGAAGAAATGCGTGGCGTGTCTGAAGAAACTACGACAGGCGTACACCGTTTGTATCAGATGCAGGAAGAAGGCAAACTGTTGTTCCCGGCATTCAATGTGAATGATTCGGTCACAAAATCTAAGTTTGACAACCTGTATGGCTGCCGCGAATCGCTGGCTGACGGTATCAAGCGTGCAACGGATGTGATGATTGCCGGAAAAGTGGTGGTAGTATGTGGTTATGGTGATGTGGGTAAAGGCTGTTCTCATTCTATGCGTTCTTACGGAGCGCGGGTACTCGTGACGGAAGTAGATCCGATCTGTGCATTGCAGGCTGCCATGGAAGGCTTTGAAGTAGTGACGATGGAAGAGGCTTGTCTGGAAGGTAACATCTTTGTGACTACGACAGGTAATATCGATATTATCCGTATCGACCACATGGAGAAAATGAAAGATCAGTCTATCGTTTGCAACATCGGTCATTTCGATAATGAAATTCAGGTAGATGCCTTGAAACATTATCCGGGTATCAAATGTGTGAACATCAAACCACAAGTAGACCGTTATTATTTCCCGGATGGACATAGCATTATCTTGTTGGCCGACGGTCGTCTGGTAAATCTGGGATGTGCAACAGGACACCCGTCATTCGTGATGAGTAATTCATTTACCAATCAGACATTGGCGCAGATAGAACTGTTCAACAAGAAATATGATATCAATGTATATCGCTTGCCGAAGCATCTGGACGAGGAAGTGGCTCGCCTGCATCTTGAAAAGATCGGTGTGAAACTGACTAAGCTGACTCCCGAACAGGCCGCTTATATTGGTGTGTCAGTGGACGGACCTTATAAAGCAGATCATTATAGATACTAATTTGATTTACGATTAGACGATTTACTATTTACGATTGATAAATAAGGGAGATCGATATTCCACTGTTATCAATTGTAAATGTTAGATTGTCCGGTCGTATTTATTTTTATATTCAAACTTCAATCGTAAATAGTAAATCGTGTCATCGTAAATGAAAAAGTTTCTTCCTGACTTAATAGCCATTCTGGCTTTTATCATTCTTTCTTTCGCCTATTTTTTTCCGGCTGATATCGAAGGTCGTATCTTGTTTCAGCATGACACGGCTGCCGGAGTCGGTGCAGGACAAGAATCGAAAGAGTATCTCGAGCGTACCGGAGAACGTACGCGCTGGACGAATTCGATTTTTGGAGGTATGCCTACCTATCAGATGTCTCCGAGTTACGACTCGACAACGTCCCTGAAAGGGGTGGAGAAGGTTTATCGCCTCTTTCTCCCGGATTATGTAGTGCTGACTTTTATTATGATGCTGGGATTCTATATCCTCTTGCGGGCGTTTGGAATATCGGCCTGGCTGGCAGGATTAGGCGGAGTGATATGGGCATTCTCTTCCTATTTCTTCATTCTGATACCGGCAGGGCATATTTGGAAGTTTGTGACATTGGCTTATATACCACCTACGATTGCGGGTGTCGTTCTGGCTTACCGGAAGAAATACCTGTTGGGCGGAATTATTACAGCGTTGTTTATCGCCCTTCAGATTCAGTCGAATCACATTCAGATGAGCTATTATTTCATGTTTGTGATCCTGTTTTTCGTAGGAGCTTACTTTGAAGATGCTTACAAAAAGAAAGAATTGCCTCATTTCTTCAAGGCTAGCGGGGTTTTAGCACTGGCTGCCGTGGTAGGAGTCTGCATCAATATTTCCAATCTGTATCATACGTATGAATATAGTAAGGAGACGATGCGCGGCAAGAGCGAATTGAAGCAGGAGGGAGCTGCTGCCAGTCAGACTAGTAGCGGATTGGATCGTGATTATATAACCAACTGGAGTTATGGTATCGGTGAAACGTTGACGTTGCTGGTTCCGAATGTAAAGGGGGAGGATCAGGATCTACGATGTCACAGAGCGAAGCTGCTATGGCAAAGGCCAATCCAATGTATAACGGTATTTACTCACAGTTACCTCAATATTTCGGTGAGCAGCCGTGGACAGCCGGTCCGGTATATGTGGGGGCATTTGTGATGTTCCTCTTTGTATTGGGGTGCTTTATAGTGAAAGGTCCTCTTAAATGGGCGCTGCTGGGAGCTACTATCTTCTCGATTCTGCTTTCATGGGGAAAGAAATTTCATGGGGCTGACGGACTTTCTTTATCGATTATGTCCCGATGTACAATAAGTTCCGTGCTGTATCTTCCATTCTGGTGATTGCTGAATTTACAATACCTTTGTTGGCGATTTTTGCCTTGAAAGAGATTTTGAGTAAACCGGATATGCTGAAACAGGAAAAGAACTGCAGAGGAGTGATTGCTGCGTTGGTACTAACTGCCGGTGTGGCACTCATTTTAGCTGTCGCCCCGGGCACTTTCTTCTCCGGTTTTATAACGACACAAGAGATGGCTGCTTTGAAACAAGCACTTCCAGCCGAACATTTGGCTCCGTTTGTGGCAAACCTGACTGAAATGCGTGAAGCTATTATTGCTTCGGATGCATGGCGCAGCTTCTTTATTATAGTGATCGGTTGCCTGTTCTTATTCTTGTATCAACTGCGGAAGTTGAAAGCTTCTTTCACATTGGCTGGTATTGCGCTTTTATGTTTGATAGATATGTGGACCATTAATAAACGCTATTTGAATGACGAACAGTTTGTGCCGAAGTCGAAGCGGTCAGAAGCATTCGTGAAAAACACAGGCGGATGAGATTATCCTTCAGGATACTACTTTGAATTATCGTGTGTTGAACTTTATCGGCTTCCCCGGTAATACGTTTAATGAAAACAACACGGCATACTGGCATAAGAGTGTCGGTGGTTATCATGCAGCGAAGCTCCGTCGCTATCAGGAAATGATAGACCATCACATCGTGCCCGAAATGAAAGAAACTTATCAGGCTGTGGCTACTGCCGGTGGACAGATGGACAGTGTGGATGCTTCTAAATTCCGTGTACTGAATATGCTGAATACCAAATACTTCATTTTCCCTGCCGGAGAGCAAGGGCAGGCTGTTCCTGTCATGAATCCTTATGCATACGGTAATGCATGGTTCGTAGATAAGGTGCAGTATGTAAATAATGCAAATGAAGAAATAGATGCTTTGAACGATATTCTTCCAACGGAAACAGCCGTAGTGGATGTGAAGTTTAAAGAACAGCTGAAAGGTGTGACAGAAGGATATAAAGATTCACTATCTACCATCCAGTTAACCAGTTACGAGCCAAATCGTTTGGTTTATAAGGCCTCCACTCCTAAAGACGGAGTTGTTGTTTTCTCTGAAATATATTATCCGGGATGGCAGGTGAATATCGATGGCCAGCCGGTGGATATTGCCCGTGCAGACTATATCTTGCGTGCGATAAATATGCCGGCAGGGGAACATACCATCGAGATGTGGTTTGATCCGCAAAGCATACAGGTTACGGAAAGTATTGCTTATGCAGCACTGGCTTTGTTGCTGATCGGAGTTATGGTTCTTGCGTGGACGCAGCGGAGCAAGATAGCGAAGAAGTCTTAAGCGAAATGTAATAGAGATCGTTCAAAAGCCTTGATCTTATAAAAATCACCTTTGCTGCAACATATTGTGCAGTAAAGGTGATTTTCTTTTTTAGGGACTTTTCAAACTCATATCAAATAAGGGCGGCTCTTCTTCCTCACGAAGAGAGCCGCTACTTTACATTCACTAAAAAATTATGAAAAACAAACGCTGTTCATAGAAACATATTAAGTGTGATGTTTTAGAGATTTTTTTGTTCAAAATCCGGACCCTTGTCAGGATGATTATCTTTGTGCATTCTTCTTTGAGAAGCTTTTTTTTACGTGCGGAATTTTGTTCGGCCTGCCATTTCTCATACTGTTCTTTTGTCAGAATCTTTTTTATTTTCTTTTCTTTGGTTTCTGCGGCTTTCTTTTGTGAGTCGGCAGAATTGGTATCTCTGTTCATCATCGGACCACCTCCCATTCTGCCCGGGAAACCACCTTCTCCCATCATTGGCGGTTGGCCTCCACCCATTGGCGGACGTCCTCCCGCATACCGGGACCTTCTCCCATTGGTGGGCGATAGTCATCCGAATTTTGCATAGCCTTGAAAAATGCTTTTTGCTCTTTCAGATTCAGCTTATATATTTTCTTATATTGTTTATCTGTCAGTTGGAGCAAACTTATTCATTTGCTCTGTCATCTGGATTGCTACCTTCTCTGGATTCAGAACTTTGCGTGGAAGATGCTTTTCTTGTTGCTGCCTTTCTTGCGGCTCATAGGCTTCTTGTGCATTTATAAAAACCTGCACAACATGTTAAGCTGACTGCCAATCCTATCAATTTCATGTTTTTTCTCATTTCTCTTACTGCTTTTATTTGTTTTAATATCTCAAAGCTAAGTAGATACTGGAGCAGATAAAAATAAAATCGACTAAGGGTGGAGATTTGTCTATCAAATGCCTGACTTTTCTTCGTCCGATGGGTTTATGCTATTATGCTTTAGGATGGAGGAAGGTTCCCCGCCTTGAAACTACAACAGTAACCTATTACCATACTGAATATACGATGAATAAAAGGGTTTGATAATATAGGTGATAGGTTGAAAGAGGATTCTTGTTTTTATCTATGAGAGTGACTGTCCATTCATTTACCCATTGAAAAAGGAAAATATGAATATAAACAAATAGTTTGTGGATAGTCTCATTATGCTATAAGCTGCTAAATTTGTAGCCAATAATAGAGCATATATTATGAAAAAGACTACTATTCATTTTTTTCCTTTTTTTTCTTGTTCGTGTTAAACGGAAAAACACAGGAGGTAGAGATTCTGACATTAGAGGATTGCCTCCGCATTGGTATTGACAATAACTTGTCGTTAGAAGGGAAACGTAAAGAAATACAAAAAAGTAAATATGGCGTATCTGAAAACCGTTCGAAGTTGCTGCCGCAAATTAATGCGATAGCCGGTTATAATAACAATTTTGATCCTCCGGTGTCAGTCACAGACGGTTCATCTTACGGAGTTCCCTATAATATAACGAAAACATTGCAACATTCTGCTAATGCAGGACTGGAAATGCAGATGCCGCTTTTCAATCAGACTCTTTATACTTCTATGTCCATAGCTAAAGTGATGGAAGAAATCAGTCGTCTGTCTTATGGAAAAGCCAGGGAAGATGTTATTCTTCAAATCAGTAAGATGTATTATCTCGGACAGGTCACGGCCGAACAAATCATGCTGATAAAAGCAAATATCACCCGTCTGGAAGAATTGAGAGATATTACACAGGCTTTCTTCGATAATGGAATGTCTATGGAAGTCGATCTGAAAAAGAGTCAATATCAATTTGGAAAATCTGAAGGTGCAATATGACAATGCACAAGCAATGATGAAACAGCAATTGAATATGCTGAAATACATTATGGATTATCCGGCTGAAAAGGAAATCGCGCTGACACCGGTAAATACCGATAGCATTACTACGGTAGCCCTGACCGGCTTGTCGGAAAATATCTATGAACTTCAACTCTCACAATCGCAAGTGCAACTGGCGGAACGGCAAAAAGAAGATCATTACTAATGGATATATCCCTTCTCTTAGTCTGACAGGCAGCTGGCGATATGCCGCATATACGGATAAAGGTTATCATTGGTTCCACTCCGGTCCGTCCAATCAATGGGTTTTCGTTCCTATGGAGTGGGGCTAACCTTGCGTATTCCGATTTTCGACGGACTGGATAAAACCTATAAAAATAAAGAAGGCGATGATCGATATAGAGAACAAAAAGACTGGCATGGAAGATGCCCGGAAGAATCTGCAAACTCAATATCTGAATGCTGTGTGAACGACCTGATGAACAATCAGCGTAACTTTAAGAAACAGAAGGATAACTACTTGCTTGCCGAAGATGTGTACGCAGTCACTTCCGACCGTTACCGGGAAGGCATTGCTTCTATGACGGAAGTGCTGCAAGATGAAATGCAGATGAGCGAAGCTCAAAACAACTATATCAGCGCACATTATAACTATCGGGTGACTAACCTGATGCTGCTTAAACTGACCGGACAAATAGAATCATTAGTCAAATAATACGCAAATAACAATCATAAATATGGAAACAATGGAAAATAACCTTCCTTCCGCTACTCATCAGGAGAAAGCAAAAAAAATGAAGAAACTTCGTCGCTGGCAGATTGCTATCAGCCTTTTCGGAGTGGCTATTATTGTTTGGGGAGTGATTGAAGTGATCTGCCTTTTTTTGAATTATAGCCAGACGGAGACTAGTAACGATGCACAAATAGAACAATATGTGTCTCCTATCAATTTACGTGCTTCAGGTTACATTGACAAAATCTACTTTACAGAACATCAGGAGGTACATAAAGGAGATACTTTGCTGGTACTGGATGATCGTGAATATAAAATTCGCGTAATGGAGGCTGAAGCTGCCTTGAAAGATGCGCAAGCCGGTGCGACCGTCATCAATGCTACACTCAATACCACGCAGACAACAGCATCTGTTTACGATGCGTCTATTGCCGAGATTGAAGTACGTTTGGCGAAACTGGAAAAAGACCGGAAACGATATGAGAATCTCGTGAAACGAAATGCGGCTACTCCTATCCAACTTGAACAGATTGTCACTGATTATGAAGCTACGCGTAAGAAGTTGGAAGCGCTACGAAAAAAGGCAGAAAAAAGCAGCTCTTTCCGGTGTAGATGAAGTGTCCTACCGTCGCATGAATACCGAAGCGGCTATTCAAAGAGCAACAGCTGCGCTCGAAATGGCCCGGTTGAATCTTTCCTATACGGTTGTAATAGCTCCTTGTGACGGAAAACTCGGCCGTCGTTCATTAGAGGAAGGACAGTTTATTTCGGCAGGGCAGACCATCACCTATATTCTTCCTGATACCCAGAAATGGATCGTTGCCAATTATAAGGAGACACAAATCGAGAACCTGCATATCGGACAGGAAGTATTTGTCACAGTAGATGCCATTAGCGATAAAGAGTTTAAAGGCAAAGTCACCTCTATATCAGGAGCTACCGGGTCTAAATATTCATTAGTGCCGACGGATAATTCGGCAGGTAATTTTGTGAAGATTCAGCAACGTATTCCCGTACGAATCGATTTCACCGATTTATCGAAAGAAGATAACGAACGGTTAGCAGCAGGCATGATGGTAGTAGTGAAAGCCAGACTCTAATCCCTCCGCCTCTTCTGTACCTATATACAGTGCCTTATAATTTTTAATTTATATTTTTTAATTAGTCCGATGCCCTCTTATCCTAAAAATTATCCTTTCTATGGTTGGATGCCCAAGCCGTTGGGTATTATCATTCTGTTATTTTTCTTTCTGCCGATTCTTACGGTAGGCGGGGTTTATTCGGTGAATAGCACCGAAATGATGAGCGGGCTTGGCATTATATCCGAGCATATCCAGTTTGCCAACTTTGTTACTTCTATTGGTATGGCAGCCTTTGCTCCTTTCCTATATCAGTTGGTGTGTGTACGGCGGGAGAAGATGATGTGTATTGTCGGGTTTGCGTTCATGTATATATTCAGTTATATCTGTGCAAAGACAGACAGCGTTTTTCTGTTGGCGCTTTGTAGTCTTCTGACGGGTTTCTTGCGTATGGTACTGATGATGGTCAATCTGTTCACACTCATTTGGTATGCGGGTGGAATGGAAGCTACCCGCAATATTACTCCGGGGTTGGAGCCGAAAGATACTGTCGGTTGGAATAAATTGGACATTGAAAGATGTGTGAGTCAGCCGGCTGTTTATCTGTTTTTTATGATTCTGGGACAGTCGGGCACAGCATTGACGGCTTGGCTGTCCTTTGAATATGAGTGGAAATATGTGTATTACTTTATGATGGGGATTCTCCTGATCTCTATTTTGCTCTTGTTTATTACCATGCCGAATTATAAGTTTCCCGGAAGGTTTCCTATTAATTTCCGTAAGTTCGGCAATGTCACTGCATTTTGCATCTCGCTGACTTGTCTCACGTATGTGCTGGTTTATGGAAAAGTACTCGACTGGTATGATGACGAATCTATCCGTTGGGCGACAGCTGTAAGTATTCTGTTTGCGGGAATTTTTCTATATATGGACGTAACGCGCCGGTCGCCTTATGTTTTGCTGGATGCGTTCAAACTGCGTACTATACGTATGGGAGCATTACTTTACTTATTATTAATGGTGATAAACTCCAGTGCTATGTTTGTCAATGTGTTTGCAGGAGTGGGGATGCATCTCGATAATCTGCAAAATGCTTCATTAGGTAATTGGTGTATGGTAGGTTATGCTATTGGCGCCGTGATTGCTATGGTGTTGGGAGGTAAAGGATTACATTTTAAGTATCTGTTTGCGATGGGATTCTTCTTCCTGTCTTTATCAGCTGTTTTCATGTATTTCGAGGTACAGACAGCAGGAGTTTACGAGCGTCTGAAATATGCAGTTATCATCCGTGCTACAGGCATGATGATTCTGTATGCGCTGACGGCTGCTTATGCCAATCAACGTATGCCTTTTAAATATCTTTCCACCTGGATCTGTATTATGCTTACTGTGCGTATGGTTGTGGGACCGAGTATCGGCGGAGCAATTTATACAAATGTTTTGCAGGAGCGGCAACAACACTATATAACCCGTTATGCGCAAAATGTGGACCTGCTTAATCCGGATGCTTCCACTTCCTTCCTTGGTACGGTACAAGGTATGAAATATCAGGGAAAGAGTGAGACGGAAGCCCGTAACATGGCTGCTATATCTACCAAAGGGCGTATTCAGGTGCAGGCCACGCTCTCTGCGCTCAAAGAGATGGCGGGATGGACAATTTATGGTGGGTTAATTTGTATGATATTTGTGCTTGTTGTTCCTTATCCTAAACGAAAAATTGCTAACTTAGCGTCGTTTTTGATAATGATCTGTTAATATATTAGTATGATGGATAGCGGACAAGATCGTTTATTGCAGTTTGAACGCGATTTGTTAAGTGGGAAAAAATATATGTAGCTCCGAAGGGATATTTGTAAATTTTCCACCCTCACTGAAGAAACCTTTTCAAATGAAAGGACTGGGGCTGATTAATTGCCACCAGGGTAATTTCCAGTTTTCGCTTAATCAGAAAAAGCATTTCGCAAGAGCAGGCGAAAGTTTGTTTTATTCCCGAAGACGGCGAGTTTCAGGTTTTGCAAGAGTCGGAAGACATGGAGGTGCGGATTTTGATTTATCAGATAGAACCGATCCGGGATATTATGGGGAATCTGGTTGTTTCCATGTATATGTATTCCCGCCTTACTCCCGAAGAACCTTCTTGTGTATGGTCTACTGGTGAGGAAGAAGAGATCGTAAAGTATATGTCCTTATTGGACAATGTGTTACAGTCGGAAGAAAATTCATTTAAACTTTATGAGCAGAAATTACTTCTACTTGCATTGACGTACAGGATCTGCTCTATTTATAATCGCAAACTCGTCAATGACGGGCGGGAAGTGGGAGGACGCAAAAACGAAGTCTTTATTCACTTGATCCAGTTAATCGAAAAATATTATATGCAGGAACGGGGTGTTGAGTTTTATGCGGATAAATTGTGTTTGTCTCCTAAATATCTTTCTGCCGTTTCTAAGAGTATCTGCGGATATACCGTGCAGGAACTTGTATTCAAAGCTATCATTCGTAAGAGCATCTCATTGCTTAAAAATACGCAGAAAGATATTCAGGAGATTTCAAATGCCTTCGGCTTCCCCAATGCTTCTTATTTCGGTACGTTCTTTAAGAAGCAGGTTGGGGTTTCACCGCAGCAATATCGGAAGAATCTTTAAACGTTTATTCTTTTTTTTCACCATAGGCAAGATCGCCTGCATCGCCCAGTCCCGGAACAATGTAAGAATGTTCGTTGAGTTCGGGATCGATGGCTGCGCACCAGATTGTTGTCTTGTCTTCAGGAAATACATTCTTTATATGATCGATAGCCTTTTGGCTGGCGATAATCGAAGCAACATGAATTTCGGCTGGGTGTCCTTTGGTGAGCATTGCCTGGTAACTAAGTTCCATACTCCCTCCTGTTGCCAGCATAGGGTCGGTGATAATCAGCGTTTTCTCATCAATGCGGGGAGAAGCGATATATTCTATATGTATATCGAATTTTAGCGTATCTTTATATTTGCGGTAAAAGCGGAAACAAACGCATTCTCCGCCCCGTCGAAATAGCTAAGGAAACCTTGATGGAAAGGCAGACCAGCACGCAGGATCGTACTGATTACTAAATTGTTGTCCGGTGTGCTGACCGGAGCGATTCCCAGTGGTGTCTGGATGTTCTTTACCGAGTATTTAAACTCTTTACTCATTTCATAAGCCATGATTTCTCCGATCCGTTCGATGTTACGGCGGAAACGCAGGCGGTCGTTCTGAACTTCTACATTTCTAATTTCGGATATGTACTGGTTTAGAATCGAATTAGTTTGGCCAAAATCAATTACTTTCATATTATTTTTTAATCAGATTTTAATCTCATTTTCACAGCATTGCTAGCATACTGACTTGCAAAGTAAACGATAATCTTTCAAATTGCAATATTCAGTTTGCAGATATTGTTAGGAATTTATAAAAGAGTTTCAATTAGGGAAAAATTTCTCTAATACCTTCTTCCTTTCCAAAGAAAAGTATTACTTTTGTAGCCGGATTTACAAGGGGGTATCCAAAGCTCCCCATGTTAAGGTGAAAAGAGATAGAAAACAAAATACCAATTTTAATTAATTCAAAGAAAACGGCAAATTTAGATTTAAGCAAGTACGGCATCACAGGTGTGACTGAGATTTTGCACAATCCGTCTTATGATGTTTTGTTCGCTGAGGAAACAAAACCGAGTCTGGAAGGCTTTGAAAAAGGTCAAGTTACTGAATTAGGCGCTGTGAATGTAATGACAGGTATCTACACCGGTCGTTCTCCCTAAAGATAAATTCTTCGTTAAGAATGAAGCTTCTGCTGATTCTGTATGGTGGACTTCCGAAGATTATAAAAACGATAACAAACCATGTACTGAAGAAGCTTGGGCTGACTTGAAAAGCTAAAGCTGTAAAACAACTTTCCGGCAAACGTTTGTTCGTTGTTGATACATTCTGTGGTGCTAACGAAGCTACTCGTTTGAAAGTACGTTTCATCATGGAAGTAGCTTGGCAGGCTCACTTCGTAACTAACATGTTCATCCGCCCGACTGCTGAAGAACTTGCTAACTACGGAGAACCTGATTTCGTATGTTTCAATGCTTCTAAAGCAAAAGTTGACAACTACAAAGAACTGGGCTTGAACTCTGAGACTGCTACTGTATTCAACCTGAAGACTAAAGAACAAGTTATCCTGAATACTTGGTACGGTGGTGAAATGAAGAAAGGTATGTTCTCTATCATGAACTACATGAACCCGCTTCGTGGTATCGCTTCTATGCACTGCTCTGCTAACACTGATATAGAAGGTACTAGCTCTGCTATCTTCTTCGGTCTGTCTGGTACAGGTAAGACTACTTTGTCTACTGACCCGAAACGTATGTTGATCGGTGACGACGAACACGGATGGGATAACGAAGGTGTATTCAACTACGAAGGTGGTTGCTACGCTAAGGTTATCAACCTGGATAAAGAAAGTGAACCGGATATCTACAATGCTATCAAACGTGACGCTTTGCTTGAAAACGTAACTGTTGATGCTAACGGTAAGATTGATTTCACAGATAAGAGCGTGACTGAAAACACTCGTGTTTCTTATCCGATCTATCACATCGAGAACATCGTTAAACCGGTGTCTAAAGGCCCTCACGCAAAACAAGTTATCTTCTTGTCTGCTGACGCATTCGGTGTATTGCCTCCAGTATCTATCTTGACTCCGGCGCAAACTCAATACTACTTCCTGTCTGGATTTACAGCTAAATTAGCTGGTACAGAACGTGGTATCACTGAACCGACTCCGACATTCTCTGCTTGCTTTGGTGCTGCTTTCTTGTCATTGCACCCAACTAAATATGCTGAAGAATTGGTTAAGAAGATGGAGAAAACTGGTGCTAAAGCATACTTGGTTAACACTGGATGGAATGGTTCTGGTAAACGTATCTCTATCAAAGATACTCGTGGTATCATCGATGCTATCCTTGATGGTTCTATTGACAAAGCTCCTACTAAGGTTATTCCTTTCTTCGACTTTGTTGTTCCTACAGAACTTCCGGGTGTTGATCCGAAGATCCTTGACCCACGCGACACTTACGAATGTGCTTGCCAATGGGAAGAAAAAGCAAAAGATTTGGCTGGACGTTTCATCAAGAACTTCGCTAAGTTTACTGGTAACGAAGCTGGTAAGGCTTTGGTTGCTGCTGGTCCGAAACTCTAATTGGAGAATCAGATATAATATGGAAGGCGGTTCGATTTCGAACCGCCTTTTTGTTTATGCCTGTGCCTTTCTATGAGAATAAATGCTGTTTGTTTAAAACTTTTCCCTTTTATATTTGCCAAAACAGGAGTACTAACCTTTAAAGGCGGTTATGGTATATCTAGCTACTGACAAACAGACCTATGCGGATCTAAGCATTACAGAGACTGCTAATAATGAGCAATTTCTTTTCTCTTTGTTTTCCAAAACAGAGACAAAAGAAGGAAAAGCGCTGATGTTGAACTGGATTATGTATCCGCTAAGTGATTTGGGGGAAATCCGTAAAAAGACAGGAGGCTATTGTCTGGGATGCTTTGCCCGAACTTCTTTTGAATGAAGAAGAGCTGGATTTTATTGAGTATTACTTGGCTTATCGTGACCAGATACGGGAAGCTCATATTTTACTTTCATGTGCTACTGTTATCGACCGTCTGGTGCGATATGATTCGACCCGTTATGTGATCTGCAGAGGGGTGAAATTAGTGGTTCATCTCTTGCATTGTCTGAAGGAATGGGCGACAGAACTACCACAGGACGCCCCGCAACTCATGAAAGAATCTGCTGCTATGATTGATAATATTCTCCATGGAAGTGAATTGGAGGAAGTATTGGAGCAGACCTCTGATGAGGAAAAACGACTATCTAACTTTGTCATAGACAAATTCGATTATCTGTTCCGGTGTACTCGGTTGTTATCTTTGAAGGAACTTCTGTCTGTTATATATCTACTTGATGTCTGCCAAGTACAGCTCACCGGGTGGCAAAAGAGAAGAACTTCTGTTGTATGCCGATAATGGTACCGACAATGGACTTCTCGGTGGAGGGAGTCGTTCATCCTTTTTGTGAAAGATGCGCAGCCAAACCGTTGGCAGATGTCCCGGGGAAATATATGCATTTTTACAGGCTCTAATATGGCGGGAAAGTCAACAACTTTAAAAGCATTGACCTTGGCTGTCTGGTTGGCACATTGCGGTTTGCCTGTTCCTGTGAAATCAATGATTTGTCCTCTTTACGAGGGGATTTATACCTCTATTAATCTGCCGGATTCTTTGCGGGGCGGACGAAGTCATTTTATGGCGGAAGTACTCCGTATTAAAGAAGTGATGCAAAAAAGCTGTGACCGGAAAACGCTGTTTGGTGGTATTAGATGAGATGTTTCGCGGGACGAATGCTAAAGATGCGTTTCAAGCCTCCGTTGCCGTCAATGAATTACTGAAAAGCTTCTCTCATTGTCATTTCTTGATCGATATCGACACATATTTTGGAATATGCGAAAGCCTTTGAAAAGGATTCTTCCTGTTGCTTTTATTATATGGAAGCAGAAATTATTGATGATGCGTTTGTCTGTCCTCATCGGTTGTTGTCAGGGATTTCAGAGGCCAGAGTCGGGTATTGGGTCGTGAAAAAAATACTGTCGGATGGTTTGATGTAATTTTACCTCATTATAGAGGTTGTTGAGATTCTGTTTTATTTTTATTAGATATATATTTTGACTACTTTTGTACAGACTATAAATGGGTTATTAATCTTAAATAACGACGCGACGACCATGAAGAATTTTTATTTCCTTCTTATTAGTTCCCTATTCCTTACCTCCGGGCTTTATGCGGGAGAAACAGATTATACTCAAGGACTTTCCATCTGGTTTGATACTCCGAATACTTTGCAGGGATATGCTGCCTGGTATGGCGGAAGACCGGATTTGTGGAAAGATGAAAATAAACCGGTAACAGCAGGAAGCGGACATAATCTGGATGCCAGTTGGGAGTCACAGTCATTGCCTATTGGTAACGGTAGCCTCGGCGCAAATATTATGGGATCGGTGGAAGCCGAACGTATCACTTTCAATGAAAAAACGCTTTGGCGCGGTGGTCCGAACACAGCGAAAGGTGTGGACTATTATTGGAATGTCAATAAACAATCGGCCCATCTTTTAGATGAAATACGCAAAGCATTTACAGAGGGAGATCAGAAAAAGGCTGAAATGCTAACGCGACAGAACTTCAATAGTGAAGTTTCGTATGAAGCTGACGGAGAAAATCCTTTCCGTTTCGGTAGCTTTACTACAATGGGAGAGTTTTATGTAGAAACCGGACTGAATATGATAGGAATGAGCGATTATAAGCGCATTCTTTCTTTGGATTCGGCTATGGCAGTCGTACAATTCAAAAAGGATCGTGGGCTTATCAACGCAATTTTTTATCTCTTACCCCGCCAATGTAATGGTGGTACGTTTCAGCGCGGATCAATCGGGGAAACAAAATCTGGTTTTCAGTTATGCGCCCAATCCCCTGTCTACCGGCAGCATGGTTTCTGATGGAAATAAAGGACTGGTTTACACAGCTTCTTTGGATAATAATGGAATGAAGTATGTTGTTTCGTGCATCCAGGCAGAAACAAAAGGAGGAACACTGTCTAATGCAGATGGAAAGTTGACAGTGAAGGATGCAGACGAAGTTGTATTTTATATCACAGCGGACACTGACTATAAGATTAACTTTGATCCGGATTTCAAAGATCCGAAAACATATATAGGCGTTAATCCCGAAGAAACGACAAAGCAGTGGATGAATAATGCAGTGGCGCAGGGATATACAGCTTTATTCAATCAACATTATAATGATTATGCTACTCTGTTCAACCGGGTTCGGCTGAATCTGAACCCAGCGGTGAAAGGAGTGAATCTGCCTACTTCCCAACGTCTGAAAAATTATCGGAAAGGACAGCCGGATTATTATCTGGAGAGAGTTGTATTATCAATTTGGACGTTATCTTCTGATTGCCAGTTCCCGTCCGGGCAATATGCCGGCGAATTTGCAGGGGGATTTGGCACAATAATGTCGATGGACCGTGGCGTGTGGATTATCATAATAACATCAATATCCAGATGAATTATTGGCCTGCTTGTTCTACCAACTTGAATGAGTGCGTGCTTCCGTTGATTGACTTTATCCGTACACTGGTGAAACCGGGGGAGAAGACTGCACAAGTCTTATTTCGGAGCAAGAGGATGGACGGCATCTATCTCCGGCAATATTTTTCGGCTTTACCACTCCGTTGGAAAGTCGGGATATGTCGTGGAACTTCAATCCGATGGCAGGTCCCTGGCTGGCTACCCATATATGGGAGTATTACGACTATACAAGAGACTTGAAATTTCTGAAAGAAACCGGCTATGAACTAATTAAGAGTAGTGCGGATTTTGCTGTCGATTATTTGTGGCATAAACCGGATGGAACATATACGGCTGCTCCATCTACTTCGCCGGAGCATGGCCCTATCGATCAGGGTGCTACCTTTTTTGTGCATGCCGTAGTGCGTGAAATTCTGATGGATGCGATTGAAGCAAGCAAAGTGTTGGGTGTAGATAAGAAAGGACGTAAGCAATGGGAGCATGTGCTTGCCAATCTCGTTCCCTATCAAATAGGTCGTTATGGTCAGTTGATGGAATGGTCGGTGGATATTGATGATCCGAAAGACGAGCATCGGCATGTGAATCATTTGTTCGGACTGCATCCTGGGCATACGGTTTCTCCGGTCACCACTCCCGAACTGGCGAAAGCCGCTAAAGTAGTACTGGTGCATCGTGGTGACGGGGCTACCGGTTGGAACATGGGCTGGAAGTTGAATCAATGGGCGCGTTTGCAGGATGGTAATCATGCTTATACTTTATTCGGCAATTTATTGAAGAACGGAACCATGGATAATTTGTGGGATACGCATCCGCCTTTCCAAATTGATGGGAACTTTGGTGGGACAGCGGGAATCACCGAAATGCTGCTCCAAAGTCACATGGGCTTTATTCAATTATTACCGGCTTTGCCGGATGCATGGAAAGACGGTTCTATCAGTGGTATTTGTGCAAAAGGAAATTTTGAGGTGGATGTGATCTGGGAGAATCATCAATTGAAAGAAGCTGTTGTACGCTCTAATGCAGGAGGCGACTGTGTCATAAAGTATGCGGATCAGACTATCTCCTTTAAAACTGTGAAAGGACGCAGTTATCAGATTGGATATGATGCAACTAAAGGGCTCATTAAAAAATAAACACAAAATATCGGAAAATTAGAAAGAAAGGATGGTACTGGAGTATTTAAAATTATTCGTGACATTTGCGAAGATTGGAATGTTTACTATTGGTGGCGGTTATGCCATGATTCCGTTGATTGAACGGGAGATTGTTAACAAGCAATGGATGAATAAAGAAGAATTTATGGAGATGTTTGCTTTGACGCAGTCGCTTCCGGGGTGTGTTTGCTGTGAATATTTCTATTTTTGTAGGATATAAGTTGTATAAGGTGGGTGGTAGCCTGGTGTGTGCATTGGCTACGATTCTTCCCTCTTTCGTTATCATGATGCTGATAGCCATGTTTTTTGCACAGTTTCAGGATAATGAAGTGATGATTCGTATCTTTAATGGAATACGTCCTGCCGTGGTAGCATTGATTCTGTTTCCTTGCATTTCTGCTGTTAGAGCTTTGAAACTGAAGTATTTTCAGTTGGTTGCTCCTGCCATAGCTACCGTGTTGATCTGGCAGTTCGGCTTATCACCTATTTATATTGTGGTGGCCGGAATTATAGGGGGATTGGTATATACATTGTGGTTGAAAGAAAAAATAATGAATAAAGAGGTATGATATATTTGCAATTACTTTGGGTGTATCTTAAAATAGGTATGTTCGGTTTTGGAGGTGGATATGCGATGCTTTCCCTTGATTCAACATGAGATAGTGGATATTCATCATTGGCTGACTCCCCAGCAGTTTACGGATGTGGTCGCAATTTCGCAGATGACTCCGGGACCGATTGGCATAAATAGTGCTACTTACGTAGGTTATGCGGTAACACAAAGTGTTTGGGGGAGCTGTGTTGGCCGCTGTAGCCGTTTGTTTGCATTCTTTTATTCTGGTGTTGCTCATTTCTTATTTCTTTGCGAAGTGCAAGGATAACAAGTATATTAAGGCGGCTATGTCCGGACTGCTACCTATGTCGGTTGCTCTGATTGCTTCGGCTGCATTGCTTATGATGAATAGAGAAAATTTTATGGACTATAAAAGTATCGGTATTTTTGCGGCAGCCTTTTGGGTTACATGGAAATGGAATCTTCACCCTATCCTGTTGATTTGTCTGGCGGGTGTGGTAGGATTGTTGTTGTATTAGTAATACTTATGGGAAAAAGAGGAGGTTGTGTGTCAAAACGTTGGCACAACCTCTTTTATATTTTACAGTTCTGCTATATTTTCTTTTTGGCTATGCTGCTTTTTCCTCATGCATTTGGCAACAAGTTGCTATATTCAATTATATCGGGTTATAAATAGTCCCATAAACATATATTTGGCAACTGTAATGAGCCCCTTTCCTTCTTTTATCAGTTTAGCACACATTTTTTTTGATATTAAAGGCTATAGCAAAGAAAGCAAAGTCCATTGTAACCTTGTCTTCTCCCCCACATGCCGGAATCTTCTGTATGCCATGTTGTATTTCATTTGTCCAAACACAGCCTCTGGTTCTATACACCTCCTGCCTCTATGCTTGATACCTTCTTCTGAGAGCAACCTTTCCCGTGCCTGCCGTTTGTATTGATTTAATCGGTGGTTGACTTCTATAATACGGTTCCCCCGAGCTTTAAAACAACTGCCACGCAAAGGGCAACCCTTCGCATCTTTTTGCTTTATACCGGGCACTTTCGATGATGTATCCGCTTGCTGTTTTGTCACGTTTGGTTCCTATACGGTTCATGTGCTGTCCCATAGGACAAACGTAATAATCCTCCGCATTGTAATGGAGACTCTCCGCATGGAATGGTTGGGAGTATAACGGGGACGCTGTTCTTTATGGAAGTAGTTGTATTTGACAAAGGCTTCTATCCCATTATCTTGCATGAACCGATAATTTTCTTCCGAGCCGTAACCGGAGTCTGCCACACCGACAGTTGGTAAGCGGTTATAGCGTTGCTCAAAGGAGTGGAAAAAAGGTATGAGGGTCAGTGTGTCGGTTGGGTTGGGGAAACAGTCGGAAGTCTATGAGGAATTGGTTCTCGGTACCTATTTTGCAGATTATATCCGGGTTGGGTCTGTCCGTTTCTCATGGCGTCTTCTTTCATGCGCATGAAGGTGGCATCAGGATCGGTCTTGGAGTAGGAGCTGCGTTCTCCAAGAGTATCAAGATGGTTGTCGTATTCTATCAACTTGTCACGGTACTCCTCAAGTTCCCGGACCTGTTTCTTCTTTTTCCCGGATGACCTTTTCTTTTGTTCCTTGTCCTTTGTTACAGGCTGGTGTTCCAGCACCTCTTTAAGTTCATTCACTATATCTGAGAGCATGGCGGGAGTGAACTCTACGGGTGTATCTTTCATGGAGTTCTCTTGGGCTATGACTTCATCCACCTGCTCCAGGAGAATGCGGATCTTATCCATCAGCTTTGTACGGTTCTTTTCGACTGTCTTGCGCCAGACAAAAGTATATTTGTTGGCTTTGGACTCAATCTTGGTACCGTCGATATACTCTACGTCAAGGCTGATGAAACCTTTGTCGGCAAGGACAAGAACCAACTGCGTGAATACGGTATTTATTTCCTCTTTTACACGGTTTCGAAAACGGTTGATGGTAATAAAATCCGGATGTTCATTACCGGAAAGCCAGATATAATGAATATCACGTAGGAGAAGCTTCTCTATTTTGCGGCACGAATAGATATTGTTCATGTAGGCGTAGATAATCACCTTAAGCATCATTTTAGGATGATAAGGACAACGACCGGTTGCTTTATAAAGCTTCTTGAAATTGTCAAGATTGAGATTATCAACAACAGTATTAACTATGCGAACCGGATCGTTCGCTGCTATGTTTTCATCAATTCTTCCGGGAAAAAGAACTGTTTGGTTGGGAATGTAAGGACGAAAATGTAACTTTGCCATAACGAAAAACTTTATGCCTAAAGATACAAAAACTTTGGGTAATAACAAAGCCCGGGCTTGTGAAAGTCTGGGCTTTGTGCATAAAAAGGTTGTGCCAGCGTTTTGACACAACCTCATCAAGAAACTCTGAGATTTTGGGATGATCGTCAATCATTATATCTCCTTTGATACTGTTTTTGTCCGCAAAAAATATCATTTGCTCCCATGTGATGAAAAAATGTTTGTTGAGCCATTCTTGTTTTTCTGTTAGACTTTGCGGATATTCGGTGGCTGAAGACTATACTATAGCTTCTTGGGGGATATCGATTATTTGGTTACTGAAGATTCCAAAAGTAGAGTCTATTATGGAACATTGGCCAAGGCATTCGTATATTATTTTATAGAATTGAAAAAGCTTAGATAACGTATGGACATAAAAAGGAGCAACGCCTTTGCTCCAACCTTTGTTAACCTTAAATCTAATACTATGAAAAACACACTGCAAAGATACGTTGTTTTGCCATATCTGCAAAATTATTCATCCTTAACAGGTATTTTTATAACACTAATTAAAAAATGGATGTTTGTATTATAGACTTGTTAAGAATTTATAGCCCTTAATACCCAGAATATAGTATGTGGAGAATGAGGAAAGTTTATCCCCATTTCTCCTTCATCAAGTCTTCCAGTTTCAATAATTCGTCACGATATTGTGCAGCTTCGATAAATTCCAGTTTCTTGGCTGCTTCCTGCATTAGTTTGCGGGTACGCTCGATGCTCTTTTCCATTTGCGCTTTACTCATATACTGCACTATCGGATCTGCTGCGATATTCGGAGTAGAAGGTTCCAACATAAGCGTGTTTTCTTTCAGCAGTTCTTCTGTTTCCGAGTTTGCATTTCCGAATACTGATAGATTTCGAGCCTTTTTAATCTGTTGGGGAGTGATTCCGTTTGCTTCATTGTAAGCCAACTGTTTTTCGCGGCGGCGGTTAGTCTCGTCAATGGTGAGTTTCATACTGTCCGTCATTCTGTCGGCATACATGATAACTTTTTCCATTGACATTGCGGGCAGCACGTCCGGCGGTCTGTGTCAGGGAACGGTGTGAACGGAGGAATCCTTCCTTATCTGCATCAAGGATAGCGACAAGAGATACTTCCGGCAAGTCGAGACCCTCACGAAGCAGATTGACCCCGATAAGTACGTCATAAACTCCTTGACGCAGATCATCCATGATCTTCACACGTTCCAATGTATCTACATCACTGTGAATATAATTGCATCTTACATTATTATTGAGGAGATATTCTGCCAACTCTTCCGCCATTCGTTTAGTAAGAGTAGTGACGAGTACGCCGTTCGTTTTTCGATACGAAGCTGGATCTCTTCCATCAGGTCGTCAATCTGGTTGAGACTCGGACGGACTTCGATGACAGGATCGAGCAGACCGGTGGGACGAATCACTTGTTCCACGACAATACCTTCAGACTGAATCAATTCATAATCTGCCGGAGTAGCACTGACGTAGATTACTTGCTTTGCCATTTCCTGCAAACTCTTCAAATTTTAACGGACGGTTGTCCATGGCTGCGGGCAAACGGAAGCCGTATTCTACAGATTGATTTTACGGGCACGGTCGCCTCCGTACATGGCACGGACCTGTGGTATGCTAACATGGCTTTCGTCAATAACAATCAAGAAAGTCGTCCGGGAAGAAGTCGAGAAGGCAGTATGGACGAGTGCCGGCAGCACGACCGTCAAAGTAACGTGAATAATTCTCAATACCGGAGCAGTGTCCTAATTCCCGAATCATTTCCATGTCATAGGTCACCCGTTCGTAGAGCCGTTTGGCTTCGTATTCTTTGCCGATTGATTCAAAGAATGCAACCTGCTTGGTTAGATCATCTTCTATTTCGTGAATGGCACGGAGAGTCGCCTCCTTGGTAGTCATGAACAGATTTGCCGGATAAATCTTATAGGCGTCAAATGGTGCGATAGTGACTCCTGTGATAGGGTCTACCTCTTCGATACCGTCAATTTCATCCCCCCAGAAGGTGACGCGGAGCAGGGTGTCCGAATAAGCGAGATAAATATCCACCGTGTCGCCCTTGTACTCGGAAATTTCCACGGTTCAAGTCGATATCATTGCGGACATACAAGCTGTCTACCAGACGACGTAGAAACACATTGCGGTCCATCATCCGTCCCCGTTCGATTTCGATGACATTTTTATAGAAGTCCGAAGGATTTCCCATGCCGTAGATACAAGAAACGGAAGACACCACGACCACATCCTTTCGTCCGGAGAGTAGGGCAGAAGTGGCAGAGAGCCGGAGCTTGTCAATTTCGTCATTGATAGCGAGGTCTTTCTCTATATATGTATCACTGTTGGGTAGATAAGCTTCCGGCTGATAATAGTCATAGTAAGAAACATAGTATTCTACCGCATTATTCGGAAAAAACCCTTAAACTCGCTGTAGAACTGTGCAGCCAGCGTCTTATTATGGCTCAGTATCAAGGTAGGTTTATTGATATTGGCGATCACATTGGCGATGGTAAATGTTTTTCCCGACCCGGTAACTCCTAATAATGTCTGTGCGGGAAGTCCCTGAAGTACTCCGTCTGTGAGTTGGGCAATGGCTTCCGGCTGATCCCGGTAGGTTTGTAGGCTGATGTTAATTCATAATTCATAGTTAAATCCTAAAAAGTGGAGCAATATTCGGCAAAATAATTGAGATTACAAATCATTTTTCCAAATAAATCCTTTACTTTGCAACATATTAATATCAAAAAACAGATTCATACAACTAGTAATACCAGAAACACATGATTTGGAATGAGAGCATTGAGTGTATGGACCGCGAAAGTCTTCGCAAGATTCAAAGCATACGACTCAAGAAAATTGTAGATTACGTTTATCACAACACTCCCTTCTATCGAAAGAAGATGCAGGAAATGGGTATCACTCCCGATGATATCAACTCGATTGACGATATCGTGAAACTGCCGTTTACCACAAAACATGATTTAAGAGATAACTATCCGTTCGGACTTTGTGCCGTGCCGATGAGTCAGATTGTACGCATTCACGCGTCTTCCGGTACTACCGGAAAGCCGACCGTAGTCGGATACACCCGCAAGGACTTGTCATCATGGGCAGAATGTATCTCACGTGCTTTTACTGCTTATGGAGCGGGGCGTTCGGATATTTTCCAGGTGTCTTATGGATACGGACTTTTTACAGGTGGATTGGGAGCACATGCAGGTGCAGAAAATATCGGAGCATCCGTGATTCCGATGTCCAGCGGTAATACGGAGAAACAAATCACACTGATGCATGATTTCGGTTCAACGGTGCTTTGTTGTACTCCTTCCTATGCACTTTATCTGGCAGATGCGATCAAAGACTCCGGTTTGCCCCGCGAAGAATTCCAACTGAAAGTCGGTGCTTTTGGTGCAGAACCCTGGACGGAGCAATATGCGTCATGAAATAGAAGAGAAACTGGGTATCAAGGCTTATGATATTTATGGCTTGAGTGAAATTGCCGGACCGGGTGTCGGGTACGAGTGTGAATGTCAGCACGGGACTCACTTGAATGAAGACCATTACTTCCCGGAAATTATTGATCCCAATACTTTGCAACCTGTTGAACCGGGACAAACGGGCGAACTGGTGTTTACCCACCTGACCAAAGAGGGTATGCCGTTGCTCCGTTACCGTACTCGTGACTTAACTGCCTTGCATTATGACACATGTTCTTGCGGCCGTACGTTAGTACGTATGGATCGTATCTTGGGACGTAGTGATGATATGCTGATTATTCGCGGTGTGAATGTCTTCCCGACACAGATCGAATCAGTCATTCTTGAAATGGCAGAATTTGAACCGCATTACCTGTTAATAGTAGGCCGTGAAAATAATACCGATACCATGGAACTCCAGGTGGAAGTACGTCCGGATTTTTATTCGGACGAAATCAACCGGATGTTGGCATTGAAGAAGAAATTGGCAGGACGTTTGCAAAGTGTACTCGGATTGGGTGTTAATGTGAAACTGGTTGAACCACGCAGCATTGAACGTAGCGTGGGTAAAGCAAAACGTGTAATTGATAACAGAAAAATATAAATAAGTATTAGGTAATAAGTATTAAGTATTGACCATGCGGGTGATCTTGGAACTACGGTAATACTTGTTACACCTAATGCTAATACTTATAATACTTAAATAATTATGGTAGCAAAACAACTTTCTATCTTTTTTGGAAAACAAGTCAGGTCGTTTGACGGAAGTGACTGAAGTGCTGGCGAAAGAAAATATCAACCTTTCTGCCTTGTGCATCGCCGAAAATGCTGATTTTGGCATTCTGCGTGGAATTGTATCCGATCCGGATAGAGCATACAAAGCCTTAAAAGACAATCATTTTGCAGTGAATGTGACTGATGTAGTAGGTATTAGCTGTCCGAATGTACCGGGTGCTTTGGCAAAAGTGCTGGGATATTTATCAGACGAGGGTGTATTTATTGAATATATGTATTCGTTTGCCAATAACAATATTGCAAACGTTGTGATTCGTCCCAGCAATATGGATAAGTGTATCGAGGTATTGAAAGAAAAGAAAGTCGATCTATTGGCTGCAAGTGATTTGTATAAGCTGTAAATATAACAGTGAGCAATGAATAATGAACGGTAAACAGTTGTGTTATCCAATTCAAGGACAACGCAATTGCTTACCGTTTTTTACCTAAATATAGTGACGCTATCCGGTGAAGATAGCGACGGTATATGCCAACGATACCGTCACTATCCCGAACACATACCTGTCTTATAACAAGGAATCTGACGTTTACTGTCGTCACTATTGTGATTCGTTTATAATCTGCTGTTTATAGTTTGTCGTTTGTAATTCGACGTCATTTTTTCTCTTTTTGTCGATGTTTAACGCCTTTTATGTATTAAAAAACATAGATTAATTGGTTAATTCCCCGCGAATAAGTAACTTTGCGCATTATTTTTAAATAGGATGAAGAAAAATATCATTATAACTTTGCTTGCGGCAGCCACTCTGACATCATGTGGAGAGTACAATAAATTGCTGAAAAGCACCGATTACGAATACAAGTACGAAGCCGCCAAAAACTATTTTGCGAAAGGGCAGTATAACCGCTCAGCTACTTTGCTGAACGAGTTAATAACCATTCTTAAAGGAACTGATAAGGCGGAGGAGTCCCTGTATATGTTGGGTATGAGTTATTATAATCAGAAAGATTATCAGACAGCAGCCCAGACATTTATCACCTATTTTAACACTTATCCGCGTGGCACATTCACTGAATTGGCACGTTTCCATGCAGGTAAGGCCTTATTCCTGGATACTCCGGAACCACGTCTGGACCAATCGAGTACTTATCAGGCTATCCAGCAACTGCAGATGTTCATGGAGTATTTCCCGAACAGTACCAAGAAGCAGGAAGCGCAAGATATGATTTTTGCTTTGCAGGATAAGCTGGTGTTGAAAGAACTCTATTCGGCAAAATTATATTATAATTTGGGTAATTATATGGGTAATAATTATGAGTCATGTGTAATTACGGCTCAGAATGCACTGAAAGATTATCCTTATACCGACTATCGCGAAGAACTTTCTATCTTAATTCTGCGTGCCAGATATGAAATGGCTATTTATAGTGTAGAAGATAAGAAGATGGATCGTTACCGTGAAACTGTAGATGAGTATTATGCTTTTAAGAATGAGTTTCCGGAAAGCAAATACCTGAAAGAGGCTGAGAAAATATTTAATGAATCACAAAAAGTAATTAAAGACTAAATTTAAATAGATTTATGGACTACAAAAAAACGAATGCTCCTGCTACGACAGTAACCCGTGACATGATGGAACTCTGTGCTGACACAGGGAATGTTTATGAAACTGTTGCTATTATTGGTAAGCGTGCTAACCAGATTAGTGTGGAAATTAAGAATGACCTTTCTAAGAAATTGGCAGAGTTTGCTTCTTACAATGATAACTTGGAAGAAGTATTTGAGAATAGAGAGCAAATCGAAATTTCTCGTTATTATGAGAAGTTGCCGAAACCGGACTTGATTGCTACGCAAGAATACATCGAAGGGAAAATTTATTATAGAAATCCGGCAAAGGAGAAAGGGAAACTTCAGTAATTTATTTTCTAACGAAAGAATTGATAGTCAAGTAGTAAGCGGGAAGTTTTTTCCTATCCTTATTGCTTGGCTATTATTGTTTAACTTAACTACTATTAGAATACTTATGATTCAACGAATTCAAACAGTTTATTTACTGACTGTTACAGGGTTGCTTATTACGGCAATGTGTTTGCCAATGGGTTACTTCATTGATACAATGGGCGAACATCCTTTAAAGCTCTGGGAATAGATGTGAATGGAACTTTCCAGTCTACTTGGGGGATATTTGGTATTCTGATGCTGAGTGCCCTGGTAGCTTTTGCGACTATTTTTTCTGTATAAGAACCGTATGTTGCAGATTCGCATGACGATTTTCAATAGCTTGTTGTTGGTCGGTTATTACATTGCCTTTGTTGCTTTCTATTTTGCATTGAAGAGCGACGCTAATTTGTTCCGTATTGGTTGGGCACTTTGTTTGCCACTGGTATCCATTGTTCTGAACGTGCTGGCTATTCGTGCTATCGGACGTGATGAAGTGATGGTGAAGGCTGCAGACAGACTTCGGTAAGAGTATGAAAGAAAGCTCCCGGCATAGGGAGTGGCTTTATAGAAATAAAAAACAGGCGCGAACTTCGCGCCTGTTTTTTTATTTCTACCATCTTTACTTTTTCAGATCGAATAGATAAGTGAATTTCACCGTGAAAGAAACCTGTATCAAAATCGATATTCCGTGAGCTGTGGGATATTTGCTGACTAAATCTTTACTATACCATTTGTGGTAATTGTTGGTGAACTGTATAGCAGCCGGAAGCAATGTATTGGTGTAGAATGATGAATAGAAATAGGTATCCAGCTTCAAAAGAAACTTTCCAGATGATCCCGGGTGTACGTTTGCCATCAGGATAACCGAACAGGCGGATATTCTGCTCCGGGTCTCTGACCAATAGAACTCAGCTGAGGGAAGAATCTTGATCAGCATAACATTATTGCCCCTGAAGCCGGGATGGCTGTTTTTTCCTTGTCAGTGCGAAGAGCTTCCTTCAGCATATCTTTGGTAGCGTTTTCATTGACGGTTTTCATCGATATTCCCTTGTTTTTTCAACTCTTGTTTCATGCCACTTATAAACTCAGCCTTTTCTTTGTCTGCGCTGGTTGGCTCAATGAAAATGACGAAACCTTTGCATTCGGAAATTGGCGGGTAAAGACGTTCGTATACTTCAGAATATAAATAGGATTGTGGAGTATTAATCTGATAGATGGCGGGATTATTAAACACCTCTTCACCTTTCGAAGAGAAAGGGATGACTAACGAATATATCATTTTTTGCAAAAAGTAGATAAAGGTTTGATTTGCTGCTGGTGCATCGGGCCGAAAATGACATTCATACTCTTCATCTCATTCTTAGCCAGAATAGAATTTAATGTAGAAACATCTTTCCCACAGTCATATACATATAAATCAATGGAAGTGCCTGTACGTTTCAGGCTGTCTACTGCCATCAGGAAACCTTCATAATATTCTACCATACGTTTGTCTTCCTGGAAAGGCAGTAACAGAGCGGCTTTGAATAGTCGAGATATTCTTCGGAGTTTCTTTACTCTTACGGAAAAGTTCGCTGTTGCTGGGTGGAATAGCGTACGGGTCCTCTTTGGGAGTTGTCGGCTGCATCGTTATTGCGCCAGGATAGGGGATGCAAAGATATTGTCCTTTTTCATTCCGTTTTTCAGTTCGGGATTGGCGGCAAGCAGTTCTTTGCTCGCTGATTCCGTATTCGCGGCTTACGCTGAATACAGTTTCTTTGCGTTTCACCTTATGCATATCTTTGCATCTGGATTGTTACAGGACCTTGGATAGCAGGTTTATCAACCGGTGTTTGTGCCGTTGCTGTTTCCGGTTCTTGCTCAATGGGATGAGAATCACCTGACCCGATACGGAAGTTTTCAGCGCTTAATCGGATTTGCTTCACAAATGGCTTTCGCAGATACATTATAGATTGTAGTCAGTTTATATAAAGTTTCTCCGGATTGAATCGTATGAAATGTTTCTCCTTTCTGGCTTTCTTTTTTCCTTTAAGGGGATTTTTATGGCCTGTCCGGCATAAATTTTTCTCATCATCCGGGATTCAAACGTATGATGTCGTTTGTTGTGACATTATACATCTTGGCGATTGAGTATAAAACTCTGTCCTTTTTCGATGGTATGCAAGAAGTAAGATTGGTTCTCTTGTGCATAACTAATAGCGTATGAGGCGCTTATAAAAAACAAAATAAGAATATTCGGCTTATCGGTTTCATCAATTTATAACTATTGGTTCTTGAAATCAAGGAACAAAGGTACGAAATAATGCCCTATATCTTCATAAGATTTGAGTTAAGAAAATAATATTGTGCTTTTTTAGGAGCATATTTCGGGCGGAAACATTAATTTTGTACCATTTATGAAGGATATGAATATGCAAGAAACAGAATATATTAATGTGTATGGTGCTCGTGTGCACAACTTGAAAAGATATGATGCTGAAATTCCCCGTAACAGTTTGACAGTGATTACCGGATTGAGTGGTAGTGGTAAAATCTTCTTTGGCTTTCGAGACGATATTTGCCGAGGGACAACGCCGTTATATCGAGACTTTTTCGGCCTATGCCCGTAACTTCCTGGGGAATCTGGAACGT
>VOFK01000088.1_pt1 | contig 43335 bp, 55 predicted proteins | sample 5384121 | NCBI WGS metagenome assembly VOFK01 (sample SAMN12384730, study PRJNA508395) | human gut metagenome | isolation source: healthy gut J | host: Homo sapiens | reverse complement strand
ATTTTTACGTGCTTTTCCTTTCTCATCGTATTCCCTTTGAATCAAGATGAATTTATCCATCAGTACCTTTTCATTACTACGATTTGATTACCATTGATGTAAGCCAATCAGCCAAACGCCATCAAGTTGCATTGCCACAAAACCCCTTATCCGCAGGGAGTCCATCGCTCTCTGTACGGTGGCTTTTCGAGTTGATATTTACTGCAAATCTTTTTCATTGTTCCAACGTGTTATATTGTTACCCTGCATTGCACATACCAGAAAATCCAGCACCAGTGATTTCCCTTCCGCCCAGTCCAAAACAACTCTAAAAATGAATCATACACTTTAAAAAATTCATTTTTACATTGCTTATGCTTGTCGAATATTTCGCGGCAAAAATACCGGTCAAACACGCCATCCGTTAAATCACTTAACGGGCGGTTAAGAGGTGTCATATTCCGACATTAGCCGTTTTGCATATAAATGTCGCCTTTAACAAGCAGCCTTGGATTTATCATCCAAACTCTTCTTTATCCTCAGTCTTCGCTTTCAGCATATCACTTTCCCTGCATCTTTTCACTGCATTACGTACTGTTACGACATCGCACCAATTTTCTGCTATCGTTTTGTACGCCCCAATCGAATTTATTTTTCGTCGGCGTGTTTCCCGTAAGATGTATGCCAACACCTTCATACCGCAGCAGAAGTTTGAAAGAAGTTCAAAGAACTTAGCATCGGCTTCCAAAAAGCAGCGTTGTGACACTCGTGCTTATTCTTTTCTCAGCCACGCCAGTTTTGCTGTTTTTCAGAACAATCGTTTCCTCGCTAACATTTGTTTCTTCATTACATTACCCTTTGATACTTAAGGGGTGATTCCATGATATTTTGTTTCATTTCCATATTTCATGCAGAATATACGGCTATATATCGCTATATTTTTCAAGTCTTTCGTTCACAAATGCCAAGTCTCTTTCTTATCTATTCAATGTTAATTCATTTCATGAAATATTTGATAAAATAAGAAATGTCGTGGAAACATATTAAACCCGCAGAATCTCTTGCTGTCAGTTTGTTGCCTCTTATTTGCTCCTATATAAGTTCGCGCCTTGCGGGGGAAGATAGAATAAAATAAGAATCACCAGCAGAACTTTTATTGTCTCCTTATGATTCCAGCCCGCGAGACAAATAGAAACTATGGGCAATTCGCCGAAGTAGTAGTTACCGCTTTGTCTTGCCGTTCTGGCTTGCTGAATATGCTTACCTTACCAAAAAGTTTGCGGCTTCCCGGTAACCATTCTTGGCTGAGGGTAGGCCTTTTTGGCCGGAAGTGAAGCACTGCTTGCGGAGAGTTCAGACCGTCCCGTAAAAGTTGCGGCAGGGTAGTTCCTTTCGGAGACCGAACGCCAAACTCCGTCGCTTCTCTCGGCAACGGAAGTTAGCGCCTTCCGGCAAGTTGAGCCTCGACATGTTGCAACCATTTTGCATTGTCAGCCATCTTAGGGTTGCCGGATGCTAAAAGCTGCGCGGTTTTGTTTTCAGCAAGAAGCGTAGCCAGTACAAACGCGCTTCACACGACCCCCGTAGAGATAATGTCGCAATTTTTCGTACTGGCTCATGAGAGCTTTCATTCAGTATGATTATTCAGTTTTAGATTAACGGACACCCAACAAAAAGTCTTTATACGCACCATCAGTTTACATTTATATTATACCACAATTTTTGCACAGAACGCAAGTGTTAAAAAGAATTACACAAGCCCGGAAGTATTTTTGTCAAAGAAATCGCTTGCAATTTTGCAATAATGCCATCCTTTTTGGCCGCTCGGTTGCCGCCGCCAGCAGCGAGACCGGCGGCAGATGCGGTCAACATCTGTGCCGGTAGTCTTTGGGCCGCCATCTCAAGAGCTATCCACAACCTGCCGGCTTGAGCGCCTCGCGATAAGTGTATCAAGTCGGTTTTTGTTGGTGACGAACTTATCCAGTCGTCATCTACCTTGGTGGCCGTATTGACGGTTGCGATAAAGTTTTCAATCAGGTCTTTCTTGCTGCGCAGCTGCATACCGGAGTCCACGGCCTTGCGGATGTCAACAAAAGGATTTCTTTATCCTCACCGGTTAATCCGTGATACTTGGCAAACCAGCATAAGGATATAGTCAATGTTGATTTCCACCTGACGAATAAGTTCCATCTCAAAGACTATATCGTCATTGATGACTTCCCTTATCCGGCTTTGTGACCGCAGCTGTTGGTACAGGTCAATATAGTTGCTCTGGTAGTCCTGCATATCGCGCGGGAGAGCAGTTCATTGCCCGCAAAGTCGTCAAACGAGGCGAGGATTTCGCAGCCGCAGGGATTGCGCCAAACAGCGCAATAAAGTCCTTTTTGGTTTTGTTCTCCAACAATGGCTGACCTAGGGAAACTTTGCTTGCAGCTGGCAATCGTGGTCTTCGTAGCCGCCGTGGTGTTTTGCCGTCCCTGTCATAGCCCATATCGTAATAGGCTTTATAGTTTTTCAGTGGAACGATACTGCTCCGCATTGCAGGTCACCAAACAGGGCAAATGCTTTGTTGGTTTCTTCCTCCAGATTGCGGAAACAGACACATATTGCCGCATGTCTTTACGGGAGTTCAGGGATGCGGTTCGTGCGCGAGAACGCTTTGTATCAAGCCGTGCATGACGAGGTTTTTATCCACCCAGAGCGCATTTAGCGTGGTAGCGTCAAAGCCCGTCAGGAACATATTTACGACAATCAGGGATGTCAACCCTTCGCGGTTTTTCATGCGCAGGGAAAGGTCTTTATAATAGTTCTTGGAATCTGTCGGCCGAGTGTATCATAATGTGTTTTAAAAAGTGCATTATAATCCTTGATTGCAGACTCCAAAGTCCCGCGAGCTTGCGTCAAGCTGGCTGGTGTCGCCAGAGTTTTCCTCGCCCAACAGGCCATTGGCATCTTCCACGTCCTCGTTGGCGGCATAACTAAAATCGCCACGCGCAGGCGTGCTTTGCTTCGGGCAAGTCCTGCATCTGGCGCTTAAATTCCGGGGCCAATAGTACGCCTTTGCCATGGCAACGAGCTGACCGCAAAGATGGAGTTAAAGCCCGACAGACGCACACTATCCTTTTTGACTTCTGCGACCTGCCCGCGTGTTTTATCGGCTGCCACTGCCTCGATATTGCGCAGCGCACGGAAAGAATACGTCTTACCGTTGCGTTTTGTTTTCTGGTCAAAATGCTCTAAGATGTATTGACGATTTTTACGCGGCGCGGGTCGGCAAGTGCCTTTTCAGTGTCGATGGCGCTTGACCTGCTTATCGCCGACGCCCGCCTTGCGGTTGACCGTATCCAATAATCAATACGGAACGGCAGAACGTTGTTCGTTGATAGCGTCAACAATCGTATGGTATGCAGCGGCAAGACTTTTTTGCCGTTTACATCAGGCTCACCGCCAAACGCCTGCGGTGTAGTTTTCAGCGTGGGCTTGCCGCGCGTGCTGGCATTGGCCACAAAAAATCGGCGTACCGTAAAGCCAAACAGGTGATAATTCTTAAAAAATACTTGACAATGTCCTCGTGCATATCGCCAAACTGGCTGCGATGGCACTCGTCAAAAAATCAAGACAACGTGCTTTTTTGGAAAATCTCATGTCCCTTGGTTGCGGGCAACAAACAGCTCCAGCTTTGAATCGTTGTGATGATGATTTTTGCATAAGTATGCGGGTTGCCCGGCGTCCCGGTCTTCCTTTCAACTGGCGCTGCAGCACCTGCGTGGAGGTGTTGCCGTTGGCTGCACCTTTTTTCAAAGCGATCATATTCTTTCATGGTCTGGTAGTCCAAATCCTTGCGGTCTACCACGAACAGAACCTTATCAATATAGGAAGATTGGACGCCAACTGCGCCGTTTTGAAGGGAGGTCAGCGTTTTGCCGCTGCCTGTTGTGCCAGATGTACCCGCCTGCGGCCAGCGTTCCCGTCTGCTTGTAATTGGTTGATACTTCAATACGGGACAAAATACGCTCGGTGGCCGCAATCTGGTACGGACGCATCACCAGCAGCAGGTCTTCGGACGTAAAGACGCAATACTTTCGTCAGGATGTTCAGCAGCGTATGGCGGGCAAAGAACGTGCGGGTAAAAATCCACCAAGTCGGGAATAACGCGGTTTTTCCATCCGCCCAAAAGGACGTAAATTCAAAGCTGTTGCTTGTCTTTTGCCGCTCTTTCGGGTCGTTCCGGCGCTCTCTTTAATATGGCTGTCGCGGGTCGTGTTGAGTAGTATTTTGTGTTCGTGCCATTAGAAATAACGAAAATCTGTACATACCATACAGACCGCTACCAGCCCAAAAGCTGTCCCGCTGGTAACGGTTGATTTGGTTGAACGCCTCTTTGATGGGCACACCGCGCCGCTTCAATTCCACATGAACCAACGGCAGACCGTTTACCAGAATCGTGACATCATAGCGGTTATCATAGTTGCCGCCATTCTCCACATACTGGTTAATGACCTGCAAGCGGTTGTTGTGATGTTCTTTTTATCCAGCAGCGTGATATTGACCGTAGAGCCGTCCTCGCGGGTCAGATTTTGAATGTTATCCTCTTGATGCGGCGGGTCTTTTTCTTTGATGCCATCGTTCGCGTTGGCGATTTTATCCCTTAAAAAAGAAGTCCCACTCTTTATCCGTGAAAGTATAGTTGTTCAGCAGTTCCAGCTGACGGCGCAGGTTTACCACAAGGTCAGCGTTCTCATGGATAGGGAGGTAGGCATAGCCTTGCTCCTCCAGCATCCTGATAAATGCCTGCTCCAGCGCAGCCTCGCTCTGGTAGGCGTCAGAGCGTTTGCTTTTGCGGTTCGTATTCTGTTACAACGGTACTTTCGTTGCTGGCGGCAACTACATTGTAAGTGCTCATGCACCCAACTCCTTAAATGTTAAGAGCTTGTCCCGATAGTATTCGTATTGCTTTTTAAGCCGTGCCTCTATTTCAGCAGGGAGGCCGGTGGTGAGGTCGTTGCAAAGGGTGTCAAAGTATTTCAACACCGAAACTATTTCATTTTGCTTTTTTAAGTGTAGGTACAGCTATACACACATTGAGCAAGTCTGCAACTTTCAAATGCGGCACAGACCCCTTTGAAATTTTTTAGGCTCAAATTGATTTTTTGCATCTGCACTATATAGCATATACATCAAAAATTCCGGCATTACGATAGTTTCATCTGCTTTAATCGCATAAAGTGTTTCGCTGATGCCCCAGTCATTTTGATATTCATGCACTATTGCCATCCGTCCTACTGTGCCGGTCCCTGTACTCGCAAAGAGCAGCAATCCCGGCTGTAACGCCGCACGCCTGTTTATCAGTTGCAGCGCTTCTTCTGTAATACGGTCTGTTCTTTCAGAAATATTGACACTATTGCTATAGAGATGTCTTTTTCCTGTAATGTGTAGGGAATTGTACCTCCTTACATTCAATTTGAAATTCTGTCGCGGGTTTAGGCCAGTTTTCAGGCTATAAATAATATCGCTGACAGGCAGTTTACATATCCAAACACATACTGTAAGAGCTTAATTAGGCTCTGTCTGTCTGTCGTCTGTCTGTCTGTCTGTCTGTCTGTCTGTGTCTGTCTGTCTGTCTGTCAAGATTATGTCGTCAGCCGCAGCAAACGTCAAGAGCATATCCCGATAATATTCATACTGTTTTTACGGGCTTCGATTTCAGCCGGCAGACCAATGTTAAGGTCAGAACAGATTGCATCAAAGTTATCCAGCACTTTTTGCAATTCGGTCTTGATTTCCTTTTTCCGGCACTGGAATTTTAACTTTTCCCAGCTTTGCAACAGAAAGTCCCGGTTGCGCTCCTGCGGTCTTATACTGGTTAAGATTTGCATGAACCAGCGCATGATATAAGAATCTGCTATTGAAAAAAATCCTTTATCTGATACAACAACAGCGTGTTCGGTAGCGTAATAGGAACCTGTTGCATAGCAAACATTTCCGCATAACGCACCTTTGCCGCCCAACTAAAGGTTTATCTCCTTGCTGGTTAGCTGTTTTACATATCCACGAAGCCCATTCCCGCCATAACACGGAACAGAATATTCCTTAGTTTGTACAGGGGATATTTCAATCGCCGGAATTGCTTTTGCCCGCTTGTAAGCCACAAACCTCTCCCAGCGTTCTCCACTTTGTCTCAAATGTTCCCTCCCTGTGGACACCAAAAGTCAAAAGTGTATCGCGGTAATATTCATACTGCTTTTTGCGTGCTGTAAGCTGTAAAGCTCCGCTGTAAGCTCCGCTGTGAAGCTCCGTGAAATTGTCCAGTATCTGGACAATTTCACATTGACTTCAATCGGTGGCACAGGAATTTTCAATTGCTCTATAGAATTTCGCGAAAGTCGTGGTATGCTTGCCTTTCGTACTCGCGATTTAATTCGCGGCTGTTCTCTTAACAACGCGTGGTATATATATCGGCTAGATATGTTTTCACTACATACTAATGGGTAACAATCATCAGCAGCCCAAAATTTAACTTTACTATATCCAATTTCTCCAGCCGCACCCGCACCAATGATAAATGTTGTACCTGCATCATAATTATATTCTGTGTGATACCCCAACGGTGTCATGCTGTTTTGATAAACCGGATACTTTCCTTCTTCTGAAAGCTGTTCACGGACGAGACGTTTTCCTCTCTCGATTGATACAATATCTCCAAGACTTTTATATTCTACTCCGTCAGGGCACAATTCAGTAATTAGTTCTCTTAGGTTACTCATATTCCACCACCCAAGCAATCTTTTTTCTTTATGCCTTCCAAATACTTGTCAAGGTCATATAGTTTTTTAATTTGTAACTCTGCCACCTGGTATATATCCTTAAGTTCTACACCTATGTACTTAAAATATTGCATTCCATCTTTCTTTTTTTGAATATACATATAGCACAAAATCTGCTTGCGGTTTTTGTGGGTGCTTCTGCAAACCTGCGAAGTCCAATTTATACCAATCTTTACAATCTGAAAAATCCTTTGTTATTGCTGTGTTTTCTCCGTACATCAACGCAAATCATATCCCCATCAAATCCATAATCTTTATGCCTGTTTGTAGATAACGGATGCGCTACAACAAACGAACGTATTGCTTTAAAAAACGTAACGCCTCTTGGATGGATTCTTCCTCTTTATATGTGTAGTTATTGGCAACTTCGCAAAGCAGCGTCTTTTTGAATTGCTTCTATCGCCTCACATATCCAGTCAACAAGCACTATGACATAAACAACCTCTTTCATTGTTGGTTCAGCCAAAGCTTCTATCTCGTTGTTTAGGTCTTGAATACAATAATTTATTTTTTGTAATGTAATCGCAAATTCGACTATAATTATATGTATCTCCCCATATCCACTTTTTGTAAACGCCTCGGAAGATTTTTCGACCAATCGAGTTTATTCATTGAACGGACTCCCATAACATTTTTCTCTGTCATCACACCGATTTAGTTCACTTCAATCTCCGCAATAATCTTATCAATCTCGTCACGCAAAACCTGTTCCCGCGCTACAATGCGCTTGATTTCTGCGTTCAGTTCCGTAATGTTGATAACCTCACGGGTGTCCTCCTGCTCCACATAGGCGGATACAGACAGGTTATAATCCTGCGTTGCAATCTCATCATTGGGCACAAGGCGGCAGAAATAGTCCTTATCCTCGCGGTCAACAAACGACGCCACGATTTTTGGCAATATTATCCTCGGTCAGCTTGTTGTTGTTCGTGACCTTGACAAATTCCTTCGAGGCATCAACAAACAAACAGCGTCTTGTTCTCCGCCTTGCTTTTTTCAGCACCATAATGCAGGTCGCAATGCTGGTGCCAAAGAACATGTTGCCGGGCAGCTGGATAATGCAGTCGATAAAGTTGTTATCAATCAGATACTGGCGAATCTTCTTTTTTCCGCGCCGCCGCGATACATAATACCGGGGAAGCAGACGATAGCCGCCGTGCCGTTGGTCGCCAGCCATGCCAGCGAGTGCATGATAAAGGCCAAGTCCGCTTTGGACTTCGGGGCCAGCACACCGGCAGGGGAGAAACGCGGGTCGTTAATCAAGACCGGGTTATCATCGCCCTCCCATTTGATAGAATACGGCGGGTTGCTGACAATGACCTCAAAGGGTTCCTCGTCCCAATGCTGGGGCGAAATCAACGTATCCTCGTGGGCGATATTGAATTTATCAAAAATCAATATCGTGCAGGAACATATTGATACGGCACAGGTTGTAGGTCGTCAGGTTGATTTCCTGACCGAAGAAGCCCTGCCGGACATTCTCTTTGCCCAGAATCTTAGCCGCCTTCAGCAGCAGGGGCCGGAGCCGCAGGCAGGGTCATAGACCTTGTTGACTTCGGTTTTGCCCACAACGGCAAGGCGGGTTCAGCAGTTCCGAGACCTCCTGCGGGGTAAAGAACTCGCCGCCGCTCTTGCCAGCGTTGGAGGCGTACATACTCATCAGGTACTCATACGCATCGCCAAACGCATCAATCGTGTTTTTCCTTGTATTCACCGAGTTTCATCGCGCCGATGCCGTCCAGCAGCAACAAGCATTGCGTTGCGCTTTGCCACCGTAGCGCCAAGCTTGTTGCTGTTGACATCAATATCATCGAACAGACCGGCAAAGTCGTCCTCGCTCTCGGTGCCTTTTTGCCGAATCCTCGATATGACGGAAGACGGCCTCCATCGTCATGTTGAGGTTATCGTCCTGCGGTGCACGGGCACGGACATTTACGAACAATTCTGACGGCAGGATAAAGAAGCCTTTGGTCTGCACCAAGTCATCCCGTGCCTGCTCGGCCTCCTCGTCAGACAGCTTGGCATAGTCAAAATCCGCGTTTCCTGCCGCGATTTCGTCCGCGTTGATGTAGTTCGTCAGGTTCTCGGAAATATAGCGGTAGAACATAATGCCCAGAACGTAGGATTTGAAATCCCAGCCATCCACGCTCCCGCGCAGGTCGTCCGCAATCGCCCATATTGCGCGGTGAAGTTCTTCGCGTTCCTGCTCTTTTTTGTTATCCGGCATTGTGATTCCTCCAAATTTCAAGTACACTTTTTAACCCTATGTATATTGTAGCAAATGCTCCATCCCATAAGTCGGACTTGCAGCCAAAGATACATATTTTTATCTATTATAACGAAAAAGCGGGCATTTGTCACCCGCTTTTTGCCGTATTTCGTAAATTATTGTAGATGTCACGCACTATTTGAAGTAGAAATTTTTCCGCAGCCGGATTGCTCCGTCATCGCAAATTACAAATAGGTCTTGTTCCAAATGTGCAAGGTCAGCCGGCTTGATGATGGGCTGTGGTTTCTGGTTGGGGTCGGTTGCCAATAGGGAATGTTTTTCACCAATCATTTCGGAGAAATATTCCTGTGTTTCGGCATCTTTGCAGCCGAGCAGAACAGTACACTTAAAGTTACTCAGCATAGCTTTCCGTTCATCTTTACCGTAAATCATATCGAGGTCGGCTAACGACTGGGTCAGGACAAGGATTCTAATTCTGCGTTTCCGCAGCTTGCGCAGACTTTCAACAATTTGCAGCTTGCCAAATGAAGCAAACTCGTCAAGACAAAACAAAAAATCGTTTGCTTGTTTTCCATCGGTCTGGATGAAAAATACTCCATCGACTGCGCCGTGATAATGCGCAGCAGGTCGCCATAGATTTTGAGCTTTTCATCTGGGATATAGATGTATACGCTACTGGTTTCCAACGTAGCCGGGCTGATGGCTTTTTCATAGCTTGGCACTTTTCTAAGTGCATTTTTAATTTTATCGTTTGTGGCAAACAGTTTCAAGGCATCGTCTGCCGCCTGTTTACAGCCCGCCGTGTTCTGCTCTGACGCGCCTGCAAAGGAACTAATGAACATATTAGCAATCGGATTCTGCTGCTTTGCAATATCGTTCAGCAAACTGCGCCAATCGTGACCGAGAAAAAACTCGCAGATTTCCACAAAAGCCCCAATCCATGCCGTAGTAGCAAATAAGCGCTGCCGTTATCATTTTTCGGCCATTCTTTGTAAAAAATATGCCTGCCTCGCTGTCGTTGGCTTTGTCTGGTAACAGTAGATAAGCAAGCTGTTCCAAACGCTCCTGCCGTTCTGTCTCATCCGTTACCGCATTGATTGAAGCAAACACATCATACGGAATGCAGTTTTCTGATGTCGGGTCAAATACAATTTTGTTGGGCGTGTTGACGTTAGCTGAAATATCGCCGGAAATATCCACCACCAGCGCCGTACCCTGCCAGCTTCGCAGTGTTGGAATCAGCAAAGCACTTGTTTTGCCCGTACCCGATGGCCCCAGTACAAGAATATGCCCCTCGTCCTGTTCGGGGGAGTAGGCCAACAGACCAAACTTCTTACCAAACAGAATCCCTTTTGCTTGCGCCGGATGTCGATACACAAGATTCTTTTTGCAAATGGATTTGGAAAATGATTCATCTGCCCGCGCAAATATACTATCAGTACCAGCACAAAGGAGCATTACTGCTGTCGCTCCGTACAGATAGCAGTTGATAAGCATTACCGCCTGATTCATGGCTGTACCTCAAAAGTGAAGTTCCGGCCCGACGATTCACCGAAATACAGCGCGGGGCGTTCTACTTCCTGCTGGTATTCCTGTTCGCGTTCCGCTTTGAGCTGCGCGACAGTGCGGTTTCCACCTTGCCGCTTGGTCACGCCCGTCATAACGCGGGCATCTTCTAAACCGTGGGTATCTAAATAGCGTTGCAGGTCAGGATGAAAATTGCGCAGTTCGCGGCGGTCAAGAACATCGTTCGCGCAGATTTTATAACCCTGCTCGTGCTTCGGGTCTTCGACAACAGGCACGAAACAGAAATGCAAATGCGGCTGGCCGCCCTCGTCATCATGGACGATAGCCTGCACGACATTTTCCTCACCATAACGATTTGCTAAAAAATCGTATGTTGCGTAGAAAAAGTCATCAAAGCGCTCCGGGTCTAAATCCTGCGGGGCTGTCACAATCCAGCCGACCATAACCTTTATGTCATCGCGGTTATAGCAATACAGTTCTGATTTGCGCTGCAAAAAATAGTCATACTCGGTCATGCCCCTATCGGGGGACAGAACATAGTCCTGCCCCTGCCGAGACGGGTCAATGTCAGGATTGCCGGAATGTTCGATTTCGCGGCGATTGTGCCGCAGCTGATTGCGGACTGCGCCCACTGAAAACTTCTCTACACTTGCCATTGTAATCTCACTTTCCTTTACGGGGTTCATGTCCCCTCCGCCCACGCCTTGAAATGCCCTGCACAACGAAGCAGTGCATTTAGTCGCGGACTGATGTGCCATACAAGGTATGGCAGTTTCCCCCCGAAACTCCCCACCGCCCTTGCGGGCTTACCTTGCCAAAGGGGCGTGACCCCTCTGGACTCCCCGCTGCCGACAAGACCTGCTTGCCGTCAGTGGGGGCTGCGGAAACCCCCATCGGAACGACTTTTCGCCGTTCCTGCCCCTATAAGATTGGCGGTGCCCAAGTTCTGCACTTTCGCGCAGAATTTCAGCACCGCCCTTGCTGCGACCTGTACGCCTTACTATCGCAAAGGCGTGTCAGGTCTTACTTTTTTCTACTCGGCAAACGGCACCACTGTCCCATTGCATCACGCTCGATTCCTACAAGGAACTGGATGCCGTCAAACCAGCTGAACGGCAGGCTCGGTTCACAACGAAACGCAAGCGCTGCCATTACATCGTACACATCTTTTTCGCCCCACAGAACCTCCCACTCAGCAAAAATATCATCTACCAAGCGAGCACCGTTAATTTTGTTGATGCCGCCAGTCGAAATCTGTTTACCGAGGAACTCATAGACCTCGACAGCAGATTCCCACAAGGCATCATTCTCTGTTATGGTGCAGTTCTCTGTGTCCTCGTGCAAATGGTATCTGGCAAAAAAGCCCTGTAAACGGTCTGCATCGTACACCGGGCGTGTTCCTAACGCCCTGATGCCGCGTGTCATTGACTGCTTGATTTCCCACGCATCCAATTTATTTTCTGCGCGGCACTGCAAAATGAACGTTGCCTCTGTGCGGAACGGCTCTGTCATCGGCAGGAACTCGTTTTTGATTGCCATATTGATGATGTCTCCGATTTTCAAGCCGAAAACTTTGGTTGCGACAGTAATCAGAATGTCGCTTTCTTTATCTGAAATGAAATAGCGGTTCATCAGAACGCCCCCTTACGAGATGAAATACAATTCGTTATGCAATACGTTATGTATATAATAGCATATAATATACATCATGTCAATATATACATATCGTATTTTTTAATAAAAATAGTACGGTACACCGCTGCGGCGGGACGGGGAAGCGTGGCCCTGCCGCTCAAAAAAGTATATAAGCCCACACCCGCTTTTAGTCAACAAACTTTCACGGCATATTCTCGCACTTTGCGGGGATGCTGCGATATTCCATGATTTGTTGACTAAAGGGTGTGGGCTTTACTTTTTCGCCGGCAGGGGCCAAACCTGCAAACCGCTTCGGCGGGGATTTAAAAGTGAACTTTTAAGACGAAAGGACAACGAAAATGAAACAGACGATTAAAACGAGCCGCGTGGCAGGACAGCTTGAGAAAATGTTCCGAGCACTTAATAGCCGCTTTTTTGACGGTGAATTGCCGGAGGTCGTTATCAGCTTGAAAAAGACCGCTGGCGCGTATGGGCACTTCACCACTGGTAAGGTTTGGAAAACAGGCGAAGAACGGCGCTACGAAATCAATATAAGTTCTGCCAGCTTAAACCAAGAGTGTGCTTTTTCTGGCTGGCGTGTTAGTCCATGAGATGGTACACGAGTATTGCGCCGAACACGGTATAAAGGACACCAGCAATAACGGCGTATATCACAACAAGAATTTCAAGCACATTGCAGAAACCCACGGTCTGGAAGTCGAACACCATCCCAAATATGGTTGGACAATTACCAGCCCCGGTCTTGAACTTCTGGATTTTGTAGAGGAGCAGGGCTGGCAAGATTTCCAGATGGTCGAGAGCCTTAACCTGCTGGATGTACTCGGAACGCTCCCCAAGGGCGGCAACAGCAGTGCAGGAGCGGAAACCAGAACGAAAAAGCCAAGCAGTACCCGCAAATATATCTGCCCCAAATGTGGCAATAGTTGCCGAGCGACCAAGGTCATCAACCTGATATGCGGCGACTGTATGGAAAAAGATGGTTGTTACCGAATAAGTCACAATAACAGCGATAATGGTCGAGTGAGAGTAGACCGCCATTTTTATATGTACACTTTTAATAAGGAGCACTACAATGCAATACGATTACCATTCCTGCCCATACGAACCAGATACCGGCGTTCCCCCTTGCGGGGAAATGGCCGAGTGCAAAACCTGCGCATGGTGCAGTCTTGCGGCCACATCCGAAAAGTAGAACGATGGCGGCGGTCACACAAGCGACCACCGCCATCATTTCAGTATCAAATTTAAGCTATGCACAAGTAGTATTAAAAGTGCTTGCTATCGTATGACAAAGTAAGTATACTACCAGTATCAAAATTAACGAGCCTCAGAGGTGATACTGCCATGCAGATATATGGTTACTGCCGCATTTCCACGCCACAGCAAAATATCGAACGGCAAGTCCGTAACATTCTATCAATGTACCCACCGCACATATCATCCGCGAAGTATATACTGGCACGACCTATCAAGGCCGCAGAGAATTAGATAAATTGCTTCACACTGTGCAAGCAGGCGACACTATTGTATTTGGACAGTGTATCCCGTATGAGGCCGTAATGCAGACGAGGGTTGCCAACTGTACGAAGCCTCCCGCCCAAATGTAACGCTCTGTTTTCTCAAAGAGCCTCATATCAACACAGAGACCTACCGCCAGACCATCCAACGGCAAATCAGTACCCAAACTGGAAACAGAGCAATGCCATACTGACAGTTTTGTATCCTCGGTCATTGAATCATTGAACCAGTACACCGTTGACCTTGCCAAAGAGCAGATACGCCTTGCCTTTGCACAGGCTCAAAGGAAGTCGACGACCTGCATCAGCGCACCAGAGAGGGGATGTTGACTGCCAAATTAAACGGAAAACAGATAGGGGGCAGGAGCGAGGCCGTAAGCTGATTGTCAAAAAGCTGCCGCTTACCGGGATGCCATCAAAGCAGTACAGCAAATTTTGACGGCACACTCTGCGATGCCGATTGTATCAAGCTCATCGGTATTGCACGGAATACGTATTATAAGCAGGAATTAGAGGCAATGCCCGTATAAAGGAACAGCCCGTAAAATGATTTTCCATTCTACAGGCTGTTTTCTTCATAATAAAGAAAATGAGAACAGCGTCAGTAACGGCGTTCTCACAAAAAGATATAGTATCTTTTTTGATTACATTGTATTATATGCCTATTACGAGAAAAAAGTCAACTTCCTTTTTTTATAAAAGTAAGGTGGATTCTTTCCAACTGGTTGCCATCATCCCCAGTGAAATAGTCCATATGTTTTATCATTCGCCCATCAACAAACTCTTTCAACGCAGCCATCCGATTTTCCTTAACTTTTCGGACTCACAACCAATTGGTATTCATAAAGCAGGCAGATAATTTCAAACACCGGTCTACTGGAAAGTTTCTTTGTTCTTTCTATTCTGGAAATGCCGGGAACTCTCGCTGCCATTCTGGAAATCACCTGCGGCGGTCTGGTTGTTTTTTGCTTGGCTAAGCAAAGTAAACAACAGGCACGGGCGCAGGCGTTCCGCAGAACTCCGGGTTTACCGGTTTGATAATGTTCTATCCAGCGCCACTGCAAAGAACTGACGATAATTTGTGCTGTAGAACTCACGCAGCTTTATCAAATCGCCAAAGCTAATGATTTCCGCCAACACCCAAACAGGGCAGTCCACATTGATGATTTTTACCGAGCAAAGCATTTGTCCGGCTATCCCCAACCACATAGCATAAATTGAAGTATTTTGTTTATCAAGTCACCCGTAAATATCGCATCTGCTTTTTGCTCAATCGAGCGCTTTACCTGCGGATACTTCTCAAAAAGTCGCATACGATTTTATAGCCATCCTCCTGCGGGTTCTGCTCAATCTCTGCCAGCAGTGCCACTTTCAGTGCATGTTCAATATCAATGCACATCTTCAAGATAATACCCGTAAGTAGAAGTCAATGTTTGACAGTTCTGCAAATAGGCAAAATCCAGATTGATGTACTTTCCGACCTGCGCGCCAGTCGTGCTTTGCATAGTTCTTTCGATAAGAGGCCGTCACGCATATAATTATTTCTCTTGGAAAGATATTCTGCTGCCTCTGTCTCTGACATAATGGAAAAGGTTATGCCCTTTTCATCGCTTTAGCATCGCAACGAAGTTCCTGCGATGTTTTTTCTTCGGCTTATACTCGTAGTTAAAAATGGCAAAAAACACTTCCTATCCGTTCGTTATTCTTTACATATAGCATACGTTTAAACGGGCAGTATTGTCAAGAAGTAACTTTTTAATTTAAAAAGTGCATTTATAAAAGTTACAAAGTTTATCGTCACATATTGACTTATATTCTTTTTCTATATTACTATGATACAGGGGCGTTCACCGAAAACCAAAGACAAGTTAAAAGAATCCACACGCAGGCCCTCCGCCATCCGCTCCGGGGCCTGCTTTTCTTTGTTTTCCAATCCTCTCTCATTCTGTCCCATGCAGGGAAAACATGAGATAATGCGTTGATTTTTTTCTTGGTGGACTTGGAATTTTCTTGAGTTGGCTTGGAGATTGGGCGGATTGCGAAGCGGAACGAGGTGAGAACATGCGCGCTTTTCTTGATTTTCCTGCGCCTTTCTGGATTTTTTCGTGTGCCCGCGCATAGATTTTGAATACAGCAAGAGCCGCCGAATGTTCGGCGGCTCTTTTTCTTTTATTGCGGCCAGTCTGCTGCGCTTTGGGCCGTGCTTTTTGTCGGTGTGCCATCCACAGGGCGGCCCAAAGCCGTTCCGGTCACAAAGGGTGCGGCCGGTCTGCTCCGGCAGGCGAAAAGCCTATGGAGAGCGCATCCGGCCAAGCCGCCAGTTTCCGGTGTGAGGCCAGCACTGCCACACGCTGCTTTCACGCGGGCAGGGGTAGCCGTGGTCAGAATCGTCAAATGGGCATGGCGCACGCCCTCGCCATACTCAAAATAAGCGCTGATAATAGTCGCCGCTGACCGGGGCAAGACTATCCCCATCACTCACCGCCTGAATATACACGTGTCCCGTCCACAGGTTCTCAACACCGCCGTCCCACGGCTTTCCGCGGAGCGGTACCGATGGCCCCAGATTCCATCGACATTCAGCAGGGCACTCGTAAAGGCCGCGCGCGCTGCCGCTGATCTGGGCTTGACCTGCTCCACGGCGTAGCCCTTGCCCACCGCCCCGGCAGCCAGCGTCATATCCGGAACCCTGCACCACGGCACGGTATCAAACAGGTCAAACCAGTCGCACTGTACAATTTTGCTGTTTTTGGCAGGCCACCGTCGGCGGCAGGCAGAGCAGCATGGCCAGCGCCAGCGCAGCAGGCGGCGCTTCACGCTTTCTCCTTGTACAGTTTCGTGTTCAGTGTTCAATTCCAGCAACATTGCCAGCATCCAGCCTTTGCTGGTGGGCGGACCATGCTGCGCACCGGAATGGACGCGCCGCCTGCCTGCACACAGGTCAAGGGCGCGAACGCGCCCAGCTCACCGGTATCATGGCGCAGACCGCTGATAATAATGGCCGGGCGGTCCGGCACAGCAATGAGCGGCGCAGCAGCCGGGGCAGGCTTGCCCGCGCAGAGGTCACCCACAAATGCCGCCGAGGCGCCATCTGCCACACGGCGCAGCTTCACCTCATATCGCTTGGCCGCGCGCTCAATGGCGGCGTAGTTGGGGTAGTACCACTTTCATCAATGCGCCACAGCAGGGCGCACCGGGGTTCACGGATGATTCGGGCTTTCATGGATAAATTTACCTCGTTGAAAGGGAAGGGGTGGTTACGGGAACGGGCAGGCGGATATGGAATCCGCCCCAAGAAGCCGACAGGAAACGGTGTAGGGGCCGGGCATGCCCGGCCCGCGGCCTACCCCATTAACGGTCGTTGCGGGAAAGCTGCGGGGCGTCGAGGACGCTGCCCCCTACAAAAAGGCGCTGCCATGTACCGGGCGGCGCCTTCCTTATAGATTACAGGTCGGGGTGGTACTCCTTGCAGGTGCACTTTTTCCACTTCAGACCGCTGCCGCAGGGGCAGGGATCGTTGCGGCCGATCTTCGTCACGCGGACAGGGGCGGCACCCTTTGGCACCGGCCTGTGCAGGGCACCCTCACCGGTGGGCTTGGCCACCTGCTCACGCTTCGGCTCGGCATTCTGCTGGCGGATCTCGATCGTCAGCAGCATGTGGACGGCATCCTCGCGGATCGAGGCGATCATCTCATCGAACATGGCAAAGCCTTCGATGCGGTACTCGACCACGGGGTCATGCTGGCCGTAGCCGCGCAGACCCATGCCCTGCTTGAGCTGGTCCATATTGTCGATATGCTCCATCCACTTGGAATCGACATTGCGCAGCAGGCAGATGCGCTCCAGCTCGCGCATCGTCTTTTCACCGTAGCGCTTTTCCTTCGCGGTCAGGATATCCATGCCGCGCTTGTACAGCTCATCGGCAATGCCCTCGCGGGTCAGCTCACCCAGCTGCTCGGTGGTGTACGGTTGAAGTCGGTGGGCAGGCACAGCCAGTTCATAAAGTCGGCGGCGCAGACCAGCAAAGTCCCAATCATCGGCCGTTTCGCCGTTCAGGTAGTTCGCGCAGGCATCATCAATACTGGCGCATCATCTCATGCAGCTTGCCGGAGATATCCTCGCCATCCAGCACCATCTGGCGCTGCTTTAGATGATCTCGCGCTGCTGGTTCATGACATCGTCATACTGCAGCACCTGTTTTACGAATGGCAAAGTTGGAGGCCTCCAGCTTTTTCTGGGCGCTCTCGATCGTGTTGGTGATAAGCTTGTTCTCGATGGGCACATCCTCATCCAGACCGAGCGAATCCATCAGGTTCTGCACGCGGTCGCCGCCGAAAATGCGCATCAGGTCATCTTCAAGACTCAGGAAGAAGCGGGATGCACCGGGGTCACCCTGACGGCCGGCACGGCCGCGCAGCTGGTTGTCGATGCGGCGGCTCTCGTGGCGCTCGGTGCCGATGATGAACAGGCCGCCCGCAGCGCGGACCACCTCGGCCTCGCGCTTGACCTCGGGGGCAAACTCCTCGCACAGCTCCTCAAAGCGCTTGCGGGCGTGGAGAATTTCGGCGTCCTCGGTCTCGGCGTGGCCGTCACACTCGGTCATCAGCATTTCCAATTTCGCGTCAATGCCAGCCTCCGGCGGGATGGGCAGTTCGGTTCCGTTGGCCTTGGCGCGCGCCTTGGCGTGCTCGTACTCGTCCTTCAGCTGGGCCAGATCGGCGGTCAGCGCCTTGGACAGCTCCTTCTTCAGGGCAGCCTTGGCCATGTAGGTCACATTGCCGCCCAGCATGATGTCGGTGCCGCGGCCTGCCATGTTGGTGGCGATGGTCACAGCGCCCTGCTTGCCGGCCTGCGCAACGATCTCCGCCTCGCGCTCATGCTGCTTGGCGTTCAGAACATTATGCTCGATGCCGCGCTTTTTCAGCAGCTTGGACAACGCCTCGCTCTTTTCAACGCTGACCGTGCCGACCAGCACGGGCTGGCCCTTCGCGTGGCACTCCGCCACCTGATCAATGACGGCGTTGTACTTGCCGTTGACGGTCTTGTAAACGCTGTCGGGCAGGTCCTGACGGGCGCGGGGCTTGTTGGTGGGGATGCTGACGATGTTCAGGCCGTAGATCTCGCTGAACTCGTCGGCCTCGGTGGAGGCTGTGCCGGTCATACCGGACAGCTTTTTATACATACGGAAGTAGTTCTGGAAGGTGACAGTAGCCAGCGTCTTGCTCTCGGCGGCAACGGTGACGCCCTCCTTGGCCTCGATGGCCTGATGCAGGCCCTCGTTGAAGCGGCGGCCGTACATCAGACGGCCGGTGAACTCATCAACGATGATGACCTCGCCGTCCTTGACGATGTAGTCAGTGTCGCGGTGCATAACGCCGCGGGCCTTGATGGCACCGTCACATAATGGCGCAGGACATATTATCAGCATCGGCCAGGTTATCCACATGGAAGAACGCCTCGGCCTTCTTGACGCCGGACTCGGTCAGGGTAGCGTCTTGCGCTTTTCGTCCACAACGTAGTCACCGTCGACCTGTTCCTCGGCCTCGACCTTGTCATCCAGCTCGACGATCACGCTCTTCTTCAGCGTCTTGGCAAAGTCATCCGCGCGCTTGTACATCACGCTGGAATCCTCGCCCTTGCCGCTGATAATCAGCGGGGTACGGGCCTCATCAATCAGGATGGAGTCCACCTCGTCCACGATGGCAAAGGCGTGGCCGCGCTGCACCATATTGGCCTTGTAGACCACCATGTTGTCGCGCAGATAGTCAAAGCCGAACTCGTTGTTCGTGCCGTAGGTGACATCGGCCTCATAGGCCTTCTTGCGGTCACCGGCCTCCACGCCGTGGACAACCAGACCGACCGTCAGCCCCAGAAAACGGTAGACCTTGCCCATCCACTCGGAGTCGCGGCGGGCCAGATAATCGTTGACGGTGACAACGTGCACACCCTCGCCGGTCAGGGCGTTCAGGTAGGTGGGCATCGTGGCCACCAGCGTCTTGCCTTCACCGGTCTGCATCTCAGCAATGCAGGCGCGGTGCAGCACAATGCCGCCGATAATCTGCACGGGGTAGGGCTTCATGCCCAGCACACGCCAGTCGGCCTCACGGCAGACTGCAAACGCCTCGGGCAGCAGATCATCCAGCGTCTCGCCCTTGGCAAGGCGCTCCTTGAACTCGGTGGTCTTGGCCTGCAGCTGCTCATCCGTCAGCTTGGCCATCTCCGGCTCAAGAGCAAGGACCTTGTCCTTGATCGGGTTGATGCGCTTGAGCTCCTTGTCGGAGAAGGAGCCGAACAGTTTTTCAAAAAAAGACATAACAGTTCCCCTGTATTTTCCGCCGCATTTGTAGAGGTGCGGCTATATAGTTTTACACATGATACTATAATACACCCGGGCGGGGGGATATGTCAATTCATAGTTACATTGGGTTTATTTATTATATTGTTGTACCTGCACGGGCCGCCCCGTGCGGACAGCCTTTTTAGCTTATTTTTTGTTTTAACCGGCAAGCTCAGCAGCACCAGCATCAAAAAGATGCAGCCGAACCCCAGCGCATCCCTCAGCGTAAACGGCGAGCCCAGTACCAGCGTGCTGATGATAGCCGCCGTGACCGGCTCGGCAAAGCTGTACAGGCTTGCCCTCTGCGGGCCGATCAGCGGCACACCCGACATATACAGGCTGAACGCCAGCACGTTGCCCAGCACCACCACGGTAAAGATGCCGAACATGCCCATCGGGGTAGGGACATAGTGCATCTGACCACGGGCGGAAAATCAGCGCAAACATCGCGCCGCCCATCAAGAACGCCCAGCCCTGCAGCATCGGGGTGGGGTACTGCTCCTGCAGCTTCTTCGGCCACATGGTGTAGATGGCGACGCAGCAGGCGCTGACTATGCCGGAGACAAGCGCCGCCGGGCTGACGGCAAGGCCGGTCAGGCTGCCGTGGGTGGTGATGAGGAAAACACCCACCAGCGCCAGCAGGATGGAGCAGACTTCAAACACCCGCGGCCCGCGCTTTTGCTGGATGCAGACCACCAGCAGGATAATAACAGGGGAGAGGTCCTGCAGAATTGTGCCCATCCCCGCTGAGGAGAGCTGTATCGTCAAGAAGTAGGTGAACTGGCAGCAGCTGACACCGGCCAAACCGTAAACCAGCAGGTCAATGGCATTGCGCGGATTTTTCCGTATATTCCACGGATCAAAAAGCATTTTACGATCCCGGATGCAGAAATACCCGCACAGGATCAGCCCTGCCAGAAACAGCCGGATGGGCACCAGCCATGTGGAGTCCATTCCTTCATGGGTGAACAGGTACTGCCCCATGCAGCCCGAAACGCCCCAGCACGCCGCGCCGCCCATCGTCAGGCAGGCGCCTTTTACACGGTCAGACATTATATTTTACCCCTCTGCTTGTAGGGGTCGATGCTCGCATCGACCTGCAGCATAACGGCAGGCAGTTGTTTGTAGGGTGGCGGCGTCTTCGCCGCCACCGGATGCAAGCATCCGCCCCTACAGCCTCCCGTAAGCGCTCATTCCAAAATCAGCGCTGCGGCCTCTCGCAAACCGGCCACGACCGGTGCGCCGGTTTTGCGCAGCGTTTCCGCCGGCTGGTGGCCGCCGGACTGCAAAACGCAGCCCACGCCGAGCGCCTGCGCCACCTCAAAATCATGGACGGAATCCCCGATCATCACCGCCCGGGCAGGGTCGAAGCCTTCCTCTTTTAAATAGGCCAGGCCGATCTCCACCTTGCTCTTGGCGTAGATGTCGCTCAGGCCCAGCAGCCGGTCAAAATACCGGGTCACGCCGCGCTGCCCGACCTGTTGGCAGAGGGTGTCCCTCTTGCTGGCCGACAAAATGACCTGCCGCAGCCCGGCGCTGCGGAATGTCTGCAGCGCCTCGGCCGCACCGTCCATCAGCGGGCAGACCTCGCTGGCGGGGACATAGATCTCCATATACCGCGCTGCCAGCTCGGCAAAGCTGTGGCGGGAGAAGTCAAACCCGGCGCGGGTATAGTATTCCTCGATGGGAAAGCCAAAAATCGCCCGGTACTGATCGCGGTCGTACCGCTGCGGGTAGCCGAAGTCTGCCAGCAGACGGTTGAGCGCGTCCACGCAGAGTTCGACATCATCCAGCAGGGTACCGTTCCAATCCCACAAAAATCAGTTCCGGGCGCATAGAGGTTACCTCGTTTTTATTCTTCTGTAAAAATCTTTTTCAGGCTTTCATTGCTCTCGATCAGCTTGACGAGCGCCACCCCAGCACAGTGCAGCTAATCAGCTCGCCGATGGCCACGGCCACGGCATTGAAGCAGGCCAGCGCCAGCGTCGGGGCCGTGTCAGAGAAGAAGAAGGTGATCTCGAACGCGCCCACGATGAGCATATTAAAAACAACGGGCGGCAGGGACGCCGGAATGGCGGCAAGACCCTTGACGCGGATGTCACGCAGCTTGTAGGTCACAAGGCAGGCCAGCAGCGTGGCCAGCGTGCCGAACACCACATCAATGACGGTGGAGCCCAGCAGGTTTGCCAGCAGGCAGCCCAGCGTGACGCCGATAATGTACTCCGCGCCGAAAACCGGCAGCAGGCACAGTGCCTCGGCCACACGCACCTGCACCGCCCCATAGCTGAACGGGGCAAGCGCCAGACAGACCACTACATAAACGGCCGCGATGACAGCGCAGCGCACCAGACGGTTGACGGACATTTTTTTCATATTCATACAATACTCCGGCGGATAGATTTTGACCGCACGCAAGACCGCCAGCCTTGCGGGGTTTGCGCCGCCTCCCGCAGGGGAGGCGGCGGAGCCTAAAATCCTAAGTTGCTCAACAAATTTGTATTATAGCAAACCCCGCAGGCTGTTGCAAGGCCTGCGGGGAATTTCTTTTTTCTTATTTGCCTTCCCCTTTGGGGGAAGGTGGCCGAAGGCCGGATGAGGGGCGGCTGTGCCGCTGCCGCCCGTGAACCGGAAATTACGGCAGCTGCGGCGCATACGCCTCAAGGTTGCGGGGGTGCCCTTCATAGACGATGGCAATGGCATCGGGGCCGGTGTTGGCGCTGACAACGCCGCCAAGCTGGAACACGATCAGCGGCGGATGGCCGAACGCCTTTCTGCAAAGCTTGGCCAGCTCATCCCGCTTGGCAGTGCTGGATGTGTAGGCCACCATGTAGGGGGTGTCCTTCATCGAATCCACACGGCTCTCGACCCATTTCAGCATGGCAGCAGGCACGGCGGCATCGCCGCGCACCTTTGCCTCGACCTTCGAGACACCGGCATTCAGGCTGATGATGGGGCGGATGCCCAGCAGGTCGCCGACCACAGCGGCGGCGGCGCTGATACGGCCGGACTTCTTCATCTGCTTCAGGCTGTAGGCAGCCAGACAGATCTCAACGCAGTCCAGCTTCTGCTTCAGCTCGCCCACACAGGCGGCCAGCTCGCCGCCGTTGCGCACCTTGCGGGCGCACTCGCAGAAATACCAGCCGTAGGGCATCGAATAATTCTGGCTGTCGATGACCTGGATCTTCATTGTGAAGCCGGGGCGCTCCTCCTCGAGCAGCTCGATAGCCTTAACGGCGTTGTTATAGGTGCTGGAGCCGCCGGCGTTGATGCTCAGGTAGACCAAATCGGTGTAGCCCTCATCGACATAGCGGGCATAAATATCACAGAACTGCAGCTGGGTGATGGCCGCGGTGGTCGGCACGCCCTGCGCATCGCGCATCATCTGGTAGAACTGGTCGTTCGTAAAGTCCTTGCGCTCCATGTACTCAACACCGTCAAGGTTGATGGGAAAGCCCACGACCTCGATGCCGTACTTGTCTGCAAGCTCCTGCGGAATATCGGAACAGGAATCCGTTAAAAAACCGATCTTGCTCATTTTACATCCTCACTCCATTCATAGCGGGTCAACTGCCCGTGGGTTTCCAAATCGGCAAAATCCCATTGGCGCAGCGCTTCATACACACCCACCGCCACCGCGTTGGACAGGTTCAGGCAGCGCTCGCCCCGGCGCATGGGCATACGCACACAATCTGCTTCATGGGCGGCCAGCAGTTCCTCCGGCAGCCCGGCATCCTCCCGCCCAAAGACGAGATAGGCGCCGTCGGGGTAACTGTCCACATCCACATGGCGGCGCGGGCCTTTGGATGTAAAAAAAAAACGGGCCGTTTGTTTTTGGCAAAAAACAGTCCGCCAGATCCTGATAATATGTTATATCAAGCTGGTGCCAGTAGTCAAGCCCGGCACGCTTCAATTTTTTGTCGTCCACGGCAAAGCCCATCGGCCCCACCATGTGCAGCCGCGCGCCCGTCACCGCGCAGGTCCGTGCAATGTTGCCGGAGTTCTGCGGGATCTGCGGCTCGACCAGTACAATGTTTAAGGTTGGCATAAATTTACAGTCCTGTTGTCAGATTTTGTATGCTTCACTCTTTGGCGCAGCTTCGGCAGGGCGTTTTTCCAGCCAGACGCCCAGGCGTTCATCCGCGCCCTCGGGGGTCTGGCGGATGCACTCGGCCACAAAGGCAGCAGCCGCCTGCACCGCCGCCTGGGGCACGTTTCCCTGCAGGATGCGCCCCACCAGCACCGCGGCAAAAATATCGCCGGTGCCGTGGAACATCCGCGGCTGCAGCGGCGCCTTAACGGCATAGCCCTCGCCGCCGCGGGCCGCACCCACGCAGCCTATGTACCGCCCGCCGCCAAGGCCGGTCACGCCGGTCACAACCACCTGCGGTGCAATGCGGGTCAGCCGGGCGGCCTGCGCCGCAGCCTGCTCGGCACTGCCCACGCCGGGCAGGGGATCGCCCAGCAGCAGCGCGGCCTCGGTCACGTTGGGCACAATCAGGTCGGCCTTGCTGCACAGACTGTACATAGCCGGAACCATATCCGAGCCCAGCCCACTGTAGAGCCGCCCGCCGTCACCCAGCACCGGGTCCACCACCTTGAGGGCATGGGGCCACAGCGCAAAGGCCTGCTCCACCAGCTTTGCCTGCGCCGCATCCGCCAGATAGCCGGAATAGATGCAGTCAAACCTGATGCCCAGACGGTGGTACTGTGCCAGCGCAGCAGGGCCGTAGCGGGGGTCGGTCAGCTTGGCCGGGGTGCCCAGCCCGCCGGTATGGGTGGAGAGCACCGCCGTGGGCAGCGCCACAGCCTGCACGCCCAATGTCGAGAGCACCGGCACGATGACAGACAGCGCCGCCCGGCCAAAGCCCGGCAGATCATGAATGGCTAATACGGTTTTCGGCGCGTTGGTCACAGCCCAGCCTCCTTACTTTTTGATTGCTCATTGATTCTACCATAAAACAGCCCGCAAAAAAAGCCGTATTCGGGCGATTGCCCCGATTTGTTTGGTTTTTGGGCAAAGATAACAAAAAATGCCATGTGCTGACCCGCAAAATCCCGGAAGTTTTCAGCCCGCTGCGGAGCAACAGCTTTTCCGGCTTGTGGTTCAGCGTGCGCAGCTGCCTTAAGCACCATCCTGCGTATAGAAATCCGCCTTGTTGCGGCGCATACTCTATTTTCATGCTGCCGCTTCATTTTCAGATATTGTGCATCCTTTTTTATTACATTACAACACGCCTGCAGAAGGGTGCGCAACAAAAAAGCCGCGAAAAAGTCGCGCTTTTTCGCAGCTTGTGTGAATATTTTTTCGGCAATCCGGCCTTACAGCACCCGCACGCGGATGGCGGACTCAATGGCGCGCAGCTGGACAGCCAGGTCATCTGTCACGTTGCCGGTGACGTCCAGCATGGTGTAGGCAACGTCCTTTTTGCTCTTGTTCACCATGTTCTCAATGTTCAGGTGTGCCTCGGTCAGCACGCCGGTGATGGCGGAAATCGCGCCCGGCGTATTTTTGTGAATCATGCAGATACGGCGACCGCCGACACGGGGCTGGCTGACATCCGGCAGGTTGACGCTGTGGGTGATGTTGCCGTTTTTCAGGTAGTCGCTCAGCTCGGCGGCAGCCATCACGGCGCAGTTTGTCTCGCTCTCCGGCGTGCTGGCGCCCAGGTGCGGCGTGCAGCAGACGCCCTTGACGCCGAGCAGCTCCTCGGTGGGGAAGTCGCAGAAATACTGTGCCACCTTGCCGCTGTTCAGCGCATCCAGCAGGGCGGCATTGTCCACCAGCTCACCGCGGGCAAAGTTCAGCACGCGGACGCCGTCCTTGCACATGGCCAGCGTCTGGCCGTTGATGGTATGGCGGGTCGTGGGCAGGTAGGGGGACATGGATGGTCAGGTAGTCGCAGCGCGGCAGCATATCGCCCAGCGTGACACAGTGCTGCACACTGCGGGGAGAGGTCCACGCGGCGTCAATCGAGATGTAGGGGTCATAGCCCAGCACCTCCATGCCCAGCGCCACAGCGGCGTTGGCCACGCGGGCACCGATAGCACCCAGACCGATGACACCCAGCGTCTTGCCGCGCAGCTCGGGGCCGACAAAGGCCTTCTTGCCCTTTTCCACGTCCTTGGCAATCGTATCGCGGCCCTTCAGGGTCTGCGCCCAGTTCACGGCGTCCACCAGATTGCGGCTGCCCGCCACCAGCGCGCCGATGACGAGCTCCGCCACCGCGTTGGCGTTGGCACCCGGCGTGTTAAAGACAACAACGCCCTTAGCGGTGCAGTCCTCGACCGGAATGTTGTTGGTGCCCGCGCCCGCACGGGCAATGGCCAACAGGCTGTCCGGCAGCGGGGCCTCGTGCATATCCGCACTGCGCACCAGAATACCTTGGGGAGCCGCGGCCTCGTTGTCAATTTCAAACTGGTTGGCAGGCAGTTTGGCCAGACCCACCGGCGAGATGGCGTTCAACGTCTTGATTGTGTACATATAGAATTCCCCCTCTTATGCGTGTGCCTTGCGGAAGGCTTCCATGAAATCGACCAGCTTGTCAATGCCCTCCGGCGGCATAGCGTTGTAGATGGAAGCGCGCATACCGCCGACCAGGCGGTGGCCCTTCAGGTTCACAAAGCCCGCCTCGGTGGCGGCGGCGCAGAACGCCTTGTCGGTATCGGCGTCGGGGCTGGTGAAGGTGACATTCATCATGCTGCGGTACGGTTTCTCCACCGGGTTCTTGTAGAAGTCCTGCCCATCCAGATAGTCATACAGCACTTTGGCCCCTTAGCGGCGTTGATTTTCTGCATATTTTCAAGCCCGCCGACCTCGTTCTCGAGGTAGTTCATCACAAGGCCGGTCATATAGATGCACCAGCACGGCGGCGTGTTGTACATGCTGTCGGCGTTCAGCAGGGTGGTGTAGTTCATCATTGTGGGGATTTTGTCCGGCGTCAGGCCCTTGGCGGCGTTGCCCAGCAAATCTTCGCGCACAATGGCAACCGCCATGCCCGCGGGGGCAATGTTCTTCTGCACGCCAAAGTAGATAACGCCGTACTTGCTGACGTCCACCGGCTCCGAGCAGATCATCGAGCTCATATCCGCAATCAGGGGCACGCCGTCCACCTGCGGCACATCGTCATATTTTGTGCCAAAAATCGTGTTGTTCTGGCAGATATGAATGTAGCTGGCGTTCGGGTCATAGTCGATGCCCTTCACATCCGGGATGTAGGTGAAGTTTTTGTCCTTGCTGCTGGCAGCAATGCGGGCCGTGCCGAATTTGGCGGCCTCCTCGGCGGCCTTCTTGCTGAAGTTGCCGGTCACAAGATAATCCGCCGTGCCGGTGGTCATAAAGTTCAGCGGCACCATCGCAAACTGCTGGGTCGCGCCGCCCTGGAAAAAGCCAACCTTATAATTATCCGGGATGTTCAGCACCCGGCGCATGGCGGCCTCGGTGTTGTTGATAATTTCATCAAACCATTTACTGCGGTGGCTCATCTCCATCACACCATGCCGGAGCCGTGGTAGTCCAGCAGCTCTGCCTGTGCGGTTTTCAGAACAGTCTCCGGCAGCATCGAAGGGCCGGCGCTGAAATTGTAAACTCTAGCCATCTTTATTTCCTCCAGTAAATCGAAATGCGATCCGCCCGCGGCGCATCGCATCTGCCGCGCCGCTGCGGTATGCCCTTATTATAGGCCATTTTTCTTTTTGCCGGGCAAGCGGGCAAATTTACGAAAACGCCCCGATTCCGGGAAGTGTTTCTGCAATGTGGCAAAATGTTTTCCCTGCAGGGACATTATGTGCTACATTTGTAAAAGATATTTGGAGTTTTTGCCAGTAGTGCGCCTTGAAATTTGTGCAATATTTTATCTTGCTTTTTAATCTACCACAAGTGTAAAATATATGCAGCATTAATTACCACGTTTGTAAAATATAGTTACTCGCCATCCCACTACAGCGCGGAGCGAGAAGCTCAACGCCCCGCACCCCTCTCTCTAACCACACTATTATAAAAAAGGAGCCTCTCATGGAACAGCTTTCCCGCAGTGAAGAACAGGTTATGGCCGCGCTCTGGGCCTGCAACCGCGCCGCAACACGGCGCGAGATTGCGGCGCATCTGCCGCCGGAGTGCCGCTGGGCCGATTCCACCCTGCTCAACTTCCTGCTTCGCCTTGAAAAAAAAGAGCTTTGTCCGCACCGAAAAGCAGGGCAACAAAAACCTGTACACGCCGCTGGTGCGCCGTCTGACCTACTGCGGGGCCGTCAGCCAGGCCCATTTGCAGACGCTCTACGGTGGGGACATCCGCGCCATGGTGCGTGCGTTGGCCGACACCGGCCGCCTGACCTACGCCGACACCGAGCGCCTTCTGCGCTGGCTGACCGAATATCAGGCCGCCAACCCCGAGTATGACTATGAGTGAGCGCCGGGCTCGTCCCGCATCTCCACCATATCCTGCCAGAAGCGCTTCTGCACGTGGTTCATCTGGGCCTTTTCGTTGCGGCGCTCCTCAATGGTCAGTGCCTTGAAGAACCGCTTCCACAGCTGCTGCCAGTTCAGCTCCGCCTCGTCTGTGCAGGGGGTATAGTGCTCCATCGCCAGATATTGTGCCTGCCCGCCGCGGCGCAGCAGGGCCATACCGTGCACCGCGTCAAAAATCAAAAAGTCCTCATCGGGCAGGCGGCTGCAAAAATGCCCGCGCAGCAGTGGCAACACCCGGTTCTTGGGGTGGATGACCGCGCCCAGCATCCCTTCGCGCTCCTCAAAACGGATGAATTCGATCAGCTTGCCCGCCTCGTTGTTCACAGCGCGCTCCAGCCGGAACGCCGCTGCGGCGTCTGGGTCGCCCAGCATCTGCACCGCCCATGGGCCGCGTGCAAAGCAGAGCCGTGCAAAACGCAGCAGCGTCAGATCCTTCCTTGCCCGGCTCTGTGCTGAGAAAGCCGGTTGTAATGCGGTCTTTTCACCTGCCAGCCCAGCCGGTCCAGCCCCGCCGCCACGCGCCGGGCGCGCTGCAAATCGGTCGGGATGTCCCGCGTGCCGAACAGGTTCAGCTGGCCCCTCCTCGGGCGGGCAGACCTCCGCGGGGATCTCCTTCCGGGCGTAGCTCTCGAACACGCAGCACAAAAAACCCGCAAAGCTGCCGTCATAGCAGTAGGCTGTGTCGGTCACATGCGCCGTGTAAGACATTGCAGTGCCTCCTGCCGCACCGTTTTTGCCGCCGTGTCCGCCGCCATACCGTGGGCGGCCAACTTCTGCACAGCCGGTGCGGCGTCCGGCATGGCCTTCGGCACAAAGTCATCCAGCGAAAGCTGCTGGATTCCCACGCTGAACGCCTTGGGGTCCAGCAGCGCATTGGCAATCTCGGCGCGGCTGCCGTGTGCCGCCGCCTTGCCCCGGCAGGTGATGAAATACTGGGCCCGCTTGAGCACAACGCCGATGCGTTTCAGCTCGGCCATACCCAGATTCTGCACGCGCCGCGCCTGCAATATGCGCAGGGCGCTCTTGGGCCCGATGCCCGGCACCCGCAGCAATTCCTCCTTGGTGGCCGTGTTGACCTCCACCGGGAAAGCCCGGGTGGCGCACGGCCCAGGTGCATTTGGGGTCCAGATAGGGGTCAAAATTTGGTTCCTCATCGGTCAGGAGCTCCCCGGCCGTAAAGCTGTAATACCGCAGCAGCCAGTCGGCCTGGTAAAGGCGGTGCTCCCGCAGCAGGGGCGGGGCCGTGTGCAATGCGGGCAGGCGTGCGTCCGCAACAACCGGCAGATAGGCCGAGTAAAACACGCGCTTGAGCGCGTATTTTTTGTACAGTCCTTCCGTCAGTTCCATAATGTGGCGGTCAGTCTCCGGCGTTGCGCCAATAATCATCTGGGTGCTCTGCCCGGCCGGGGCAAAGGGGCTTTGCCCCGCGGTAGAGCACCATCTCGCGCCGGCTTTGGGCGCTTTGCACCGCTATCTGGCCCATCGGGCGCAGGATGGCGGTCTTTTTCTTGTCCGGGGCCAGCGTCGTCAGGCTTGTCTCGCTGGGAAGCTCGATGTTGACCGAAAGCCGGTCGGCCAGCCGCCCGATTTTCTCCACCAGAAGCGGATCCGCGCCGGGAATGGTCTTGGCGTGGATGTAGCCGTTGAAGTGGTACTCCTCCCGCAGGATGCGCAGTGCCTCAATCATCAGCTCCATCGTGCGGTCGGGCGTGCCCAGCACCGCGCTGGACAGAAAAAGCCCTTCAATGTAGTTGCGCCGGTAGAAGCCGACCGTCAGCTCTGCCAGCTCCCGCGGGTAAAGCTCGCCCGCCCGCGGGCGGTCATTGAACGGCGGTTGACGCAGTAGCTGCAATCATAGCTGCACACATTGGAGTAAAGCACCTTCAAAAAGCGACACACACCGCCCGTCCGGCGTGAAGGCGTGGCAGATGCCCGCCGCCACACTGCTGCCCAGCGCTCCGGGGCGGCCCGGCCGGTTCACGCCGCTGGAGGTACAGGCAACATCATATTTAGCACTGTCTGCCAGTATTTCCAGTTTTCCATCAAATCCATGCTGCCGCCTCCGAAAAAAGGGTATAAAAAATACAGCCCGCCGCATATCCTTGCTTTGCAAGGCGCGCCGCGGGCAGCATTTTTAAAAAATTTTCAGTTGTGTAGCTGAAAGTCCAAATTATAGGACTTGCCGTGTGCTACAATAGAATTGCAGCAGGAGAAATCACCACTTCGCCTTGGTCTCCACAACCTTACCGGCAATATACAGGTGGTCAAGCTCCTCGCCCTTGATGACCAGCTCCTCATAGGCAGGGTTGAAGGGGTGCAGGATAACCGAGTTGCCGCGTTGGATGTATTTCTTCAGGGTGCCCTCGCCGTCAGCGCCGTAGACCAGCACACCAAGGTCACCGTTGTCCAGTGTGTTCTGGCGGTGTACAAGCGCCAGGTCACCGTCAGAGATGCGCGGTTCCATGCTGTCGCCCTTTACCACAAGGAAGAAGTAGTTTTCCGGGTCCTTGACACAGGCGTACTCCTTGCCGTAGTCCTCCTCAAAGGCCAGCGCACCATAACCGGCGCGCACCGTGCCCACCACGGGGATCTGGGACTCCGTATAGCGGCTGAAGGCGTTGCGGCCCACCGCAGCGGTGGAGCCCGGCTCCTGACGCAGGCCCAGCAGCACATCCGCGGGCGTCTCCAGAATCTCTGCCAGACGCGCTACCGTCTGCGGGTCAGGGGTGGAGCGCCCGGTTTCCCACTTGCCGACAGCCTGCTGGGTGACGCCCAGCATTTTGGAAACCTCAGCCTGACTGTATCGTTTGGCCTTGCGGGCCGCTTTCAAGCGCTCTGCAAACATCTGGAAAACTCCTTTATAAAAAGTAGGGCAATGCCTGTCTCACCGGCAAATCTATTTCGTTAGTCTCATTATACAACCGTCCGTGGTTTTTGTAAAGAGTCTTTTGCAAATTATTTCAAAAATAAGTTGTAAATTTATCTTGACAACAACCATCAGATGTATTATAGTAAATACAACGAACGAGGTTGTAACATTCGTTGTTAAATTGCGGCAGCCGGGCGTCTGCGGCGTCGGCTTATTGGAGGTAACGGTATGAACTGGGAACTTATCAAGCACAAAATTTGCAGGCTTCTGGCAACAGCCGCCATCCTTCTGGGCGGCACGATGCTGAGCGCGGCGGCCAGCGGCACAATGCCTCTGTGGGCCGCAGTTGTGGGCCTTTGTGCGGCCGTTGTGCTGCTCAATGCGGTCTGCGGCATCCTGTTGGAGGCCCCCGCCGCGCAGGAGGCCGCGCCCCGCAAGCGTCCCACCGTACAGCTGCGCGTTGTGCGCGGCGGCCACGCTGCCTGATTTTGCCAACCCTATTCCTTGTGATACACATATAACTGCGGCAAGCCCCGCACAGCCTTGCCTGTGCGGGGCCTTTGCCGTACACAAAATTCTATGCTACAATGAGGAAAACGCAAAAAGGATGTGGTCATATGAAGTTGCTGGAGGTCTGCGTGGACAGTCTGGCCTCCGCCCGGGCCGCGCAGCAGGGCGGGGCAGACCGTTTGGAATTTTGCAGTGCGCTGGCTGTGGGCGGCCTGACCCCCTACGCAGAGCTGCTGCGGCAAATCAAGGCCGAGATGTCACTGCCGGTGCGCTGCCTGATGCGCCCGCGGGCCGGGGACTTCCTTTACACGAAGGAGGAAATCACGCTGCTCTGCCACCAGATTGACGCCCTGCGCACCGCCGGGGCGGACGGCTTCGTCATCGGTGCGCTGACGCCGGTGGGTGATCTGGACCTACCCGCCATGCGGGCGCTGCTGGACGCCTGTGGCGGCGCGCCTGTCACTTTACACCGCTGTATCGACGTTTCCCGCGATTTATCCGACACCTACCGTGCAGCGGCAGCGCTGGGCATAGACACCGTGCTGACCAGCGGCGGGGCGGCCAGCTGCCGTCAGGGTGTATCCCAGCTGGCCGATTTACTGCGCCTGCGGGACGAGCTGAACGGCCCCGAGGTGCTCATCGGCGCGGGCGTCAACGCCGCCGTTATTGAGGAGCTGCGGGCCGCATTGCCCGGGGCACGGGCCTTCCACGCCAGCTGCAAGGCCCTGCGGGAAAGCGGTATGCGCTTCCGCCGCGAGGGCGTCCCGATGGGCCTGCCCGGTCTGGACGAGTGGCACATCCAGCAGACCGACCCCGCCGCGGTGGCCGCCGCCAAGGCTGCGATTCTGCGGTAAAGCCCGCGCAAAAAAATCAAGCCGGGAACAACCTGTACCGGCAAGCCCACTCCTCATCCGGCGCTGCGCGCCGCCTTCTTCCGCAGGAGGAGGCTTTTCATACCGCACTAATCAAAAGCCGCCTGCCGATTTTTCACATCGGCAGGCGGTTTTTCATTCATCATAGGGGTCATCGAACAGCCCGAACAGGGAGGTTTTTTCCAAATCGGACGCGGTGTATTCCCGTATCTGGTGCACCGGCTGAAAGCCGCCGGTATCCTCGGCGGCGCGGCGGCCGTGGTGGCTGCGGGTTTCGGCGGCCACAGCGGCCGCCAGCTCCTCGCGGGGCAGCTCACCACCGTCCTCGTCCTCATCGTCCCCGCCGCTGTCGGGGGTCAGCTCCAGCTCCTCCAGCAGGCTCTGGATGGCCTCGCAGTCCTCGGGCACGTCGGTCAGGCTGGCACCGTAGTGGCAGAACAACACCGTGCCCTCACTGTCCAGAATCAGCGTCAGCGGCAGCTGCTGCTCCGCGCCCTTCACCGGCTGGTAGCCCTGCTTTTTGGCCTCCCGCAGGATGCGCCACCCCTCCAGCGAGTAGCTCATCAGGGTGCTGCGGCTGGTGGGGATGTTCAGGTGCTCATACAAAACGCCCGCGGCGTCGCAGAGCAGGGGATAGGGCAGCGTGTCCGGGCCGATGCTGCGGGCCAGCTTGTCCGCACGGGAGCGCACCACCAGCGCAAAGCCGCCGTCATAGAGGGATGAGTATGTATCCGCGTAGCGACTGGCAAAGGTGCGGGTGATGGGGTGGCCGAAATTTGCCATAAACACAAGCACCAGCGGTGCCTTTTTGGCCAACAGGTCCCGGAAGCGGTTGCCAGCGCTGTAGGGGGTATCGTACACAAAAAAGGGCAGCTTGTCCCCAACGCGAATTCTGTCCGCCATTGAACAAACCACCCTCTTTCTGTAAAATACCCAAAAGCCCGGACAGGGTAAGCCCTGCCCGGGATGTGTGCTGTAAAAACCCGCACAGCCGTCTGCAGCCAATCAAAACCTACCGGTATAGGCAGGTGGGTATCCTACGAGGGTGTTCATGCTCCCTTCTTCAGCCAAAGGCGGGAGGGTCTGCAATCCGGCTCACGACCCGGATTCCCAAAATTTGATTAGTAGGATTTTATAAGGCCGCAACAAATCGAACCGCGCAGGGTGAAGAAGCCTTGCGGCCTTTTACTGCAGCTCAGAATCGTCGATGTCGTACATCGCACGCAGGCGCTCCTCGAACACCTTGCCGACGGTGATAAGTTCCTCATCATCGTCCACGATGTCCATATACTCGCCCTCGTCATCGGTGCCGATGCGCATCAGAATCAGCTCGGCATCCTCCTGCAGGCTCTCGGGATCCTCCTGATAGGGGATGACAGCCAGATAGCGGGTGCCATTGACCTCGGTAGCGTCAATCACCTCAAAGGTGACCTCCTTGCCGTCCTCGTCCTCCAGCGTCAGCAGATCGGGAGCAGCCTCCTCCAGCATTTCGGGGCTCAGTTCGTCAGACATAAGTGACCTCCTGTGGTCGTTTGTATTTGATGCTTATAGTGTACCCTTTTTTTCCTCAAACGTCAAGGGTGTTCAAGCGGGAAGTTCTGTGGTATAATAAGTTTAATTGGATTTTTGACGGAGGATTCCGGATATGCACAAAAAACTCTGCCTGCTGCCCGCGCTGGCACTGGCCCTGCTCTGCGCTTGCAGCAGGGCCAAAACCAAAACCCCGCCCACGCGTGAGGCTGTCGCCAGCACCGAGCGCCAGTTTACCACCCCCGCCGTGGGGGACACCATCGCGGTATTTGACACCTCTCTGGGGGAGGTGCGCGCCGTCCTCTACCCGGATGCCGCGCCGATGGCTGTCTACAATTTTGTAGGGCTGGCTCGCAGCGGATACTACGATAACACAAGCATCTGGCGCAGCGAGTACGGCTTTGCCGTGCAGGGCGGCGATGCCACCGGCACCGGGACGGGCGGCTCCACCATCTGGAGCAACAACCCCTACCCGCTGGAGGCCAGTGCCGACCTGAAGCACTACGCCGGGGCGCTCTGCGCCGCCTTCGCCGCAGGCGGTGACGTGCAGGGCGGCAACAGCCAGTTCTATTTCGTCACAGCCCTGCCGGACAGCGCCAGCAGCGAGGAACAGCAGGCCGAGCTTGCCCAGAACGGCTACACGGACTCTCAGGTTGCCGCCTACGCCGCGGCGGGTGGGTTGCCGTATCTTGACAACACCGACACCGTGTTCGGGCAGGTCTATCAGGGTATGGACATTGTGGACGCCATGGCCTGCGTGGACACCGTGAAGGACGAGGACGGCAATGACACCTACCACCCCACCGAGGAAGCCGCCATCACCATCTACCACGTGACCATCACCACCTACGCCGCCGAGCCGGACAACGGCCTGGAGACGGTGGGCTGATACCAACAGTATATGAAAAATGCCCCCGCAGAGCTTTGGCAGAACTGCCAAACTTTGCGGGGGCGGGTTGTCTATTATGCTATTTTCAAAAGCTTTCCCTGAGGAGGGAAAAAGGCTTTTGCGGTTTATTTCTTCGTGTTTCCGCCCATGCGTCTGTCGCGGCTGGCATACTCGGCCAGTGCCTTGTCAAAGCAGTCCTTCGTGAAGTCGGGGAAGAGCACCGGCGTGAAGTAGAACTCCGCGTAGGCGCACTGCCACAGCAGGAAGTTGGACAGCCGTTCCTCGCCGCTGGTGCGAATCATCAGGTCCACCGGCGGCAGATCATGGTAGAGGTGCTTTTCGATGACCTTCTCATCAATGGCCTCCGGCTCCAGCGTTCCGGCCTTGACCTCAGCGGCAATGGCGCGGGTGGCGTCGGTCAGCTCGGCATGGCTGCCGTAGTTCAGGCAGAAGTTCACAATGCCCTTCTCGTTGTCCTTCGTCAGGTTCATCATATAGTCCATGGCATCCAGCACACGCTGCTGCAGGCCGTCGCGGCGGCCGCTGAACAGCACTTTGCAGCCGCGCTCGTTCATCTCATCGGCAATGGTGCGGAAGTTGTTGGCAAACAGGTCCATCAGGTAGCCGACTTCCTTGGCATCACGGCTGAAATTCTCGGTGGAAAAAACATAGAGCGACAGCACAAAGACGCCGCGGTCACCGACGGCGTAGCGGGTGATTTCGCGCAGGCGGTCAAAACCGGCCTTGTGGCCCATGCTCACCGGCATCAGGCGCTGCTTTTGGCCCAGCGGCGGTTGCCGTCCACAATGATGGCCACATGGGTGGGGAAAGCGGGGTTCAGCGTTCGGCATAACAGTTCTCCTTTTTTTATTGCTCGGGGCGCACCAGCTCCGGCGGCTCCTCGCCGGGGTGATGGCTGCGCCAGTTCAGAAAACATCTCCAGAATGACCGCGGCGGAAACGGAATCCAGCCGCTCCTTGCGCTTGGCACCGAAAGTATCGTTATCGGCCAGGATGGCGGCGGCGGACACCGTGGTGCGGCGCTCATCCCACAGCACAACGGGCACACCCCGGTGTTGGCCAACGCTGGGCAAAGCGGCGGCTCTTGTTGGCATGGCGGCTGCCCTCGGTGCCGTCCATGTTTTTTGGCAGGCCGCAGACAAGCCCCTCCGCCCCGCGGGCGGCGAAAGACCTCCGTCACAGCGGCGGCGACCTTGTTCATGCTTTTTTCTTCGATCTGCGGCGTGATGGGGGAGGTGATCGTCTCCCCGGCATCGCACCCGGCAAGCCCGGTGCGGGAATCGCCATAGTCAACGGCAAGCCATTTCATGGGCAGGGCTCCTTTACATTTTGTCAGATATAGATATTATAGCATAAAAAATCCGCCCCTGACCAGCAGGGCGGGAGATTTTTATTTGTTGCTGTAAAAGCACAGGGGCCGGCTCTGAAACAGGCGTTTCCCGGGCGGTTGCGGGCCGGGCATGCCCGGCCCCTACGGTGCATCTGCGGTGGTATGTCTGTTTGTAGGGGGTCGATGCTCGACCCGCGGGCGGTGCAAGCATCCGCCCCTACAACCACAGAAAATACGATGTTTACACCAAACTGCCCTTCAGCCGCTTATCCAGCTGGATCGTCAGCATGGCGGCCAGAACGATCTTCACGGCATCGCCGGGCAGGTAGGGCAGCACGCACCAGCCCAGAGCGTTCACAAGGTCAGCACCGGTCAGCGTCATGAACCAGATCGTGCCCAGCAGGTAGCAGGCGGCGCAGCCTACGACCATCGCAACGCAGAGCGCCCAGAATTTGCGGCCCAGCACCCGGACCAGCAGGGCCGTGATCAGCGCAGTCAGAATGTAGCCGATGGCGTAGCCGCCGGTCTTGCCGAAGATTGCGGACGGGCCGCCCTGAAAGTTGGCCAGCACCGGCACGCCGATGGCCGCCAGCGCGATAAAGACCACCTGACTGGCCGTGCCCCAGATGGGGCCGAGCATCGTGCCCGCCATGTAGACGGCGAACAGTGCCAGATTGATGGGTACGCCCCAGGGCATCGGAACGGCGATCTGGCTGCAAACGGCAACCAGCGCGGTAAACATGGCGCAAAGCACCATGCGGCGGACATTGTCAGTAGTTTTCGTCATACTTTCGTACTCCTCTTGTTGAATGGTAATTTATAGCATTGCCGCATCCTGCCGGGTGCCGCCGCAGCGGTTTCTGATGGGATGCTGCGATGTTTTACAGCAATCGAACGCCGGCCTCGCCGCTGGTCAGGGCAGCAGGGCGGCTTTCACCGTCATAGCGCACGACAAGCCTGCATTCATCATCAATGCCCAGCACGGCGGCGGGGCGCGGTGTGCCGCTGCGCGGCGTGACCAGAACGCGCTGACCCGCCAGCGCCAGACGGCTGCGGTATTCGTCCAGATACCCGCTGCGCGGGCCGGTGCGGTACAGCGGCCAGAACTCGTTCAGAAACGCCGCTGCCAGCGCTGCCCGGGCACCGGGCGCCGGGTCACCGTCAAACAGCGCCCCGCCACGCTCTGCAGCTCCGCAGGCCAGCCTTCGGCCGGTGCCACCACATTAAAGCCCAGCCCCAGTACCGCATAGTCCAGCATACCGGACTCCAGATCGAGCGCGGCCTCGGTCAGGGATGCCACTGCATACCTTGCGCCCGTTCTTCCAAAGGTCGTTGACCCACTTGATGCGGATCGGTGCCCCGCAGAGCTTTTCAGCCGCGCGGGCGGCAGCCACTGCCGCCATGGCGGTCAGGCCCACAGCCTGCCGGGCACCGATCTCCGGGCGCAGCAGGATGCTCATATACAGGCCGCCCGGCGGGGAATAAAGCTGTGCCCGCCGCGCCCGCGCCCGGCAGACTGTGCCTGCGCGATCAGCACCAGCCCCTCGGGCGCACCGGCATCGGCACGGGCGCGCAGGGCGGCATTCGTACCGGGCAGCCGATCCACGACCTCGATCTGCAGCGCATGCAGGGGTTCCGGCGCAAGCAGGGCCGCCACGGCGGCGGCGTTCAGTACATCAGCGTCTGCGGCAAGGGCGTAGCCGCGGTTTGTCACAGCCTCAATGGGGATCCCGTCACTGCGCAGGGCAGCCACAGCCTTCCACACCGCGGTGCGGCTGACGCCCAGCTGCGCGGCCAGCCCCTGCCCGGAGATATACCGCCCGCGCGCCGCGTCCAGCGCCGCCAGCACCTGCTGCTTGACCATATCCACGCCCCCTGTAAGCCCGACTGTAGGCCAGTATACCGCGCCGCAGGCCGGAATGTCAACGCCTTTGCAGTGTTACGGTTGACAATCAAAGCAAAAAATGTCCCGCCGGGCGAGGCAGGGAACAAAAAGCCCCGCAGGCGTCAATGCCTGCGGGGCTTTTGCTATGATGCAAACAGATTTAGTGGGAAAAGTCTAACTTAGCGCTGGATACGGCCGGAACCGTCGCCGCCGGCCAGCTTCTCGACCTCGGAGACAGTGACCATGTTGTAGTCGCCCTCGATGGAGTGCTTCAGGGCAGAAGCAGCAACAGCGAACTCAACAGCGTCCTGCGTGGACTTGCCGTTCAGCAGGGCATAGATGAGGCCGCCGCCGAAGGAGTCACCGCCGCCAACGCGGTCGATGATATGCAGGTCGTACTTCTTGGAGAAGCAGTACTCATTGGAGGCAACATCGTACAGCATGGCGCTCCAGCCGTTGTCGAAGGCAGAGTGGCTCTCACGCAGGGTGATAGCGACCTTCTCAAAGCCGAACTTGTCAGCCAGCTGCTTGGCAACGCTCTTGTAGCCCTCGCGGTTGATCTCACCGGCGTAGATGTCGGTAGCCTCGGCCTCGATGCCGAAAGACGTCCTTGGCATCCTCCTCGTTGGAGATGCAGACATCGACATACTGGCACAGGTCGGTCATGGCAGCGCGGGCCTGCTCACGGGTCCACAGCTTGCCGCGGTAGTTCAAGTCGCAGCTGATCTTGACGCCATGAGCCTTAGCAGCCTTGCAGGCCTCGCGGCAGATCTCAACAACATTCTCGCCCAGAGCCGGGGTGATGCCGGTGAAGTGGAACCAGTCCACGCCCTCGAAGATGGCATCCCAGTCGAAGTCAGCGGTGGAAGCCAGCTGAATGGCGGAGTTGGCGCGGTCGTAGATGCAGACGGAACCACGCTGAGAAGCGCCCTTCTCGTTGAAGTAGATGCCAACGCGATCGCCGCCGCGGGTGATCTTGCTGGTGTCAACGCCGTAGCGGCGCAGGCTGTTCACAGCGGCCTGACCGATGGCATGGGCGGGCAGCTTGGTAACGAAGGCTGCGTCGATGCCGTAGTTGGCCAGAGAAACGGCAACGTTGGCCTCGCCGCCGCCGAAGCTGAACTCCAGATTGTTGGCCTGAACGAAGCGCTCATAGTTGAACGGCTGCAGACGGATCATCAATTCGCCAAAAGTAACGACTTTCATGGTGAACTCCTTTTAAAGTTATTATTTTTACTGTTAAGCAGGGCGGGGCATCGGGGACGCCGCTCCCTACAGATTTACGATGGGATTACGCCAAATCAGCGCTGGACCAGATGGAAGGCAAAGCCTGCAATCTCGTCAGCAAAGTAGATGGCAACGGTCTTGCCGTCCTTGACATTCTTGCTGTCCATGTCGAACTTGACGCCGCGCTGGCCCAGGTGATAGATAGCACGGTCAACGTTGTTGGTCAGGATCGCGATGTGGCCGTTGGTGCCGCGGCCCGGCTTCTTCATGATCTCGAATTCCTTCTTGCCCACGAAGATGCTGGAGTTGCCCGGCTTGACAGCCATGCTCAGCAGGCTGGCGATGGTCTCGGCGGTCTTGGCGGCCTCGGCCTCGTTCTCGCAGTTGATGCCGATGTGGCCCAGCTCCAGGCCCAGCATGACATCAACGGCCTCGCGGCTCATTGCGGCGATCTCGTCCCAGGCACCGGCCTTGATCTTGTCGCTCTTGCACATCCAGGTGCCGCCGACGGCGATGATCTGGTTGTAGCCCAGATAGTTGTTGACATTCTTGGCGTTGACACCGCCGGTGCACATCCACTTGCAGGTCTTGAGGGCAGCGCCGATGTTCTTCAGCTTGTCCACGCCGCCGTTGGCCTCTGCGGGGAAGAACTTAACGCACTCGCAGCCCATGTTCATAGCCTGCTGCATCTCGCCTGCGGTGGCGGTGCCGGGCATCATGATGCCGCCCCTTGTCGATGACATGCTGGCAGACCTCGGGGTCAAAGCCGGGGGCAACGATGAAGGAAGCACCGGCGGCCATAGCGCGGTCAGCCTGATCAACGGTCAGGACAGTGCCGGCGCCCAGCAGCATATCGGGCAGCTCCTCATGAATCTTCTTGATGCAATCCTCAGCGCAGGCGGTACGGAAGGTGACCTCCGCGGCGGGCAGGCCGCCGTCCATCAGGGCCTTGCACAGGGGGCAGGGGGCCTCATCCACGCTGTTGAAGGCAATGACCGGGATAATGCCGATCGATGGACCTTTTTCGACAATGGGATTCATAACGCATTCTCCTTTTATTTTAACTCATGGGAGTGGGGCTTGCCGCCATTTGGGCACCCCCGCCCCACCATACGTTCGTAAATTGGTATAAACGACGAAACGGCATTTGGTAATGCTCAACAAGCACAATGTTTTTGCATAGGAGCTTGTATACATTGCACAAAAATGCCGAAGCATCACAACCAAGCCGCTCAAACAGCTCGGCGACGCCGTCGTGGTCGCAGTCGCCGGTGCTGACGAGGTCGGCCAGCGCCTTGATCTGGGGCATCCCGTTGGCCATGACGGCGGCGATGCCCGCCTTTTCCAGCATGGCGCGGTCGTTCTCGCTGTCGCCAAAGGCGGCGGTGGCCTCGCGGGGGATGCCCAGCCGGTCGGCCAGTGCCAGCAGGGCCGTGCCCTTGTCCACGCCCTTGGCCGTGAGCTCGATGTTGTCCGGTGCGCCCCTGCACCACTTCGGCCCCTTCCAGCGCGTAGAAGCGGGGAGGGCGGCCTGTGCCTCCTCCGGGTATCGAAGAACATGCAGAACTTCTCGACCTCGTGGGCGTGGCGGCTCATCCACTCGCTGAGGGTCGTTCACCACGGTGAAGCGGCCGTCGTTGGGCTGGCGGGCCTCGGTGGAGCCGGTGCGCCGGGCATAGCGGACCCCGAACCGCGCCATGCCCACCCGGTCGCGGTAGGTGCGGCCATCGCAGAAGACGCTCAGGGCGCCGGGGTATTCCCATATAAAAGGCAAAAAGGCCTCCCGCGCCAGCTCCACCGGCATGGGCCGGGCGATGAGGGCCGTGGGTTCGGTGGTGCGGTGCTCGGCGGCGTTCCAGTAGCGGCTGTAGACTGCGCCCATGGGGTCCGCGCCAAGGTCCCAGACTGCGGCTCCGTTGGAGGTGATAGCGGAGCGGATGCCGGGAGCTGGGCCACCACCGGCGGCAGATTGGACAGCGGGCGGCCCGTGGCGGGGCAGCACCACCACGCCCTGCGCCACCGCGTCGGCGATGGCTTGGCAGGTGCGGGAGTGACCGCGCCTTGGCGGTCCAGCAGCGTGCCGTCGAGGTCGAGGGCGATGAGACGGGGATGAATGAGGTTTGACATAAGGTCTCCCTTTTGGCTTGCATACTCCCTCAGTCACGGCTTTGCCGTGCCAAGCTCCCTCGGTGAGGGAGCCTTTTGCGTGACGGACAGATGGAAAGCCTCCCTCCGGGAGGGAGGGTGGCATCGCGCAAGCGATGACGGAGGGAGTGAGGAATACTTTTTATTGTATCCTAGAATTTGTATTTGCGCAATACGTCGCCTTGTGGTAAAAATAAAGCGTTGCGAAATCAAAAAATATAGGAGAAAAGACATGAAGACCCCATCCCTGCGTTCCAAGCTGAAGCCGCATCTGTGGTTTCAGGCCTATTGGGTGATCTATCTCATCTGGTTTTTCTGGCTGGACTTGACCATCAAAAATCCAAGTACATCATCCATTCCCCATCGACGACCTCATTCCGTTCAATGAATGGTTCATCTTCCCCCTATTGCAGCTGGTTTGTGCTGCTGGCGGCGGTGACGGCGATGCTCTGGTGGTATGACACCGAGAGCTACGACAAGCTCTGTCTGATGATGTTCTCCGGCATGACCCTCTGCCTGATGATACATGATCCTGCCCAACGGGCTGGATATCCGCCCCACGGCGGAGGCCATCGGCCGCGACAACCTTGCGATGCGGATCATGCAGCTTATCTGGAAGGCCGATGCCTCGGTCAACGTCTGCCCGTCCATCCACTGCCAGAGCTCCGGCTGCATGGCGCTGGCCTTTCCCAGAGCAAGCTGGCAAAGCACCGCCCGGCGCTGAAGGCCGTGGCGTGGGTCTGAGGCCGGGCTCATCTGCCTGTCCACCGAATCTTCACCAAAAGCAGCATTCCATCATTGATGTGGTCTGCGGTCTGGTGCTGGTGGCCGTCTGGGTGCCGTTCCTGTCATGGCAAAAGGCGAAAAATCGCAGATTGACAAGAAAAAATCTTGCATTTTGTGGCCCTTTCCTATTGACGGCGGACATTGTTCCGGGGTAAAATGAAGCTGGCGCTTGCACTAATATATCCCAGGGAGCGGGCGCCTACGTTTTGGTTGCCAAAAGGGAGAGAGGAACGATGGCAGTACGGAGGCACGAGAGGCTGCATACGAGACCATCCGCAGCCGTATCATCATTACAATGGAACTGAAACCCGGCGATGAACTCAACGATCATGAGCTGGCGCAGGAAGCTCCTCGGCATCAGCCGCACCCCCATGCAAGGGAAGCGCTCATCATGCTCAACATCGCCCACATGGTCACCATCAAGCCGCAGAGCGGTACATACGTTGCCCCCATCGACCTCAAGCTGATGGAGATGGAGCAGTTTTGCCCGCTTATACCTTAGAGAAGGAGATCCTGAACCGCGTCCGCGGCCGTCTGACCGGCGAGCAGGAGGCGGGCCTACCGGCTGCTCATCGAGCGGTACCGCCAGCTGGAGGGCGACCCCGGTGCCGAGAACCGCGAGACCCGGATGCTGGACCTCGACAACGCCTTCCACCGCCGTGCCTTTGAGCTGTGCGGGATGGAGGAGCACTTCGACCACATGCTGTCCACCTTCCAGCACATCGAGCGGCTGCGCAA
>VOFK01002802.1_pt1 | contig 43369 bp, 52 predicted proteins | sample 5384121 | NCBI WGS metagenome assembly VOFK01 (sample SAMN12384730, study PRJNA508395) | human gut metagenome | isolation source: healthy gut J | host: Homo sapiens | reverse complement strand
ATAAAGTTTCTCCGTTCATCCATACAAAATTCCGGGAATCAGCAAAGCGCATTTTTCCCGGAACAACAATACTTGAAAACTTTCCGGTCTGTATCCGACAGACCACGAGCTTAGTCTAAGGTTAATCAGTTTCTCTATTCATCCAAAGTCTTCATCCACGACTCTATTTTTTCCACCATCGGAAGTTCATAAAGATACAGCCAATCGCTGTTATTGGTCATTGCAGCAAGATGGCGGTGGTGATTCTGGTCGGCAATATACCCCGGGATTGCTCATGAAGCGGGTTTGCGAATATACAGATTCAAGCTCCGCACGCATCTCCCTTAAAATAAGAACACACCTTTTAATCTGCCTCAGACTTGCCACGCTCATCCTCTCCGTTCGCTTTATCATAGTTTTTTTCCAAAGCCATCAATAACCGTACCGGATAGTTCAGCAAACGTCCGGTCTGCTCATAAAATATCCAATGTATAACGATTGCGCAAAGCATGGGATTCTGCGTCCTGCAATCCTTTGGTTATTCTTTTTCATAGCGCGCGGCGGCTTCAATACGGGGCAGAATCCAATCTATTCTCGTACTTCCTGCTCCACTTTCCCGGCGCCCCGGCATCCAGGCAGTTCTATCAAGGTAAAAGCCTCGGTCACTCCCCAAGCCGGATTCCTCGAACCGGAAACAACCAGCACTCCGTCAAAGAAAAGGCGGCTTTTCCATCTCTGCCAGAAAATCCATCTGTTTCGTTGCAAACCAAACTCACGCGCCGGGCATGCGCTGTGATGAAATCTTCTATCGTCCTCCCGCCGGGATGCCAGCCATACTCCCCTTGCGCTATGAAACCGCGCATAACAACAGTTTCCAGATGGGCCGAGCCGTCATCCCATGCCGTGGTCAAATTCCCTCCAACTGATTTTCGGCAACCAAAGCGCAAAAATCCTTTGATATACTGTACCCTGAATTATTACGCGGTATAAACGGAGTTTCCCCGGTCGACGCGGAAGTAGCTCCCATCACCTTCAGACCTTTCTTTGATACCAATTAAGCAGCATCCGATGTGGCAGAATGGTAGGGTCTTCGTAATGCCAGCGCATGTAGATGCAGTTCTTGGGAAACATATCTATCGCTTTATCCAATTCCGCCGTATTCCAGTTCTTCATGACTTCATCGTCCGGCACATTGCGGTGCAGAAGCCACCACAGATTGGCATATTTCAACGGCATATCGTCCCCAGAATATAGGAGTCCGCCCGTGTGCCACCGCAAATCGCATACCTTTTTTAAGCCACTCCATCTGCAACTGAAAAAGCCGTTTTGCCGGTTGCCTTACAACGCTCATCAATGCCGATGGCCGATATTTCATCGCCGCCTATATGGAGGTATTTGCTTTGTGGCATCGCTTCCATAGCATCCCGATAGAGGTCGAACAGAACTTCGTATGTGCGGGGATTGGAAGGACAGAATTCCCAATCACTCTTTTCACTCTCGCGCAGCTCCCAGTGGTGCTTCAAGATGAAACTGGCGTGTCCCAACCCTTGCACCAGAGGGCTGATGTTGATGTTCCGTTCTTCGGCATAGCGGCAGATGGCTTGCATTTCCTGCTTGCCGATGGCGTTTGGCGCACCCACTTCCGGGACGACGGGTATAGCGCAGCTTGTCCTCCAGCTCCCATATCACGGCATTCACTTTATACCTTGCCAGTTTGTCAATCATGCGATAATAGTATTCCGTCCGGTCCAGATGATGTTTTTGTATCCAGATGTACGGCGCGATAGGCTATAGCCGGATAATCCGTAATTTTCATCGCCGGTATCTCAATGAAAACTGATGGCTGTCTTCCATCAGCTGCTCCAAGGTCTGGCAACCATAAACAGTCCGGCATGAGAACGGGCACGGATGGCAACCCCTTTGGAAGAGACTTCCAATACATACCCTTTCCGGGAGATGCGGGCACATCCTTTCTCGGTCATTGAGAGTGTCACGCCTTTTACCCCTTTCACCGCATATCGCGGAAGCGCATCCAGCATATTTCCCAGAACCGGAAAGGATTTCTCCTTCCCCCTTTCATGGTGACAAAAGAGAGTTCACCGGCACTTATGCCTTTTCCCTTTCTGAATTTCCATCTGCTGCGGCAGAGGCAGTATCTGAAATCGTTTATCCAGACCGACAGCACTCATCCTTACTGACAATCCCAGCAAAAAGAGCAATACAAATATTTTTCAAGTTTAATCATAATCATCCTTTTTTAATATTCAGCAGAAATCTTTTCAACATACCTTGTGCTTCCGTCACTATTTCCCCTGCGAATCTTCCCGAAGTCAACGTAAACTTCTGCACAACGGATTCATCAGATTGGTGGAGAGGATGCGCATTTTTTTCATAATCCTGTATACCTTCGCGAAGCAATTCAAGACGAATGCTCGACAAGGGGACTGAAGACAAAGAGTTGTCACTGCGATAAATCAGGCTGGAAATCCCCCGCCGTGTTATTTCCATCCCTCACATCCTGCGGGTCGGCCTTGGTCCAATAATCGTAAGCCCATCTCAAGAATCCGTTCAATCCTTTGGCTTTGGCATCCCAAGCCACCCACACCATCTCTGCCGGATTGTTATCCAGACTTACATAGGCATTGGGGATGCTCTGCGCGCAACTGGTATAGAAAGTGGCAACAGCATTCGTCGATGTGCGGTCATATCCCAAAATGGTGCTGTAGTCATAAAAGCACTCTCCACATCGGAGGAGACGGCACTACCGGCAAGTCCTATTTTTTCCAATCCGATTGTGCTGCTTTATGAAAAGATACCACCTGCCGCATTTCATCTTCCCTGATTTCGTCCATATAAAGAACAGTCTTTTCAAACCAACCCTTCGTTTTAAGATGACGCTCAAAGGAATCCAGAAACTCATTCCAAACAGTCCGGTATTCGTCACTCCCCACTGTCAGCTTCAACGTCCGGGCTTCGCCCGAAGCATCGGTATATCCGATGGAAGTGTTCCATCCCACCAGAGAAAAAACAACTGATTTGTCTGCCAATCCCCCACGACATCATCTGAGCGACAAACTTGTCGAAACCGGTATAGTCGAAGCTCCATTTCCCATCAGCAGCCTCATGCCACTTAACCATGGTTTGACCTTTGTTGAAAGCGCCGTCCTTGATATAGGCAGTGATAACCTTTTTGTCCGGCATCAGCCAGCAACTGATAGAATGGTTTCACCAGAGTGAAATACTCACTCGAAAAAGGAGTAACTTTTTGCCCATTATCAGCACAAGCCGGACAGCTGGAAAGGGAACTGCCATAAATCCAAATGGAAAGCCCATTCGCTCACCGGAGGCAAGGCATGATTGACAACCAGCAACCTTACCGTGAACGTCAGTTGCACCTCACCACCCGATTTTACGGTGACCGTGCCTTCGTACTCTCCAGGCGCGGTGCCCGCAGGAATGTCGGCAGTCAGCCAAAGTCTTACCGGTTCCCGGAAGCAGTCACTGTTCTGACTGCCTCTTCGGACAACTTATCCGGCAATCTGTACCGAAGTATGCGTGCGGTATTCATTGCAAACAAGAGCCTTTTCATCTCCCAACACATAGGATGGAAAACGCAAATGCAGATTGGAAGAAGCAATACGGTTGCCGCCGGACAGCAGGTCACCGATTTCGTACGTCAAGTCATCATACCGTTTTTGATTCCGTCCAAAGCACAATCTGCTTATGCACGCGCTCATTCTGCCATACGGTGTCTTTCCATACCGTAGTCACCAGCCTATCATCCTCCTGCCCGGTGAACTTCTGTCCTTTAGCATATCTCACAAACTTACTTTCAAACGAGCCTTTCAAAGTCTCGAAGGTAACGGCGGCTCGGGATTGACCGGCAGTTCCGGTTTTTCAGTGTTTCCGGATGGCGCCTCGTCCGAACAAGCACTCGTTCCAAGGGAGAAAAAGAACAAAGAAGACAATAATAATGTAATTTTTTTTCATAAGTGTCATCCGTTTTTCTTGATTGAATAGTCATAATACGGCGGCTGACTCAAATTCAGTGTAATCGTATAATTCCCAGCCGTCCCGATTTCTATGTCCACCCTCTTCCGACAGTTTGGAAAGTCCTTCGACGCTCCATATACAATTATCGGGTCGCCATAACCGACAGCAATGGTGGTAAACTTCAGCGTTCGGCGACAAATCCGTATCCAGGCTCCAGGACGCGTTTCCGAAGAATAGGTCATAGCCTTCGGAACTGATGGCAGAGCCTGTAACCGCCCATTGCGTGTGGAGCAGCGTCATCACCGAGTCGCCGCATCGAAATTAATCTTCCATACGCCCGGAGAAGTAATTTCGGGGGTTCCGTTATTGAAGTCCAGTTTCCCCAAAGGACCATCACAAGCAAAAACATTTCCACCGGCAGACTCTTTCTTCACCATCTCGAACGAGCAGCTTGAACCTGTCGGCTCCACCGGAGAAGCAAAAGCAAGCAAGACCGATATTATCCCAATTCGTTCCGGTCAAATCAATATATCCTCAAACTTGGTATCATAGTTGATGGAAGCAATCTTTTTGCGATTTGTCCGGATTGACATAATATCTTTCTCCTTCCGGTCCATAGTCTCCGGTTTTGACGAAGTACATAAACGGCGGTTCATTGTAGACCATCTCAACAAAATAGCTTCCGGTTTCCATGCCGCGTTTCAAGACAAGCTCCCATCTGTTGCCGGTAAAAGTCACCTCGTCACCTACGGCAACGATTAGCCTCAGCCGAGGCATCTGCAAGAACGATTGATTTCACAACGGCCTTTGTCGAAGCCTTTCTGACCTCAAGGGTCAATACATTATCCAGCGTCTTGTCTTCCTTCAACCTGGGCACCGCCACATAGTCCATACCCTCGACCGACAACACCAGAGAAGATACCGGAGACACTATCGTGGGATTGGCAGGCAGTTCTTCGCTGCTGCAAGACACTCCACCAACCAAAGGTACTTAAAAAGTACCCAAAACCAAAAAATATATTCTTTTTTCATCTTGTTCGTTTTTTAAGGTTATTGTCAATATCCGGGGTTCTGCTTTACTCCGGTCATAATCATTAACTGTCATTCGGTTTCGGCAGATAGTTATGGTCGTCTATCGTTGATTCCGGATACCAAGGAACAATTTTCTCTTTTCAACAGATAACGGCGGCAGAGGTCGAACCAGCGGTTACATTCAAACGCCAGCTCCCAATTTCGCTCGTCAAGAACCGCGTCATCAAACTGTTTCGCCGTCAAGCCGGAAAGTTCGGGCAAGCCTGCCCTTCTGCGGAACTTCATTCAGTGCATCATAAGCCTTTTTGCGAAGGGCTTCCTTCTGCAAAGATTGGCAGCCTCGGCATATATAAAGCAATATATCAGAATAACGCAACATGCAGTAAAAAGCCATCCGCATTCTGCCCGCTCCCGATGGGCGCATTGTAATATCCGCCGCTTGCAGGACCGGCATCGCGCAGTTTCCCTACGTAGGGCTGAGCCGTGTTGTCTACTCCCACGGGGTTCCGTCTATCATGGTCAGATAAAAAGTACCTTTCACACGGCTGCCATCTCCTTTAGGAAACATATCAAAGCGGCTGTCGCTTGTCCAGTCGGCCCAACCTCCTTCACCATTGGCATCGGGACGAGTGGCACGGAATTGATAACCGCCCGTCCTGCTGATGGAATTGCCATAAAGGGTGAAAATAAATTCGGAATTAGTCTGTCTGTTATCATACAGCCACAAGTCGAAAAAGAAATGTCTCTCCAACGAATAAACTTTTTCTCATTGATGACTTCTCCAGCCTTATCACGTGCCAGCGCATAGCATGAAGTGTCGTTCAACGGGAAGCCTGCCATAGTGAGATATACCTTTGCCAGCAAGACTTTTTGGTCCGGCTTGGACGGGTACGGTCTTCCGCTTCGAAGGCACGTCGTTTCCGCCGACTGCAAATCCACAACAATCTGTTTATAAATATCAGCTATGGCAGCCTGCGGTTCCACCGACGCATTCTTCTGATTGGCCTCCGTCAGTAAAGGAACCTCACCAAACCAGCGGACCAACTGGAAATAGCCGAAAGCACGGAGGAATTTGGCTTCGCCGTCAATGGGGCTCAACTCCTCTGCCGTGAGATTCGTATTCTGTGCAACCAGTTCTATCGTAGTATTACATGCACTGATGCTCGAATAACAATTGTTCCATAAAATATCCGTCACTTCTTCCGGATTGCCTACTGTGTTAATGTTAACCTGCTCGAATCCTTTCCATCTGACTACCGGGGTACATACATCTTCAGCACCGGCACACGCAACGTAGGGTGCATCTTCTCCATAGAGAGCTTGACAAGGGGGGTATAAGCTCCGGAAATATAACTGTTGAAATCGACAATTGTCTTAAAGAACTTTGTCAGATGTGGGCTGTCCGGTCAAATCTTCCGATAAATCGGCACATCCGCAACAGATGCTAACGGTCATCAATCCCACTACCATTCTTTTTTATATTCATCTTTATTTTCATAATATATCCTTAATTTATCAGTTAAAAATGTAATATCCAAACCCACCAAGAAGCTCTTTGCCGAGGGATAGATGCCGCGGTCTACCCCGGCAGCCGTAGCGTCGGTTCCCATACTGGCCTCGGGGTCATATCCGGTATAGTTCGTTATCGTCCAAAGGTTGTTGGCACTTTTTACATAAATGCGGGCAGCATTGAATCCAATCTTCGACAACAGTTGCCGGGGCAGACGATAGCCCAAAGTGATATTCTTCAACCGCAGATAAGCACCTTTTTCAACCCAACGGGAAGAGTTGACATATTCTGTCCCCGAAAATGACGGGATGTCCGTTTTCGTTCTCCTGTAAGTCCAATGCTCTTTTTATAACCGGATTGGTAGGAAAAGCATCCGAAGAATAGACTTCACGGCGCACACGGTTCTGATTATAAACATCATTACCCGCTACTCCCTGCCAGAAGATGTTCAAGTCGAAATCGTAAATGGTAAATGTATTGTTGAAGCCAAAGCTCCATGTGGGTTGCGCATTGCCTATGATACCGATGTCTTCTTTATCTATTTTTCCATCCCTGTTGAGATCTGCATATTTGGCATCTCCCGGCTTAGCACCATACAAGGCTGCCGTAGTCGCTTCATTCTGTTTCCACACTCCGGCAAAGGTGTAGCCCAGGAATGTACCCATCGGCTGTCCTACCATCTGCACGTAAGAGCCTACCAATCCGGGAAAGTCGGCATTGCTGGTGTAAATCATCATATCGGAAAGGCCATCCAGTTCCAGAATTTTGTTCTTATTATAGTTCACCGTATAGTTTATATCCCATTTGAAGTTTTTTTGTCGATACGGGAATACCACCGAATGTCAAGTCAAAACCCCGATTGGATACCGCGCCTACATTTGTCAGGATAGATTCTACCCCAATGCCGTGGGCACCTTCTGCCACATCAACAAATCGGTTGTCTTCTTCTTGTAATACTTCGGCAGAAAAAAACTCAGCCTGCCGCCCCACCAACGGCTGTCGATACCTACATTCAGCTCATTCGTACGTTCCCACTTCAGGTTTTCATTACTCAACTGGGAAATGGCAAGGGTAGGATTGTTGTTGGCATCCAAGCCGGGAGTAAACTTCAACTGGGAGGCAAACGACGGAACAGCCGCATTGCCCACCGTTCCGTAGCTGGCCCTTAACTTGAATTCGGGGACAACATGACGGAATCTCTCCATAAAAAGCCTCTTCCATCAAATTCCATCCTACGGAAAAGGCTGTGAAACCGTCGTATTTATGCCCTTCGGCCAATTGGCTGGCACCGTCGTAACGAACGGAAGCCGACAACATATACCGCTTCTGATAACTGTAATTGACGCGTCCCATGAACGACTGCATGGTTGTTTTGTGAAGTTTCCGCCAAGGCTGCTGCAGATAGAACCAAACTGTATTCCATTGTATCCCAATCCACGGGGATGCCTTTGGCTGATGCTGTCGTGCCATCATAGCTATCTTTCAGCATTTCGTAAACACCGGTTGCCTACACATTGTGCTTACCGAAAGATTTGTCGAAAGTAAGGATTGAGGTACTTTGCAATGCAATATAATTAGACTTTGCGTTTTTGCTTCCGCTTACTTCCGTAGTCGGACCGTTGTTCACTACCTGATTGTCGAAAATAGCCTGAAGTCCGGCTATTGGTCTTGTATGAAAACAAGGTCGAAAATTTCAGGAAATCCCAAAACTTATATTCACCCGTGACAGCAACATTAAACACGGAAGCAGAGTTATCATTTACAAACTCCTTGGCATATCCTACCGGATTGAACGAAGTAGGCCCTACACCGCCCGGCTGCGTATAGCCGCCTTCGCTTTCGGAATCATAAACCTTCTTGGTGGGCGACCATTGCAATGCCGAACTGATAGCTTGTTCATATTCACCTTTCTGTGATTTGTTATAGGAAGCAAAAGGTGTTCAGTATAAAGCTCAAACGCTTGTTGGCTTGTATCTTAAAATTTGAGCGGAAAGTATATTCCCTGAAATCCGTATTCAAGACAACCCCTTGCTTGTCGACATATCCCCCCCTGCCAGAAAATAGGATATGCCTTCTTTTTCCCACCACTCACACTGACGTTGTGCGTGTGGGATATGGCTTCTCTGAATATTTCATTCTGCCAATTGGTTCCTTCTCCTAAAGCGGCAATCTCATCCTGCATAAAAATCGGATTTTGCCCGTTTTCAATTCTCGCTTCATTCAGCAAAGTTGCATAGTCTGTCGCATTCAGAGAAGGTAACTTCTTCCTTACCTGGTCAAATGAAACAAATCCGTTATAAGAGATGCGTGCCTTGCCGGCTGTACCGTTCTTGGTTGTTACAAGAATGACACCATTGGCACCTTTAGAGCCGTATACTGACAAGGCCGCTGCATCTTTCGGAACCTCTATGGATTGAATCTGGTTAGGATTCAAGCTGCCGATGTTTCCGTCTTGTACGCCATCGATAATCACCAAAGGGTCGTTACCGTAGGTCAGAGAGTTTGAGCCGCGAATACGGATAGAGACAGCACCAGCAGGGTCACCACTGGTGTTTTGTACTACAACACCCGATACGCGTCCCTGAAGAGCCTGCGCTGTACTTGTATTGGGAGCAGAGAGCAATTCTTCTGATTTCACGGAAGATACGGAACCGGTTATATCGCTCTTCTTCTGTACACCATAGCCCACAACAACCACCTCATCAAGCATTTCCGTATCCTCTTTCAAAGATTACTCTTGCCAGCGATTTATCCGTCACTTTAATATCTACGGTCTTATATCCGACATAGGAAATTGAAATCATGGCATCTCCGGGCACATCCATAAGAGAATATACACATCCACATCGGTAATTCCTCCGTTGGAAGCACCTTTCACCATAACAGTAGCACCGATAATAGGTTCACCATTGGCATCTACAACAATACCGGTTATTTTCTTTGCAGATGAAGCGTTTTGCGCAGGCTTGCGAATCAGAGCAATTACATTCCCCTGCTCCTGCTTATACGAAAGAGCCGTCTTTGCCAGAAGCTGCCGCATAGTCTGGTCAATCGTTGCATCCTGCACATTCAACGATACTTTCCGGTCCAAATCCGGCAGGCTCTCATTGTAAAAGAACTTATAGGCACTCACCTGCTCTATCTGCTTCAGGGGCAGACCTCAACGGCTGCTCCTTGAAGCTGATTGTGATTTGGGAATAAGCACTAAAGGAAATACTTAGAAACAATGCCAGACAGACAGTCCGCACTGCGTTCCGATTACCACTTCTCCCGACAAAGGAGCGGAAGAGTCTTAAAAAGGCTAACTTGTGTTTCATACATCAAAACTTTTTATAGGTTTGATAAGTATACAGCCACCCCTATGTCTTCGTCCAAGCCGCCTTGCGATTTTAACTCCCGTTAACCTATTTGCTTTTTATTACGATGACAGAGCCGTCCATTTCATACGTAAAATCGGCAGTAAGCATCAGCATGTTCAAAAGCACTCCGGATGCCATTGCCGGGGATGGTTCCGGTGAAACGTTCGTTCAAAAGCTTATCCGACTCAAAAGCGTATCTCTACATTATAAATGCGCGAAAGAGTGTTCATGATATTCTTCAACGATTCTTTGTCGAAATACAGATTTCCCTTTATCCACTCAATGTAATCTTCGGAATTCACTTTTGTGGTAGTCAGCTTTTGGGTAAGCTTATTGTATTCCAGCTTGTCGCCGGGAATCATGGTGTGCGACATTCCTTGGGCGTACACCCCTACTTTTACCTTCTTGCAACACAACAACGATGTCCTCGTCGTCTTCGTAAGCCGAAACATTGAAAGACGTGCCATGCACTTTCACTTCCAGGTTGCCGGCTTGCACTATGAACGTACGGCTTTCATCATGAGCAACCTTAAAGAATGCCTCTCCATTGAGTTGCACACACCGATTCTTTTTTACCAAAATCATTGAGGTAGCTCAATTGGGACGCTGAATTCAGAACAACGTTCGTTCCATCCGGCAACTCAATCCTTGCCTTGTCGCCCTTACCAGCTTTCACAACGAGAGGCATTCCGGGTGCTTGAGACATGTCTATCAGGGTAATAAGTGAAGAAAGCGAGGCAAACGGGCAGACAAATCATGGCAGCCCATCTCAGAATATTCATACGGACAACCCGCGCAGACCGTGACTTGCCAACCGTCTCTTCCTTGATACGGACAAACATCTTGTTGCGCAATGCAACATCAATCTCTGCATCCGATTTGACAAACTCTCCCTCCCACCAGTCTTGCAGGTGGCGATCGTTCTTCATCCAATCCATTAGTTTTCTATACTGTGCCTTATCCATCTTTTTTGTTATTTAAAAAGTATACACTTTCATCCCTGCTTATTATCCAAAAGCCCTTGTCACATTTACACTTCATTAACAAAAAGAATACAAATAAAAGGGCAAGAACAGCGTCGTAATTCTGCATTAACTGCGTGCGCATGAATTTTACGGCAAGAGACAACTGCGTGGCAACCGTGCTCTCGGATATTCCCAATTGTTCTGCTATCTCCTTATTGGTGTAATGCTGCCTTTTGCTCAGGATGAATATCTTTTTGCGTTGTTCGGGAAGCTTGTCTGCCAATGAGTCTATGTACTCATGCAGAAAGTGCAGGTCGATGCCTTCTTCCGTCCGGAAATCACGGTCTACGCCGCTTTTCATCAGATACTCGTTATAGACAAACTCTACAGTCTGCCTTTGGTACATATTCATCAGCAGATTCTTGGCAATGGTGCAGAGGAAAGATATGAATGATGATTCCGGGTCTACTGTTCCGCGTACCTCCCATATACGGATAAAGGTGGACTGCACCACTTCTTCAGCCATATACCGGTTGCCCGCGGAAATACGCATGATGAAGTTATACAGCTTACCGCTATATCTGTGATAGAGCTTCTCGAATGCCTGGAAAGAGCCTGCACCCAATTCGGCCAATAAGCGTTTTTCATCTGTAGAATCGACCATATCCTTAGATTTTTTGCAACAAAAAGCATATCCTTTACGGACATAAAGAGATGGCAATATTATCAATATTTTCGCAAATAAAGGCAGATAAAAGGAAATATTATGTGAAAAAAGAATTCAAAGTGATTTTGGTGCGGCAGGAACTTCATACTTTTTGAGTGTTTTTAAATGAAAGACAACTCCACATTCTGAAAATCAAAAGGATGTTTGTTTTCCAAAACACATTTGTTATCTAAGTTTGCCCTAAATACACAAACTATGAGAATTATAGCCAGGAGCATTTGGGAAGTACAGCAAATCAAATCCCATAAAAAGAGGCATCGCTATGATGCCTCGAATTTTAGTTGCAAACTCCCCTTATTCTATTCATTTGCCGATGTAAGGATAGAATTAAGCTGCTTTTGGCAATGTGCTTATGCTTCTTCTTCATTCCGCGCATTCCACACAAACAAAGCCAGCAATGTAGAATAGCAATGCCGCCCCTATCCAGAACCAGTTGATGTAGGTAAAGTCGTACACCTCCACGCCATCCACCAACTGCTTGTTCCCTTCTATCAGCACGCCGCTCATTACGTCTTGCAATCCTGCACCTATATAGCTGGCTATACCTACAACGCCCAATGCTGCGCCCGAAGCATTGCGCGGAGCAATATCTACAGCCATCAGCCCTCCGAGAAAGCAAATCAGCACACCGATGCCAAGGCCGAAAAGTATCATGGCCAAAGCGTCCACCCAGAAATGAACACCGGGAACCAGCAGGAACAAGCAGAGTGCAACCACATTCATCAGTCCGAAGATAAGGGCGGGCACATTACGGCGGCCGCCGAACAGCTTGTCCGAAATGACACCGGAAAACATCGTACCCACAATGCCACAGACCGAACTGATGGAAATGATGAAACTGGCATCCAGTGTAGAATAGCCCTTCTGCGCTTCCAGATAGAATACGCCCCAACTGTTCACCGTGGCATAACGGCTGATATACATAAAAGCACTACTGAGTGCCAATATCCAGATGGCAGGATTGCGAAGTACGGCTTTCTGCGCACGGCTGAATTCCTCGCTTTCCAACACACTCATTTTTTTCTTCGCCTTAGGCATATTGACAATGGGCAACCCTTTGCTTTGCGGTGTATCGTGGAAGAAACGCCAGGCAATCAATGCACCTGCCAGCCCCACAAGTCCTGCTCCAAAGAAACCATACCGCCAGCCGAAAGCACTGACAATGGAGGCAATGATGATAAATGTCATCGCCTCGCCGATGTTGTGGCTCGCACCCAGAAGCCGTAGAAAAAAGAACCGCGCTGTTTGTCGGTGAACCAGCGTGACAAGCCTAGCCACGCAAGAAGCGGCCCCCATCGACTGGAACCAGCCACTGATGCCCCAAAGGATGGCAAACAAGATGAATGAATGGACAAAGCCGAGACAAAGGTTCACCAATGCCGTGACCAAGAGTCCGGTAGTCATGAAACGGTTGATGTTGCTGCGGTCGGCCAGGAAACCGTTTGTAAACTTACCTATGGCATAAGTGAAGAAAAGTACGGAACCGATAATACCCAGTTCTGTTTCGGAGAAAATACCTTCCTCCACTATCGGTTTCTTCACTACATTCAAGCTGAGACGGCATACATAATACATGCCGTAGCCAAGCGTTGCCGCAAGAAAAGTAGACCATTGCAGCCGCTTCAAGCGCCGTTGACAGGCGGACACAGAAAGGTCGGTACAAGGTTTATCGGAAGAAACCTTGTAGAAATTTATAAGATGTTTCAACATTGTATTTTGTTATTGATTTAAGTTTCGCAAGCTCAATCGCAACCATCCGGCGGATGTATAGCGAGAAAGGAGATATTCCGTCGCTACACTCCGCTGAATGACAGAGATTACTGAATATAAATTTGTATTATGCCAGAGCCTTTGCAACCAAGCTTGCGGAACTCGAACGGATAGTGAACCAAATTGCTTTATTCGTGCATTTTTTTCGTTCTCAGATACTCCAGCAAATAAGCCGGACGGTCAGTCTGTAGGATGCGGCATCCCAATGTGTCAATCAAATAGCCATAGCCCTCATCGGGGTTTTGCAAAGACATGTCATCGTCGTGTCCGCCTGCCATCGTATCCCACAAAGTGTTGTACCAGATAAGGGAGCGGTCGGCTAAAGTCGTTGCCAGCTTCTTGGGAAGCGGGTTGGAGTCCTTTACATACAGCAGTTCAAAAGCTACGGGAGACATCTCCTTGACAAACGTCTCTATCTGTTCCTCGGCCCCCCCGGCTTGTCGAGGTCGACAATGGGCATATAGATTACGTCATTCAGATAATCGCCGAATTGTTTCTTGACTTCGGCTGCTGATTTGCGCCCTTTCATTATAATCTGCTTGGTGGTTCCGGTCTTCTTCATCAGCTCATAAATCTGGTCGAAATAGAGGTCGGCCTGGTCCAGATTTATCATTATCTTGCCTTTGGCATGCAGCAAGGCCTCTTCAAAGTAGGAACTTTGTGGATGGTACGTATGTTGCAGCCGTTTTTTCAACTTCAACCCACGTATGTAGTCGAGAGTGGCTTCCGAAACCAGCCCCTTGCCGGTGGTTGTGCGGTCCAGTGCCCGGTCGTGCATCAGTATCAGTTCACCATCCTTTGTCTTCTTTACATCCAGTTCCACAATATCCACACCCATTCTAACGGCATTGTCTATTGCCTCTAAAGAGTTTTCCGGAAAATTGCGCCAGTCGCCGCGATGGGCTACCACAATTACTGAACTCTGGTCGCGATTCATCAGTTTTTTTCACGAATCTGCGTCACTCGGTCTTGAGCCGAAAGCTGCAATACTGCCAAAACAGCAAACAGCAATAAATATATCTTTTCATCATTTCATGGATTATAAATTCAATCATTCCAATGCATAGCCTTCGTTCTGCCAACCGGCTTTGTCATTGACATTCTCTATTTTCGGTTTGAGGAACCGGATAGAGCTGCCGGTAACATCAATACCGGGGAAATATGGCAGCCATTTGTCCGGTGCGAACAATGTCGAACCAACGGTCGCACTCCAGAGCAAGCTCCAAACGGCGTTCCTTATATACTGCCTGGCAGAAGAGTGTTTTTTTGTGGACAGTTCGGCCAATGTTTTTCCCTTCAAGACCTGCATTTGTGCGTACGGCATTCAGAGCATCCAAAGCATCTTGTGTAGGAACAGCGGCAAGCTCATTGGCAGCTTCGGCATACATCAGCATCACTTCGGCACAACGCATTACCGGAAAGTCGGCACTGGTCTCATTGTTCGTTGCCGGAGCATTGAACTTGCCCGGACGCTGTCCGCTGCCCGTAGGTTCTACCAGGGCCTTACGGTTATCCTTGTCGCTTTCAAACTCCGCTTGCTCCAATGAGATGATATTGCCATTGTCATTGTTACGATAGCGGTTGTTCTGATGTACCGACTCGCCTACTCCACCTTTCAGATATTGAACGGCAAAAAAAATAATGTCCTTGCTCGTCTTCAAGTCGTTGGGAAAAGTTTGCGGCATGGGCACCAGCATCAAGTCTTTTCCGGCATGAATGGCTGCTACCACCGGAGCAAAGTTCATTGACCACTTCCCTGATAGTTCTTCCTATATAAATAAACCTTTGCCAGCAATGCATGCGCCGCATACGAAGTGGCACGGCCTCTTTCCGATTCGGGCCAAACCGCGGGTAAACCTTTGGCTACAGCCAAGTCGCTGATTATCTGCCCATAGACTTCATCAATGGGAGCACGCTTGTTGTTACGCGCTTCGGCCACGGTCTGCGTTTTTTTGTAATGATGGGCACCTCGCCCCACAAGCGAACCAGGTTAAAGTAACAAAGAGCACGTATAAACGAAGCTTGTCCGGCAATGCGAGAGCGCTGTTCGTCGGACATCGGCACTTCTTCCACATTCTGCAACACCAGGTTGCAACGATAAATAGTCTTATACAACGAAAGCCATGCCCCGACAAGTTGGAGTTAGCCGGAGTTTCCGTGAAAACTTCTATCTGATAAGTGATGCCGCCACTGGCACCGGAATTGTCATTCTTCACATTGTCACCACGTACTTCCATCAAAGTCATGAACTTCGCTCCATACTGGTCGCTGGATTGCAACTCATCATAGATACCAATAACGGCCCCTTCCAATCCCTTGACATCCGTATAAAAAGTTTCCTCTGTAGGAAAATCAACAGGTTTCAAGTCTATAAAAAATCACTACAACTTGAAAGAACCATTGCTGTAAGAACAAACATTATTACTTTTTTTCATATTACAGTCTTTTTTAAGATTAAAACGTAAGGTTAACACCTATAGAGGTGGTTCTTGCCAACGGATAAACCCCATAATCCTCACCATTGGTAGTCACTGCACTACGATTGGAAACTTCCGGATTATAGCCTTCATAGTTGGTAAAGGTAAACGGATTTTGGATGGAACAGTATACGCGCGCGACTTCAGATACACCTTTTTGAGCCAGTTTTCGGGCAAGGTATATCCCAACGAAATATTCTTGATGCGCAGGTAAGACCCGTCTTCCACGTGCCATGTAGAGGTGGTGCCGTTCTGCCCCTTACTGACGCGGTTGGCACGTACATTCATTCCACTACCAGGATTGTCTTCCGACTTCCAGCGGTTCAAAGCTCCTTTGTAGTTATTCATATTCCCTTCGTGGTTATAGAAATACCGGCGAGACAAGTTCAGGATTTCATTGCCCTGCACACCTTGAAACACAATGCCGAAGTCAATGCCTTTCCAAGCCAGTGTAGCACCGAAGCCATAAGTAAAGTCGGGCATATAGTTGCCCACGATGGCGCGGTCGGTATCCGAAATATCAAGTATCCCGTCTCCATTGACGTCCTTGAACTTGAAGTCGCCCGGCTTCGTGTCGGCCAGTCCGTAGTTGGTGGGGGAGAATCGCTTGTAGTGCAAAGCTGCATCCACTTCGGCCTGATTCTTATAGACACCTTCTACCACTGGAAGATAATAGCTTCCGATGGCCTCACCCACGCGGGTTATGAAATAGGCATTGCTCACCGAACCGGAAGAAATAATATCGGCATTGCCCGGTCCAAGTTCTTTCACTTCGTTGATGTTCTTCGAGATATTGAAGTAAACACTCCAGTTGAAATCGCCCATCTTCTGATTGGTGGCGATATTGAATTCCACACCTTTGTTGTTCACCTTGCCGATGTTCTCGAGGCGAAAGTGTTGTAACCGGTTGTCATGGGTACGGGGACATTGAGCAACAAGTCATACGTGTTACTGTTATATAAATCCAGCCCCAAAGTCAAACGGTTACTGAACAGCGACGCATCGAAACCCTACATTCACCTGCGCTGTCTTTTCCCAATGCAGTTCAGGGATTGGGCATGCTCTTGGGGCCGCACCCTTTATTACTTCGGCATTGCTTCCGCCCAACACATAACTATAATAGGCAACTTCGCCTTGTGCACCATAGTTGGGAATACGGAAGTTACCCGTCAGACCGTAGCTGGCGCGAAGTTTCAAGTCGTCGATGAAAGTCAGCGACTTCATAAATTGCCATTCCGTCAGACGCCATCCGGCAATACCGACGGAAACCATCCCCACGGTTCCGTTTGCCAAAACAGGGAAGCACCGTCGGCACGGATTGCTCCTGTAAGCATGTACTTGCCTTTATAGTTATACTGAATTCTGGCAAGTCCTGAAAGCAAGAGCCCATTCGGAAGCATGCGAATTGCCGCGGGTAACGGTACCTGCATTGAGAGTGGGCACGCTGTTCGTAATGAATCCGTTGGCAAAAAGCATAAGTACTTTCGTCTCGTTGGTATTGCATGGTCCAGCCTACCAGTGCAGAAAGAGAATGCCCGTGGATTTCCTTATTATAGCTCATCGTTTGCTCAAACAGCCAGTTGTACATCTTGGCAGTCTTCGCCGTTGCTTCGGGCACCGACTCGGATTTCCCTCCGTATTGGAAATGGGGATAGTGGACGGGACGGAACGTATCTTGACGAGCTACTGTAAATATCCACACCGAAATTGGCCCGATACTTCAATTCGGGCATAAAGCCACTTCTCCGTAAATATTGCCAAAAACACGGGATGCCTTCGTTTCGTCCTTCTGCAACATGGCTAATGCTACGGGATTCCATACTTGCGTCTGGCTGTTACCTTTCTTTATGGAACCGTTTTTCGAGTACTGTCTGTGTATTGGGACTCCAGGCATTCTGAGAGAAGCAAAATGAACCGTCGGGATTATAAACCGGAAATATAGGAGCACTGTGCAGCGCCGAAGCAATGATACCGCCACCGCCCGAATTGTAAGCGCCGTCAGAATTAACCGCATTCTCTATCGTTACAGACGGATTGAGCGAAAGGCCGAACTTGAAAATACCTTCGGTTACATCGAGGTTGAAGCGCGAGCTGTAGCGCGTAAAGTCACTGTTGATAATGACACCTTCTTGTGACAAATAATCTACAGACGCATAATATCTTATCTTCGGGCTGCCGCCTGAGACAGAAACCGAATGGCTCTGCATGCCTGCCGTACGGAAGATTTCGTCCTGCCAGTCCGTGTCTACCAGTCCTTTTTCACCTCTCAGGTATGGCAAGATTTCAACGGGAACAATTGTATTATAATCATTGCTTGTATTTTGCAGACGGATGGCATTGCTGTCCGAGATGTCAAAAGACAAAGGATTCTTATTCTGCGCTATGAGCTTACGGTTGATGGACTCCATCTTGTCGGTATACGTATTGTTGCGTGCATCGTTTCACCAAATCGGCATACTCGTAGGCATTCAGCATGTCTATCTTCTTTGAAACCGTCTGCCAGCCATAGTATCCGTTATAGAAACTGTAGCACGCCCTTCCTGCCCTCTCTTGGTAGTAATCAGTACCACACCGTTCGAACCACGCGAACCGTAGATGGCAGCCGAAGAAGCATCTTTCAGCACCTCGATGGACTCTACATCGTTCATATTGAACGTATTCAGCTGCTCTGGGCAAGAGGCACACCGTCCACAACATAGAGCGGAGAGGTTCCTGCCGTAATAGTGCCGTTCCGCGTACCTTAATCTGCAAGGAAGAGCCCGGAGCACCCGTCGACTGAGACACCTGCACACCCGGCATCTTGCCCACCATCGCCTCGGCCATGGAAGTAACCGGTTGGCCTTTTCATATCACTGGCACGAAGGCTGGCAATGGCAGTAGTCACGTCGCGCTTCTTCTGCACACCATATCCCACAACTACTACTTCGTCCAGCAACTCGTTGTCTTCCATCAAGACGATTCTGTCCAGGCCTTTGCCGCCCGCTTTTATCTCTACCGTCTGATAGCCGATATATGAAAAGGCGAGCATCGCATTCCCGGGTACATCGGCCAGGCTATAATTTCCGTCAAGATCGGTAATCACTCCATTGGCAGTGCCCTTTACCAATACACTGGCACCGATAATCGGCTCCCCCGTTTGGGTCTACCACTTTTCCGTTGATTTGTCTTTGTCCTCACTTTCTCAATAAGCTCTCCACTTTTCTGATTGCCTACGGATATTGTATTGTTGTCCCTATTGAAATATAATTTTGCTTGCGAGGTAATCTGCTCCAAGACCTCTTGCAAAGAAGCGTTGGAAACATGGATGGAGATGCGTGGAGCTGCATTGACTATTTCTTGGTCATAGAAGAATTTCAAACCAGTCTGCACGCCCAGTTGGTTGAACATTCTCTACCGTTTCATTCTGAACATTCAGTGTAATGCTTCTTGTCTCTTTTGTGCCCGCACGTATGGGGCTGTAAACAACAAGCATACGAACAGTAAAAAAAAGCTAAAAATGAATCTACATTTCTACATTTCCTTTCAGTATTAGGAAGATTATTCATAAATTTGTGCGTTTTAGTAATTGAAATAAATTATTAAAAACAAAGATGTGTAATGCGCGATACGTTATTCACACGGGTCGAAACGAATGAATATCCGTCCGGATTACCGGAATAAGGGGCTTCTCTTAGAGACAGCTCCTATTTTTTTTGTGTAGCTCAAGTTGGTGGTTTCATACTTAATTTTATTAATGATAAAGGTTAACACTCTGGCGATTCGCTTATATATAGTACACAGTCGCCCGAAGAAGCAGGGGTCTCATTAAGATATTTTCACTATTTATGCGAAGCAGTGATTGAATTATATTCATATTTGATAAGAAAGGAACCTAAGTGATTAGCAGTACTATCTCAATTGAGGGTGTGTCGAAATAGAGACTTAGAACACAAATTACGCAAATTATACAAATCATGCTTTTTAATGACTACTGATAATCAGGGATTATCCGAGTCGCTTATTTGCGTAATTTGTGTAATTCGTGTTCCCTTATCACTTCTGACACACCTTCTACCCGTAGGGGGAGGTGGTAGGTAAAACAATAAACACCTATGAATCATAAGAATAAGGTTTTCTTTCCTCACCTACCACCCCGCCCTTTGGGCACCCCTCCTTCTTGAAGGAGGGGAATTGAGATAGTACTTTTAACTCATAAGCGTTTCTGAAACAGTTCATAACTGATAAGAAAGAAATAATCCGTGCTTGAGTAACAAGAGTTTCTTCAACTTGCCCTCACCACCCTCACCGTTTTCCTGAACCTCCCTGTTCATCGGTGTTTCGGAGGTGAGTGAGAGCAATTTCCATGGGTGAGGCAAGTTTGCCCTCACCCATGGAAATTGCTCTCACTCACCTTGCCGAGTATCTTTCTGCCCCGTCATTTGTAGGGAAAGCATCGGTGTTTCTTACGAAAAATGCAGTGAATTGATAGTGTGTTCACTATAGTGGTCTGTCTTCTTCACGATAGTGAACAATTCGGGCCATCTTAGTGAACATACTTGTTCACTTAAGTGGAGCGTCAACAAACTCAAAGACTTTCAGGAGAACGTATGTGCGAAACACAATGAATGCCTGCCAGTACACTACAAACGCCTTTCAAATACCCTTCAAACGGACAGCACCAAGCCTTTCTATATTGGCCTGAGTTCGGGATATAAGGCTTTGCTTATAACTGTATAATAGCGAGTCAAACAACTCCTGATTCACACTATTTATAGAGCAATACCTTGTTCCCATCTTTCTTATAATGAATGCCGCTGGTATATTCGATAGACTGCTTCCAGTGCCCTTTTGCTGTCGTGCTCGCCCGACATTCTGAACACTTGCCCCCGGCAAAAGATGGAGCAATTATAAACGCGTTCAACTCTTTTGGTCGCTCCTTGGGATGATCTGTGGCTGCCCAAACGCAGCACATGGTCGATGTAAAAGAAAGCAGAGGGATTTCGTGGCGGGGTGCTACATTTCCTCTGTCACCCATGGATTGATCTGTTCCGCTTCGGAGAGGAACAGGCTTAGAGTCGCTGCGACAAGCCCGCCATCAGATCTCGGCCTGAGCTTTCAGGTGCCCATCAGCCCCCACCCACTTCAAGATTATCATGGCCAGTCCCGGTGGCTCCTGCCTTCAAGCCAGCTAGCATCATCTGCCCTAGCCTGCTCTAAGGCCCCCGCCTGATCCCCCTGCGAAGCAGTGGGTACAGCCGCTCAAAGATTTGCTGTGTATGACATGGGACGGTGTTCCTTCAGTGCTCTCCTCATCCCTTCCTCGCGTGCCTCTCTGCCCGCGGTTTTTCTCCGGTCGCTGGCTATCAGCCTGGTGCAAATGGGGAACTCCAGATAGTCTCCGTTCTGGATATTATAGGGTCATGGATTGTTCTTATCTTAGTTTGCCCTTCTGCCTGGACATCAAAGCGTGGGTGATACTGACGGTGGTCGCCGCCTTCTTGAACTGTACTCCCGACGCAAACCCATCATATTCCTCCCAAAAAGTGAAACCGCTCAACGAAGTCCTGCTGATGTTCGTCCAGTATTCTCAGCCAGCTCGGCCAATTTCGGCGAGCCGGCGTCCCAAGTGCGTCATTCACCGGAAACACTATGGTGCGCTCAAGCATGGCTCGCACCGAATCCAAATGGTGCTCCAGCTGCCACAGCGCCAGGGAGTGAAGCCACGGGTTCCGGTGGCTTCCGGAACATCAAAACATAGCGCAGGGCGGGGCCCGTCCCTGGAATCGTCCACCAGAGCACCCCTTTGAGCTGCGCTTCCACATACCGGCCCATCTTTTTCATTCCCACAAATCGTACCCGCAACAGTAAGAGGGCGTCCTTGTCGTTGGGCATAGATCATCAACTGCTCATGAACTGCACTTGTGCGGAAGCAGTGGTGAGAAACCCGTCTGGCCCCTGCCAGCTCCCTCAGTGAGGCCGGTGTTAGAAATACCTTTCTCCGCCATCTGTGCATAAGTTAGTTCAGCTTTTGGTTGGGTAAGAAGTGCTCTGTCTCTTCCTTTCAAGTTTAAAGAGGGGTGGGTACTGCCACCCCATCCCCGGTGGTGTTACTGGTTAAAATTCGGTACAGCCTGAAGTTGGGGCAAAGTTCCCTATCGGGTCATCGGAAGCTGTGGCGGGCGTTGCCGGTCAACTCCTCAGTTCTCCAAATGCCGGGCGCATTCACTTGCTTGGGCATGGTAAATGCAATACCCGTGCTCATTTCCTCAAAGTCATATCAAACCCCTTCAAATTTTAAGCGCTGTCTTTTTGTGCCTCAGTCTCTTTGGGGCTGCCTTTCTAGCTTTGCCCCATGACGGACTTTTTTCTCCCCTGTTCCTCCCTTTGATGCGCCGGCACCAAACCACCAGGAATGGCTGACTCGTTGGGCCTGCTGGAACCAGCCTGCCACCCAGGCCTCCATATTATTAATAGATGATGCCTGATCATGTCGTATCAACAAAGTCTCTCATGGTTTGGCCTCGGCAGAATTTTTTGGGGTGGATTTTCCTGGCAGGGAATCTGTATTCAAAGCCAACACTGTCGAAATGATGTATTCAATATCTGCTTGCCTACTTTAGACACTCTATGAAGACCGTAAAAAATCTCTGCTGAGTTTTTGCAGCATTAACCAGCCAAGAGAAAAGTTTCAGTTTCCAAGTAACAGTGCTGCATCACTTTTAGTAGTTAAGTGAGCTGTGCAAAATGTATAAGTCATGAATGTTGCGTCCAGAAAATGCCATGAACCATCCCAGATCTATAAAGCTTTCCTGGGTGACTGTCACCTTGATGGGCAAAGCAAATTCTGTTTGAAATGCTCGTTCACCTTAAGCCATGTTCTTTGACGTGCTCCGGCGACCCTCGTGAACAGAGGGGCTTTTTCTCCCTATCTCACGGTCTCACGCCAGTGCCAAGTCCCAAACACCATGTTTCTCCTGGTTGTTCCTCAAGTAGCACATGGGATTTACCTCCCAGGCATCCAGTCTTGCATGCTCAACAGTAACAGGGACCTTATCATAGAGTGGCCGTGGCTCCTGCAATATCTGGTGGGGATACCTGTTTCATTCAAGAGGTTCATTCAAAGTGCTGCCTCAAAGCTTCCGGCGGGAAGCTGGGAAGCTGCCTATCTGACTGATTCCTGCCTGCATCTGGCTGGTAGCGCTTCCCCTGCGGGCGTCCCCAGCACCCGCTATGTACGCAATTTTGTGCGCTTCACACGAGGCCCCTGCCCAAATCAGGGCATATCCAGCCGGTGACCACCATCCAAACTCCTTTCAGCGGACGGTGAGGTCCCCAGCTGCTGGCACAATAGACGACATGGAAGATAGTAAGTACCGCCCACCTCCAGAAATGAAAGCCTTGCTGTTTGGTGATCTCCTGCCCCCAGCATCGGCAATGTCCTCCTTTTTACCTCAAAGCAACCAGAGGATTATCACGGTAATAGTCGATTGCCTGGATGGTGTCCAGGTCGCACTGTCTCACGGGTCAAAATGGTGCTGTCCCTCTCATGCTCAAACCAATGTTCTTGGTCCTGTTCGATTGTTCATAGTTTTGAATCTCTGATGTGACTAAGCTTCCTCCAAATGAAGTTTGTCGTGGTATTCTCCGAGGTTTGAAATTCCATCTGCTACATAGTATCGCCGGTCTGCTGTCTATCAGATACCTTAGCGGCATCTTCTGGCTGCTCTATCGGGGCGGGTTCCGGCTCTCTTTGCATGAGGGTCGATTCCGCGCTCTTTGCAGATTTCCTTATAGTGGCGCTCAATGTCGGAGATCAAAGTGCCGGAGGTTTTGTTGATGGTCTCCAAACTGGCTCTCAGCTCTTTCAGCTCTTTGCCCTGGCTCCAGCTTGCAATATAGCCGAAGCTGTTTTCTCCGGTCTCGATGCCAAAAATACGCAACCGCATAGGAGATGCTTTCAGCCTCCACTTCCTCCGTGTGGCGGTTTTTGATTGCCTGTTTTTCTGCGGTTGGATCTTCCTCAACTGCAAGACGCCATTCAAACTGATTTTCGTCCACATAACGCCAATCCATATCAGAAGCAAACTGTTCGGCTTCTTTTTCTGTGGCAAAATCCAACTTGAAATCATGTTTGGTTCCACCTTCACTCTCCTGCACAACCTTCCATGACGGTAGCATTTCATATTTTTTAGGGTCATGGAGCTTGCTGTGGGCAATCTCGTGTACTGTGGCCGAAACCGTCTGAACCTCACTCATGCCCTGACGAATGGCAATTTTCTGATGATCAGCAGAAAAATAGCCGTCCGTATCAGCGGCCATTGCTTCAAAAGTAATCGGCACCGGTGCGCTGCGGCGCAGGGCCTCCATGAATGCCTCATAATTTGGCACATTGCCGGAAAGGGAGGAAGCAAGCTCCGGCAAAGGTTTCCCGTCGGTCTGACTCACATCAAAGACCTTGACCGGGGGGAAACATGGGAATCTCAATTTCTTTTTTCTTCTGTAACGATCTTTCCGTCTTTATCCAGAATCGGGAACCTTGGTATCCTGGGTCCAGCTTCTGCTCCCTCGATTTTCTTCTTGGCGCGGTGTGGGGAGCGATGATAGTAATGCCATGCTCGCCCTTATCATGACGCTCAAACTGGTCTCACTTATTGTACTTCTCGGCGGCTTCCTTTGGGGGACAGGTTGTAGAGCCGGGCGGTCAGGTCTATCCATCGCCAGTGGCTCCGCAACCGAAACAGTAGAAATATTCTTCGTTCAGCTTCATGCTGGGATTTTGTCATCGTGGAGGGCAACAGGCCGCGCATCGGTTGACACGTCCCATACATCTGCGCCGCTTCCCGGACGGTGACCACGAACTTTGCTTGACGGCCTCAAAAATGGTCTCTCGGCCATGCCCTCGCGTGCCTTTCTTGGGGAGTGGGCGGCCTGTACCCGGCAGCGCCTTGGCCTCGTTGGCCGCCTTTCGGCGCTCGGCGCTGTACGGCTCCCGCACCGACACGCAGCGTTTGGGCACCGTAAAGGTCTGGCGATCCTTTTTCACGATCTGGTCCGGGTACTTTCCGCCAGCCGCCGCAGCTTTTCCAGCAGGCGCGGGTCGTGAGAATAGACCTCGGCGGTGGCCTCGGCCTGGTTGTAGAGGATAATCGTTTCCTGTTCATATAAACTCAGTTTCATTTGCCGCCGCCTTTCTGCCGGTCAAATTCCAGCTTGAAATTGACGTACTGGCCGGTATCTTCCAGCACCACGGTGGCGTCGTAGGTTTTGCCGCTTTTCTCGGAGTACAACCCGGTCACATGGGCGCGGCCATCTTTCAGCAGCGCCGCCACGAATGGCCTTGGTGGGTTGTTTGCGCTTCAGCTGCCACCAGTTGCTGTTCTTCCAGATCGCAAATTTGCAAGATTGGTCCTGGCAGAAGAAGCCTTTTGCATTTCTACAATCTCACCGCCGCAGCGGGGCATTTGCCCACCACCTCGCGGGGCGGCGGCAAACAGGTACTGCTGCCCTTGATGACCTGATAAGTTCCCACCAGTTCTTTCAGCATGGCTGAGATCTCGTCCATGAAGTCCCTCCGGGGTCAGCTCGCCGCGCTCGATCTCGCCCAGCCGGTACTCCCACTCGGCGGTCAGCAGCGGGATTGCAGCTGCTCCGGCAGGACAGTAATCAAGGAAAGTGCGTCGTGGGATGGCAAAGCTGTACGGTTTTTCTTGCTTTTTTTCGTTTCAGAAAGCCCGAGGAGACCAATTTTCTAAAATCCCGGCGCGGGTGGCGGGGGTGCCCAGCCCTTTACGCTCGGCGTCCTCCGGCATATCGTCCTTCCCGGCGGTTTCCATCGCAGAAAGCAGTGTCCTCGGTGAAGTGCTTTGGGCGGGCTGGTCTTGGCCCTCCTTGACGGCGGCACCCGTGACCGGCAGCGCCTGGCCCTCCCGGCTAGCTCTGGCAGGGCCTTTGTCCTCGAATTGCCGTCCGGCTCCGGCCGCATTTTTCATGCTGGCCCGGTAGGCGGCGTCCAGCGCCCGCCAGCCGAAATTTTTCACCGTGCGGCCCTTGGCGGTAAACTCCGCACCGGCGCACTCCACCGTGAACGGCGGTTTCCGCAGATATAGACTGGGCCACCGCACACAGCCGCAGGGCCACCAGCTCCAGGATTGCCGTTCACCCACTGGCAGAGCAGACAGATCGGCCTCCCGGATGTTGTTCCGGGTGGGGATCACGGCATGGTGGTCGGTCACTTTCTTGTCGTTGATGACCGCCGGCGCATCGCAGGGGAGATGGCGATACCCTTTGCGGAACGGCATGGCGTTGGCAACCAGGTTCACCAGCACCGGCAGGCCCCGGCCATGTCGGAGGTCAGGTAGCGGCTGTCCGTCCGGGGATGAAGGTGCAGAGCTTTTTTCATAGAGGTTTTGCAGATAGTCCAGCGTCTGCTGCGCCGTGAAGCCTAACAGGCGGTTGGCGTCCCGTTGGAGGGTGGTGAGGTCATAGAGGGCGGGCGGCTTTTCGGATTTGTCCCTGCGCTCTATCTGCTTGACTGTCACCGTGCCGCCCTGGCAGGCATTTTTCAGCTGTTCGGCATCGGCTTTCTTGTCCATGCGGGCGCTGGCAGCGGTAAAACCGGGCAGGTCCAGCGCCACGGTATAGAACGGCACCGGCTTGAAGGCGTCGATTTCAGCCTCCGCTGGACGATGAGAGCCAGCGTCGGGGACATGAGCGCGCCCAATGTTGAGGGTGCGGTGGTACAGCACCGAAAAACAAAGCCGGGTGGTGTTGATACCCACCAGCCGGTCTGCCTTGGCCCGGCAGAGGGGCGCCTGGTGCAGCCCGTCATAATCGCGCCGGGGGCGCAGGTGGCAAAAACCCTCCCGGATGGCGGAATCCTCCATGCTGGAAATCCAGGCCGCATGGACTTCTGGCGGCCTGCCAGGCTCATGGGCGTGCGGGAAGATCAGCTCGCCCTCGCGTCCGGCATCGCAGGCATTTACCACTTCCGTCACATCCGGGGCGTTCATCAGCTTTTGAGAATATCAAACTGCTTTTTCTTATCCTTTTCCCACCACCATCTGCCAATGTTCCGGCAGAATAGGCAGGTCATCATATCGCCACTTGGCGTACTTGGGGTCATAGTTGTCTGCATCCGCAAGACCGGCCAGATGGCCCACGCACCAGCTGACACGCCAGCCGTTGCCCTCCAGATACCCGTCCCTTACGGGCAGTTGCACCGATTACCTTAGCCAGACTCTGTGCAACCGATGGTTTTTCAGCGATTACCAGCTTATATCTCATCTTCTTCAGCCTCCCATTCTTCCAGTACAGGTGTGTGCAGTTTTTTCTCTATGCTGTTTTCTTCATCCAAAAGCAGGTTATAGCCAAACCGGTAATCATAGCGGTACAGTTTCCCCAAAAGGTCATTGATGATGATACGGCAAGCCAAAATGACACGGGTTTTATCCACTTGCATCAGCTGGTAGCGTTGATAATTGCTGTAATATTCTTCGTAACGGCGAATATTGCAGGCGGCATCTTCAAGTAAAATATCTACTGCATCCTGACAACCATCTTCTTTTTCCCCTTCCATGCAGTTCAGAAGTTCCATCATCAGAGGAAAGCTCTGTTCATCCATAGGGGCTTCTGCTGCAAGATAACCAATCAGGGCAGATAGGAGCAGACGGGCTGCTGTCTGTTCCCGGTCCGTCAAAACAGCCATAGTTTTCTCCGCATTTGGCAGGATCTTTTCTTCCACAAAATCCGCCGCGTCTCCTGAATAAAGCTGACGGATGGAATCTATGGACAAGGGAAACGGTCACGGTATCTAGAGAGAAATCAAAGGGATCATCTTGCTTTGGCTTTTTCGAGTTTGTTTAACATGGTAGAAAGAATGTCGCCGCCAAAATACACGGCGATTACCAGCAGGTCAAAAACAGCAATCAGCTTGATAAATATAATCAGAACACTCATTTTTTTCTTTCAGTTTCCTTTCTTTGAGCCAGCATTCCATCTCACGGTAGCAAACGCCTACGCAGGGACTTCCATAATTCCCGCAGCCATAACAGGGTGGCTTGAAAGAGGGAGGACGGGAAGTTTCCTTCCCGCCCTCCGGCCTGCGTGTCATCATACGTTCATAGGGACTGTCTGTGAAACGGGTCATTTCACACTGTCCTCGTCATCTTCTTCTGTGCTGCCCCCGTCAGCGTCCGGTTCCCGTCCGACTCCCTCATCCCGGTTTCCCATTCCTCGGAATCTTCCTCGCCATAATCATAATCGTCCAGACTGACATTGCCCTTGGTCTTAGGCTTGTTCTTAACGAGCTTCAAATAGGCAAATACGCCACCGCCGCCCAGCAGAGCCAGCAAAGAATCAGCGCAGCCGGGTTCAGTCCGGCAGTCTTTTTTTTTTCGGTTCCGGTGTTTCTGTCAGAGGTTCCGGTGCTTTGCCCGTACATTTACTCTTATCGGTTACACAGACCGGGCAGGCCGTATTGACTGCCCCTGCTTCACATTTTGTTGAACAGCTGCATACCGCAGGCATTTCCTCTTTGGGTTTTCCATCTTCCATCGGCGCCATCAAGTCCGCTTCATCCACCTGGTTCAGAAAGTGAACAGCAGTCTTTTTTATCCTCATTAGCCCTGTCGATTAAAATGTAAAAATAGTTGCCAGCCTTTGTGGTAACGGTAATGAGCTGCTTATTGCCACCAAAATCATCCACCAGAGCGGCATTGCCATCCGGGGTCAACGGAGGTGCTTTCCCTCCATTTCTTCCACCACCACATTGCTGTCATTGGTGGTATCCTCTGCCGGGGGCGGCGCTGCGCCCCTGGGCAAAGCGAGGGGACAGGTAAAGCCCGATGCCAGAACCAGCGTCAGGCAAAGGGCGGAAAGTGTTCGAGCAATCCTTTATTCCTCATAGCTGTTTTCCTCCTGTTCGTTGTTGTCATCAGCAAAACTGCCGGGAACTGTGCCGGACAGCATGGCGCTCAGCTGAGCCGGGGTCATACGCAGGGCGCGCACCATCTGAACGATTTCCAGATTCTCTGCCTCCGTTTTCTGTACCTCCAGCGCCTTGAGCTTTTCCTGATACTCTGCGATCTTCTCGCGGACCTTTGTAATCTCCTGGTCAATGCGCTCAATTTTGTTCTTTGCCATCGTCTATCACTCCTTCTAAAAAATCTCTGTTACCAATTCATCAGGCCGTAGCCCTTGATACTCTGATAATTCAGGTCATAGCTCTTGATCTTGCAGGCATCGCCGGAATTTCCCTCCACGGTATAAACACGGCTGCCATCGGTTCCGACAACAATTCCCACATGGTCTGCGGCACCATCCAGATCCCAATCGAAGAAAATGGCATCACCGGGAGCGATGTTTTCATATCCTCGTGCGCCCCACTGTCCATGAGACTGGAACCACGGAACACCCTGAGACTGACAACCAGCAAAGCGTGGTTCCGTTCGACCGGATTGACCATAGCACCATGATACAAAGCAGGCACACCATTCCACACGGGAGTCAAAGCCGTACCAGCTCCAATAAGGTTGTCCTCCCACATTGCCCACCTGACTTTTCGCCAGTTCCACCAGCTGCGGATTGCCGGGGCGGGTGCCATTGATAAATTCAACACCAGTCAAATCTTCAGAAACACCTGTATCGGGAGAACCGCCACCAAATAACAGCGGCTTATTGCCCATAGTCTGTCGGTAGACCTGGTACATCTCCATCTGCTCCGGAGTCAGTAGTTCTGGCGCAAGAGAGGCAATGGAACGGCTTGTTAAAGTTACATGGAGAATACGATATTCATATTCATGCTCATCACCATCTTCGTCAGTGTAAGTGCGAATCTGAATTTCTTCTCTCAGCGTAAGCTGATACTGTGCATCAAACACACGATCCAGCTCTGCCTGTGCGCTGTGGCGTGTATAGCCTTGCAAGACAGCAGAGAGAACTGCCGCCAGCTCATGGGGGTCATGGCCGATCATACCAAGGTCATAGCGATACTCGTCATACCCTGGGTGGCTGTTTTCAATGTTGTCGATTTCCTCCTGCAACTGGACTTCTCTGGCTGCATAATCTGCCTCCACTGCCAGCATTTCCGGGTCATCCGACGGATAGGTGGTGCCGGAGAGAACGGAACCGATGCTCTGCGCCATCATGGAGCAAGAGGACATGGTATTCATCAGCATACAGGTAATGAGGAACAAAACCCCTGCCATCAGGAAACCCTTCTTGTGGCGCATGACGAATGCCCCTGCCTGCTGTACCTTTTCTTTCACCGTCCTTGCGGCTTTTCCGGTTTTGGACGCAGCCTGGGCGGTATTTCCGGCAGTCTGACCGGCGTGTTTGGCGGCGGCATACTGCCTTTTGATGGCCTGCTTTTGCTGCCAGCGGGAAAGAGGATTGCTGGCAAACTGGGGATTTTCCTGCAAAGATTTCTGGTACAGAACATTTACATTTGCCTTTTCCAGTTGACGCTCTGCCTGGGCTGCTTTGCGGTACGGCTTCAGCTTGTGGCTGCGATAGCCTCCCGGACCAGCCCTAACGCCGGTCTCTGCGCTTTCCTCAGACTTGTGGGCGCTCTCCACGCCCACATTGTCCTGTTCCGTTTCACGGATTTCCTTATGGAGTTTCCCCAGCACCGCATCTCCCGGAGCATCCCGGACCGCATGGGACAGCTTGGAGGGCGGTTTTTTCTTGTCCTCCAGCACCAGTTTGGTGGTCACTTTGCCGGTCTTAGGGTCCACCGTTTTTTGCCGCACCTGCTTTTTGGGGATTTTCGCCTGCGCCCTGTCTGCTTTGGCGGCAGCCCGGTCTGCCTTGCGGATGGGCTTTTCCAGCGCCGGGTCAGCGCGTTCCTCGTCTGTAAAGTGCAGGCGCGGTTCCTTACGCATACCAGCCACCCGCCATCAGGTCATCCAGCAGCACACAGGTTTCCGCATAAACCGGAATCTGAATGGTTTCTGCCGGAAAGACCGTTGTGGACAGGAAAAGCGCCATCAGGGTTCCTCTTGCCATGTCCCGATCCTGAATTGGGCTGCCCATAAACAGCTTGGGAACATCCGGTATGCCCTCTGTCCAGATATGGTGAATCCGGGTAAATCCGGCATAGCCCTTGGGCGTGAGACTTTTTGCTGTCTTTTCCTGCTCATAGCAGTAATGGACGGCGGCGCGAAGCAGTTCCACCATCTGCTCAAGCATCCGCTGACGGCGGCCAGAAGCAGACCTGCGCCTTTTTCAATTTCTTTCTTTGTCATGCTGTTCATCCTCCTTTTTTAAGTCCAACGGTTTGGTGGTCATTATGGCATAGAGTTCGGTGTTTTTCGGGAAGTGGTCCACGAAGGGCAGGATGGTGGAGCCGTAGAACAAAAGCCCTTCACCCTCGCCGGAGTGGGTCACATAGCTAAGCTGGTGCGGGGAAATGCCCAGCTGCTTGGCGAGAATCTGCCGGTCCCCGCCAGCCTGGTTGAGCATATACACGAAGTCGGAGTTTTCAAAGATGTTCTCTACCTCGCGGCTGCTCAAAAGGTCTTTGACATTCTGGGTAATGCCAGTGGGAATACCGCCCCATTTACGGAATCGCTTCCAAATTTCCACCGTGTAGGCGGCAGTCTGCTCTTCCTTCAGGAGCAAGTGCATTTCGTCGATGTAGTAACGGGTGGATTTGTGGGCGGCACGGTTGATGGTAACGCGGTTCCAATACACCTGATCCTGTACCACCAGCATCCCGATTTTCTTCAGCTGCTTGCCCAGCTCCTTGATGTCATAGCAGACAATGCGGTTATTGATGTCCACATTGCTCTGGTGATTGAACACATTGAGGGAGCCGGTTACATAGATTTCAAGGGCCGTGGCGATATACTGGGCTTCCTTTTCCTCCTGTGAACGGAGCAGGTTATATAGGTCCTCCAGTATGGGCATATTCTCCGGGCGCGGGTCATTGAGATAGGTCTGATAGACCAGACGCACACAACGGTCGATGATGGTTTTCTGCACCGGCTGCAATCCGTCCTTACCGCCCACGATCAGCTCACACAAGCTGAGGATAAAGTCAGACTTGAGGGACAGCGGGCTTTCATCATCCGAATAGTCCAGGTTCAGATCCATCGGATTGATGTAGTTGGTTGAGGTAGGCGAGATCTTGATGACCTGCCCATGCAGACGATCCAACAAGAGGTGCGTACTCCGCTTCCGGGTCACAAGATGATGACATCATCATTGGTAAGCAAAAAGCAGTTGGCAATCTCACGCTTGGCGCTGAAAGACTTACCGGAACCCGGTGTACCCAAAATCAAGCCGTTGGGGTTTTTCAGTAGCTTTCGGTCCACCATGATAAGGTTGTTGGACAGGGCATTGATGCCGTAGTACAGGGCTTCCTTGCCGTTCTGGAATAATTCCTGTGTGGTGAATGGTACAAAGATAGCTGTGGAACTGGTGGTCAGTCCTCGCTGAATCTCAATCTGATTAAGTCCCAGGGGCAGGCAGCTCATCAGCCCTTCTTCCTGCTGGAAGTCCAGCCTGGTCAGCTGGCAGTTATACTTCTGGGCAATGGAACCTGCCTGAAAGATGTTGTTGCCCAGCTGACGGGGGGGTGTCCGCTGTGTTCAGCACCAAAAAAGGAGACAAGGAACATTCTCTCGTTTCGGCTCTGCAAATCCTGCAACAGCTTTTTCGCTTCGCTGCCGTAGGTGGCAAGGTCAGAGGGAATGATGTCCATGTCGTATCCGGCGCGGACTGCTTTTTTCTGTTCCTCAATCTTACTGCGGTCCAGATCGGTAATCTTACGCTTTACCGTTTTGATGGCTTTCACCTGATCCACCGACTGAATGTGCATACTCACAATGAGCGAGCTTTCCATATCCAGAAAATCAGCCAGCAGACGGTCATTCAGCTCTGGGGCTAAAATCTGCAAAAAAGAAACAGCCCCGTATTTCTTGCCCATACGGAACTGCTTGCCGGTGCGGAACTCAAAGGAGCTTGGTGCAATAAAATCTTTCGTAGATAGGCCGGAAGGAGCCAGCCAGTCCCATTCAAACTGAAACGGGAGCTGTTCATCCATGTGGAATACCGCATGAAGCTGGGAAAGCCTTTCCTTACCGTCCAATGTTCTGGCGGCTACACCAAGACGCTTGAAGTTATTGAGTATATCGGTCTCAATACGCTCCAGACGGGGCTTGGCGGCTTTGATGCTGTCAGCGTTGATACCAAAGGTCAGGTATTTGGTCTTGATGAGACCGTTGTTGCCTCTGACCAGCTGATTTTGCAGCATCGTGGTATATTCCTCACGGATACTGTCAAAGGCATCCCCCTGGGGCGGAATGGAAATGGAGTTGGCAAAGGTCTCCTCCGATGCAGCAAGGTTCAGAAAAGACAACTGGAAGTGAATCGAGCTGTCGAAATAATTGAGGAAATCACACCAGCCCTCAAAGATCGCGGTCTTATCTTCATTTTGGGAGAGCTGATAGTTGATGTCCTGAAACTGAATGGTCTTTGTGTAGTGGCTGTCCGATACGCGGCAGATCCCGTCCGGCCACATTCGTTCATAGGGGATACTGTCCTGTGCCGATTTTCCTTTTTTGTCCGTGCGGTTGGCGCGGGCAATGGCCACTTCGATCTGCTTCTTATCGGCGCGGGACAGCTTTTTCTTTGCCTTTACCGGCTGCACGGTCTTTTCTTCCGGTTTTCCCAGTAGACGGCGCAACCAGCTTTTCATTGCGGTGAACAATGTCATACACCTCCTTATCGAGCATTTCCTGCCGCTTTAATACGGCAAAAGAGTTATTGGTCTGGTAGGGACGCTGCTTGGACCGGATCACAGCCACTTTGAGGATGTTGCCGACGATTTTTTCCAGGGGCTGTCCATGCTTTTCATACATTGCCAGCAGGAAGAAGGGCATCATGACCAGCATCATACACATGGCAGCCATGCTGTTTCCCGCAGGCTCACGGAGCCACAAAGAACAGCGGCACACCTACAAGCGCCCCGGCGGTAAAGCAGACCAGCTGCCTTCGTGTCAGGTTGAACATGACCTTGGTTTTGACTTTGGTTAAATCTTTGGGTACGGATACATAAGCCAATGTGGAAACCTCCTTCCGTTTTAATGCGCCTGAAAGACTGATTTTTGCGAGACTGCCGGTTTTGAACAGCGTAAAAGCACAGCAGTACGGTGTAGCCCACGCAGCTCCAGATCGCCATGATGATGTCATCTTCCAGAGCGATGTTCTGCACCAGCACAGCATAAATTGCCACGCAGACGATGATGAGAAACGCCTGAAAGCCCAGCGCCAGCAGGGAGCGGAGGTAGTTCTGTCCCATACCGCCCCATTCCTTGCCCATCATGGCAGCCATTGGAACGGGAGCCACCGAAGTCACAAGGTAAATCTCAATCATACGGCCATAAATGACGATGAAAATGCAGATATACAGCGCCCACATGGTAATGCCGATAAAGAGCGACTGGAACCACAGGCCGAACAACGGCCCCAGGTCCATATCCATAAGTCCTCGGCTCCATGTCTGCCAAAACAGCAGAAATGTCGATGGACGCATCCGAACCGATGATTCCTGCTGCCTGCGCTACTACGCTCTGGGCCATGTCAAAGACACCCATCACGATATTCCAAGTGTTAGTGACGATGAGGATGGCGGCGGCTGATTTGAACACCCACTTAAAAATCATCCAGGTGTCCACATCATGCAGGTTGTTTTTGTCTGCGATCATCTGGATCAGGTCTACGGTCATCACGATAGCCAGGATCACGCCTGCAATCGGCACCATGATGGAGTTGGACAGGTTCTCAATCATGCTGAAAATACTGCCATTCCATCCCTGTGGGGTCTGGCCTACCTGTACGGATATATCCGCGACCTGTTGGTTTACGCTGTCAAACATCCCCGAAAGGTTGCTCATAATACCGCCCACCAGCATTTCTTTCAGCCAATTTGTCAGGGCTTCAAGTAAGAAATCCATACGGTGTCAACCTCCTTTCCGCCGCCCCCGCAAAGCTGCGGGAGCGGCAAGGATTTCATGCGGGGACGATTAGACAGAGAACAAACCGGAGAGCAGAGGTACAAGGACCATGCCGACTACGGCTACACCAGCGCCGGCCATAAGCTGCTTCATGCCCTGGCTTTTGGCGCCGGGGTTGTCGTTGCCGTAACCTTCCAGCAGGTTGATAACGCCCCAGATACCGAGACCGGCACCGAGCGCGATAACGAGTGTCTGAAGAACGGTGATTGCCTGTTCAAAGAATGCCATATAGTTTTTTAGCCGGAATCTGATTAAAAAATAGGTTTGTCATGTTTCATAGGCATACAAAAAAGCCGGAACAATCTGCCGCCCGGTTTCCGGGGGCATGATTCCGGCTGTCCTCCTTTTTCATTATTTTTTCTTGCGATTGTCCGCTTTGTACGCCAATGGCCCGTAGAGGGCAGGTGCGGCGAATAGATAAGATCACTCCCTTCTAAAGCGAACAGTGTTAAGCACCCTTTGTGTCTACTTCATAGACATCGCAGACCTCATTGGGCTTGAGTTTCAGCCTTGCAGACAAGAATGCTTCAATGTCAAAAGCGTTCTTGTCATCCGCGTCGGCAGTGTACTTGAAATTGGGGTGCTTGGTAATGTCGTACTTATCCGAAAGGAAAGGACGCACGCCACGCAGCTGGAGGATGCACTTGTTTCCGTCCATCGTCGCAAAAGCTCATCCTGGCTCATCAGCTCTTTCCCCAACTTTTGATAGTTGAGAGAATGGGAAGTTTCCCCCACGGCTCTCTCCGGTGTTGTAGGTGTCGATGGTTTCCTTACCCAGCACGGCAGCCAGCTCCTTGAGGGTGGTCGGCTCCTTACCGCCCAGGAAGATGGAAGTATCCATGTTGCCGATGATGGTATCTGCGTTATCCTTATAGATTGCCTTGAGCTGACTCTGCGCCTGCAACACCAGACAGGCGGAGATCTCACGGCTTCGGATGGTGGCCACCAGCTTTTCCAGACGAGGAATCTGCCCGATATTGGCGGCTTCATCAATGAGACAGCGCACATGGACTGGAGAGCCTGCCGCCATACACATCGTCGGCTTTTTCGCAGAGCAGGTTGAAAAGCTGGGTATAACACATAGAGATTAGGAAGTTAAAGCTGTCATCTGTATCACTCATGATGAGGAACAGGGCAGTTTTCCGGTCTCCCAGAGTGTCCAGCTCCAGCTCATCATAGGCCGTGACCTCACGCAGCTCTGCAATGTCGAATACCGCAAGGCGCGCACCACAGGAAATCAAGATCGACTTGGCTGTTTTTCCGGCAGCCAGCTTGTACTTCTTGTACTGACGGACGGCGAAGTGGTTGGGCTTCTCGGCTTCCAGTGCATCAAACATCAGGTCTACCGGGTTTTTGAACTCCTCGTCATCCTCCCGAACCTCCATGGCGTTGATGAACTCGATGAGGGTAGAGAAATTCTGCTCCTCTACCGGGGCCTCATAGTGGATATACCCAATCAGCGCGCAATACAGCAAGGTTTCTGCTTTTACCCAAAAAATCGTCTCCGGCCTTGCCTTCGCCTTTGGTGTTGGCGATCAGCGTCGTGACCAGCTTCAAGATGTCCTTTTCGCTATGGATGTAGGCAAAAAAAGGGTTATAGTGCATGGACTTCTTGAAATTGATGGTATTCAACACCTTAATCCGGTATGGCTCATAGAAAATGACCTTTCCCGTGCTTGTCCTTCATGGGCTTTCCGTCCTTTCCCAGTTTGGGTGCGCCCCTTTGGAGCATTTTCCCGCACTCCACCAAAATGGTTCCCTTCGGGTCTGTGACTACATAGGAACTGTGCATCTGCATCAGATTCGGTTTGAGCCAGAAACGGGTCTTACCGGAACCGGAGCCGCCGATCACCAGCACATTTTTATTCCGAGCAGTCTTAGGGTCTTTGGGACGGCTGTTCATGGTCAGGCTTTCGGTTTTTGTGAGAATGACATTGTTCTGGAACACCGGGTCGATGTAGGGAGCAATATCCTCACGGGTTCCCCAACGGGCAGAGCCATACTCCATTCCGTGACGGTACTTCTTGGCGTTTTTACTTTTGAGATACACCGCCAGACGGAGGCCAGCACCGCAGCACAGCCCCACCAGCAGATCCAACGGGTGCGGGCTGGGCCAGAAACTTTGTAGCGCCCCAGGCAGGACAGCAAACAGGGAAAGGAATTTCTCCGAAGCATTTGCCCCCTGAGCCAGTCGCCATGCCTCCCCGAAGTTAGTAGCAAACAGCCCCATCAGGAGATAGGGCAGGTTCAGCAAAACGAGCTTTTTGATGTCAAACTGCTTTTTCATCGTTCCAGCTCCTTTCGCTTGGTGCGGTCCACCACGGCATTTTTGACCATCTCTTTGAACTGACTGAGTTTTGCCAGCACAGACGGGCGTTCCGTTTTCTTGGCCTTCTTGACCTTTTTGCTGGTGTACTCGGTAAATGCAGCGGTCAGCGCATCGGCGTCACGGCCTTTGAAAAAGATCAGGTACTTGGGCGGGGAGCTACTGCGGTCTTTCTTCACCGCATAGTCCACACCATATTTCCGGGCGATCTTCTCAAATTCCTTGATAGAGGGGTCTGTGATCTCGATATTGGAGATCCCCTGATTCTGACCAATGAGCTGCTTGACGGTCTGTTTGCCGTGGGGGTGTCACAGGAGCGTCACGGCTTCTCTGCTTTTTGCAGCTTCTTTTTTCCTTGCAGTGGGCCATGTACTTGCTGATGGCGGCTTTAAGCAGACGCCCTGTGAACTTTGTTCCACTGACAACCAGCGTCAAAGTTCTGTTTTCCACTTCTTCCTGCATTTTCATCTCCTCCTTTCCACAAAATGTGCAGGGGTGGTGCATTTCTTTCTAAGGAGGAACCACCAGCCGCCGGAGAAAATATTTTTTCATCGCTCCATCCCGCGGCTCTTTTTTCTTTACCGGCTTCTTGTCCGGCAGATTCCACTCTTTCCGGAAACTCTGCCACGCCTTTAGGGTCAAATGCCTTCAACTTTTCCAGATCAAAGGCAACAGCAGAATATTTTCCATAACCGGACTGAACCTGATAGGGAAGCACCTTCCCCAATTTGTTCTCTTTGATGAATCTCAGCAAATCCTTGCTGATGTCACCGGAAATAAACGCCTCTCCAGGGTCCAGGGAATACCCCGGAAGGTTCACTGTCATATCGGCAAACGGTTCCTCCCCATCTTCTGTATGGGTAATCATGCCGATATAGAGCCGCTGATTATTCGCATACATCCCAAGTTGCAGCGATATGGTTTCTTCCCCATATTCCCACTTGAAGGGTACTTTCTTTTCCTCATTCATATCGGATTCCTCCTATCGTATCTGTTCTTTGTGGTCATAAAACAAATCTCCATTTCTGACCTTTGCATGGCTGAGAATCTTGATCTGCCCCTTTGCCTGACTATCCAACGCTTTTTCATAGCCTATATCTGACAAAAACAGGCGGGTGCGTTCTCCTTTCCAGCCAACCGGGGAGTCATGCGTCAGTACATCAAAAATAATCATGTGCCGGGTGTTCTCCGCAAATCGCTGAAGATCCATGTAGTCATGGCCGTGATAGTTCTGCGCCCCGGCTTTCTGACGCATTTCCTCCATCAGCTGACCGATTGTTTTTCCTTCCTGCATAAAACCCACTTCCTTTCCGTTCTTATGAGATCAACAAGATCATTTCCCGCAGCTGGGCAAAATAGAGCTTGCCCTGGGGGCGTGATCAGTGTGTAGGAACCGGTATGACCGTGGTTGCAGTAGTCTTTAACGCAAAACAGCCCTGCATTTTTCACATTGGCATAAGGCAGCACATTGCCGGATGCTGTGCGGTACACAAAACGCCGTTCTATCAGAAACCGGACAAACCGGCGCTCCGGGACATCCAACTCTTTGGCGGTTGTCCTGAGATTGGTGCTGTGCTTTAAGTCGATGAACAGGTCATAGAAAGCGGCTTTGCCCTCCAGCTGTGCATTTTTCTTTACGCAGAGAAACATTCGCTTCACGCTCAGCCAACAGGTCTGAGCAGAGCTTCATCAGTGCTTCCGGGGAAGTGGCAATCTCCCACAGCTTCTCTTTTGTGAGATAGGCCCCGTGCTTACGAATGGTAGGCAGGACCTCATCGAATACCCACTGTTCAAACTGTTCTGCCGATGGCAATTTGCTGTGATACAATCAGGCGGTAGACATCGCCTTCGGGGATAAAAAGTCATACTGATTTTGCGGTTGGGGCTTTGTGGGTGAGGTGCGTCGCGTTTCACGACATACCTACAATGGCGGATAATTGCATCGCGGGAATTGCTGTACCCCAGCGCAGCGGCCACATCCGTTCCGCAGAACAGGTACTTGCCGTTTTCCTCAACAACGCGGACGCTGCCAAACTCCGGGTTTTTGAAAATTTCCATCTGGTTCATATCGTGCCTCCTTGGGCATGGTGAAAAGGCGGCCATTACCAGCCGCCTGCGTGCATATCGTGGTTGACCAGTGAAGTGTAGTGGTTATTCATGGTGGTAGGCGCATTGAACAGCACCGCAAGCAGGTACTGCTTCATGTTGCGTACCTGGGTGGTATTCTTTTGCAGACAGTCCATGACAAACTCGATGTGGGAGCTGTCCAGTTTCAAAAAAACGGGAACGCACGATCTCGTGAGGGAAGTCTGCCCCAGAGATCCGGGTGGTCTTTCGTTTGGCACAGACCGTTTCGACCAACAGCTCTACGATCTCATTCAGGTCATCCAGGTAGAGAGGATAACGCTGCTTCAAGCAGTCATACTCGATATTCTCCAAAATCAACTCCCGATAATTTTCTATCTCTGTGACAGACATCGCATCCCTTCCTTTCCGTTCCGGCGGCCTTTCCGCCGCTGTTTCCCGGAAGGGAATGGAATCGGTACTTGATCCATAAGTAATTGTTTTTCTGTATTTGATTTCTCTATATTTAATTCTGCGGGCTTTTCCGTATCCGGTTTTACCATATCCGGGTTTTCCGTATCTGGTGAAACCACATCTGACGGCAGCATATCCAGCTTCTTTTGGCTGTGGCTGCTCATAAATGATGTACTCGGTATCAGTAATACGGCCATTCGCACCGCGAAGCTGCCTGCGGACAATATAGCCAGCTGTTTCCAACTCTTTGAGCGCAGAGCCAATGGCGTCCACACCCTCCTTACAGATGGAAGCAAGCCCTTTGTAGTGTAATTGTTCCACTCCTCTGGGAGCGACAGGGATCATGGAGAGCAGACCCTTAGACTTTAAGGTCAAAATTCTTTATCCTTCAGATGATAATTGACATAACGGTGTAATCGCGTGTCCGTTGTACGCGGTAGACTGCCATTCACTTCACTCTTCCTGTGGTCAGTTGTCGGTAAAGCGCGGCTCAAACTTCATAGAAAAACTCCTGGTCGTCCCATCAAAGGGATAGCGGCTGATGTCCTCAAAGGCGTGGCAACCTCCTCCGCTGGATAGTCCTGCCAGTCCCGCTCCCCGACGATATGATGGATAGTACGGTAACAGGTAGAAAAACCACGCCGAACGGTATTTCGTATTCACAGATCTTTTGCAACATTCACGGGTGGTGTGTAATTGGCAGTCAAGGAACGCTCGCGAACGCGGTCTGGTAAGCAAGGACACTTTCCCCACGATAGCGGACAGACTGCTGCGCCACAAGTTCCATGTTCAATTGAAAGCGCCCTTTTCCGCCCTTTTGTCGGGGAAAGATAAAGATACGCCGTCCTGATGGCATTGCATTTTCTTAAACATCTTATTTTCTCCGTTTTTTCACATGACATGACCCTCACTACACGGGCGTACCTTTTTGATTTTGATCTCCCGGCGCTGACTTTGCTGGGCGGCCTGATAACCGTCCTCAGTCAAAACAGCCTGTTCATCTCCGTAACGGCCAGGACGAAAACCTCGATCATCCAGCGGGTGTTATCCCAAAAACCTCTACGGCGAGAATTTGGGTACAAACCGCAATCCTCATTCCAAAGAATTGCGGTGGAAACACTTTCAAATTTTCTGTATTAGAACTCAAAACAGCGGCTTTCGAGGACGCGCCTCGTAAATGGCTCCCCTGGGCAAAGCGCGGAAGTGTTTGCATCACTGGTCAATATCCGTTGAATCCATGTCAGGTGCTGAGATTTGCAATCTTCCCGGATTTCTGAATTTCCTTTTACCGTACACATAGTCATTCCCTTTCCTTTTCGTTGTATGGGTTTATGAGCGGCGGCAGCTTCCCCGGCTTGAAATCGAGGATTATGTCCCTCAATCACACGAGCCGTAACGCTTGATCTTTTAATCTCCCCGACGCGTTGGCTTTGCAGGGCAGCCTGATACCCGTCTCGGCTTCCAAACAGCCGCATTTCCTCTCCGCTGAGGCTGTGTTGGGACGCAGGACGGAAAACTCAATCATCCAGCGGGTGTTATCCCAAAACCTCTACGGCGAGAATTTCCAGGTCCTTTCAGCCTCACGGCTGAAATATCCCTCATAGGCGGCTCTTCTTTCATCGTTCCTGGTCTCTGGACGCTTTTTTTTCTGCCATGCCTCCAGCAACCCTTGATGGTTCCCTGCATCCGCTGGGGCGTATAGCTTTTAGGGGAAATACTTCTCCGCAAGGTGTCAGAGGTAAATGTCACTTTGTCCAGATCGCTCTCACCCATGATGACACGCATCACAGTCGAGAGTGGCTCAGATGCCCCTCCTGGCTAGACTTTCTTGAGCTGCTGCGTTGAGAAAGAGAGGGTAGCCTTGTTCGCTGCATCCACCTGCGTCCACCAGGCCTACCTGTTCCTCCTTTTGAGAAAGTGGACAGCTCATAGGCGGATTTAAGGCAATTTTCTTTCATCCACCATGTCCAGTTCAGTAAAGCGCTCAGTCAGACGGATAGCTGCAGAAATCTGACTCTTTACTCTGGACAACTTCTGTTCAGCCATATCTCACTGGACTTTCTCTGCCTCCTCGGACTTGTGCTCAACTTGGGCACAAGTTAAATCCACTCTCTGCTCTCCCTGGTGCTTTCATAGCCTCCAGCTTTCATTTTATAGCAAAGGCCCTCTCACTGGGGAGCAGGCTTCTCGTTGCAGATTGCTGCTGTCGTAACCATAATACTGTGGCAGCGTCATCAAACCAGATCACTGGGACAATTACCGGCATGGCTCTGCCAGTTCACTTTCGCTCTTAGAGCCGCGTGTCCGGCCACCAGTTCATAACCGGTTCACTCCAACGCGGTCGAGGCGGGTAACGTCAGGAACCAGCACGCCATACCGCTCGGATACTGGCCGCAGTGCAGCATGGCCTACGTCATCCTTGACTTTGAACGATGGTATTCTTAAAAGTGCATGCAACAGACAAGCGGAATTTCAGCACCTGTTCCCGCTGTGCATCCTGGCACGGCTCTCCTCTCGGTGGAGAAACAGGGCATCTGCCTCGAGGCCAGCCTCTATCGCGCTGCTTTCAAGCTTTCAACACCTCCTTTCGTCAGATTTCGCAGCTCTGCCACCTTGCCGCCAGGGTCAGAGCAAAATGCTTTTCCCCTCTTGCTGCCATCTCCTTTAGCCCGCGAACAGGTCAATGATCTCCGTAAAGCCGAATACGACTTGGATCTTTAAGCTGCCATAGGTGTCTGCAGCAGACAGCGGACGATCTCTTTGGCAAAGTTGGTGCGGCTAATGTCCGCCCTCATCGTCAGCAGGATACCGCTCTCAATCTGGAGCTTTGGGTTGACCTGCCGCTCACCTGTTTGACCGTAGATGGAGAGCAGCTGTTCCAGCTCCTTTGGCGGGCAGATACCCTCGCCCGAACGGGAATTATGATCCTGTCTGCAGCCGCCAGCGCATTGACCGTGAGCATTCCCAACGAGGGCTGACAGTCGATCAGGAGATGGGAGTATTGCCCCTTCAGTGTCCAGATATTAGCCAAGTCAAAAGATCGTTTCACGGCTCATGGCATTGACCAGGGAAACCTCCATACCGGATAGCGGAATGTCCGCAGGCATCAGGCTTCCAACGCCTTCTGCATGACGCAGCACCTACTCCTCCGGGGCGTATAGGCTGATCCTTTCATCAGAATTTTGCCCATTGCAGTCCGGACAGCAGTAAAATGGCAGCTATCTCTGGTTGCGATTTCCCAAGCTGATTGTCAGGCTTTCCTTTGCGGGTCCCCGTCGATCAGAAGCACTCCCTTTCCGGCCTGTGCCAGACCCATTCCCCAAGTTTCGCACAGGTTGTTGTTTTGCTTTCAACGCCGCCTTCTCTGGTTGGCGACGACGATGATTTATGCGTGTTCAAATAAACCTCCTTTCTATTATATCCCTATTCCGGACAAATAGGATGAAAGCCGCTTACTTCCTAAATAAATGAATAAACGGCTAAGTGTAAGAAACACTCGATTGTAAAGTAAAGTTTTATATCACTGCAAACAACGAAGTGCAATCTTTGATTGCTTCTACCTTTCTGGTGTCGGATGCTTTCCTCGGTTGCTTTCACCTCTACCGCGTTAGGAGCATCATACATCGCAATCCCAAATTTCGCTTTACCTCTGCGATATATGCGGTATGTACCCTCGAAGCGTATTTCGCTTCTATGTA
>VOFK01004152.1_pt1 | contig 43420 bp, 56 predicted proteins | sample 5384121 | NCBI WGS metagenome assembly VOFK01 (sample SAMN12384730, study PRJNA508395) | human gut metagenome | isolation source: healthy gut J | host: Homo sapiens | reverse complement strand
TGTAAATTTTTGCATTTCCGGCAATGAAAAGTGTCAGTTTTCGGTCTGGAACTATCACTATAACCTATAAACACAGAAATAATTATGAAACATAATAGTTTAAAATTCTTATTCATAGCGGCATCCATTTCTATAGGATTGTCTTCATGTGATGGCTATCTGGATCAGATGCCTTCTAACGCACTGCCTTCCGATGAATCTATTAACAATATTGAAGATGTAGGTTCTGCCTCTAAATGGTGTATATTCAGGTTTACTGTCTAGCGAATATTACGGTGCCGGATTTCATATCAAGAGCAGAAGTAGGAGGTGAAGATGTACAAACTTCGACTCAAGCAAAAAGAACTGAAAATTTTTACAAATTCATGTATCGTCAGAATAATGCGCCGACAGGTCTTTGGAAAATACCCTATCAGGTCATTAATCGGGTAAATGTTCTTCTGCAAAGCTATAGAATCGGGTAAAATCACGGCTTCTCCTCAATTAGACAATGCAAAGGAGAAGCTCTTGCAGTCAGAGCATTGTGTAATTTTAACCTTAATATAGTATACGGTTATCCTTATCAAAAAGACAAAGGAGCTTCTTTAGGAGCACCTATTGTAGAAAAGGTCTTGACGGCCAACGACATGCCTGCCAGAAACACGGTTGCCGAAGGCTATGAAGCAATAGAGAAAGATTTAACAACAGCTTTAGGATTGGTTTCTGATAAAGTCAACGATGGGCATTTTAATAAATGGGCAGTACTAGGATTGCAGGCTAGGGTTTATTTGTATAAAGGCAATTATGACGCAGCGTTCAATTGTGCTGAAACGATTATAAAAAGAAAGTCCTTATAAACTGATTCAAAACGCAGACTATCTTGCTGCTTGGTCTAATGAATATACCTCAGAATCCATACTCGATTTGCATGTTTCAGATTTGTCTTCCGGTAATCGTGAACTCTTTGGTTATTTGGTAGATCCTAAAGGGTATGCAGCTATAGCTGCAACTGATGCCTTTATCGAACTGCTAAATGAATATCCTAATGATGTCAGATTAGGACTTTTAAAGGAAGATGCTGCAGGAGTTAAATGTATTATTAATAAATACCCGGGAAGGAATGGAGCCTCTACGGTTAATAATATCAGAGTGATTCGCTTGTCTGATATCTATCTGATTGCTGCAGAAGCTGCTTTGCGCAAATCAAGTCCAGATCAAGCGAAAGCAAATAGCTATTTGAATAAGATTATTAAAAGGGCTATTCCAACAGCATCGGATGTTGTCGCTACATTGCCAATGATCGACCGGGAAAGAAGGAAGGAGTTAGTATTGGAAGGACATCGTCTCAATGATATTTTACGAGTTGGAGGAACTGTAACAAGAGAAGGAGGCCGTCACTTCTTGAATAATACAGACTTAATAAGCCCTAACTGGAATGACTACCGTTGTGTTATGCCTATTCCTCAAGCTGAAATAGATGCTAATGTAAATCTGCAAGGACAACAGAATCCTGAATATTAACACTATTATATAAAATGACTTGATACCTTGGTTTGAATTCTACAGTGGGGGTACACTGTAGAACAGCCATAAAGTATCAAGTCATTTTTATTCCATATGGTAGGTGTAAAAGATACCTTAATCGTTTTTCCATCAGAATTCTCGGACAAAGACTTCCTTTTCTTCATAGAAAAAGAGAGAGGCTATCCTATAAAGTACGCATTTGAAAATAAGTGGAGTTGTTATTTTCTTTACAACCGCTTCAACCAGAGTTCGAAAAACGGTCATAAACGCTGTATACACCTAATTCAGCAGTGACAAAATCTTTTTCCAGCAATCCTTTCAGTGCTCCCTGTACACTGCTTGCCGTCAGTTTGTAAGTGTGGAGAAATCTGGAAGAGGTGACTTCCTTTATCCTGCCTTCCTTGCAGATGGCTATCAGCACCTCCTTTTGCTTGGGTGGAAGTTGATAGAGTAAAGAAGAATAGGTAAAATCCATCTGCGATAAAATTTCATCTAATGCCAATTGGATCTTTCCAACCGTACAGGTTTCTTTTTCCATGGTATCCGCATAGAGGAAATTCATAACAAACTGGATATACCAAGTGGTACCGTCAAACAGCCGATATACTTCTTCTATGGTGTCCTTATTGATATTCTTTCCATTCTCTATAAAATGCCGTTCAATGAAAGCGGCATAGCTTCCAATTCCTATGGGTTTCAAATCCAGAATAGTAGTACTTTGATAGAAAGGACGTGAAGGAGTGGTGAATATTTCTCCCATCATATGCCGCTGAGAACCCGAATAGATGAAACAGGCATTGGTGCAATGCTGTATATAAGTCCTTAGTGTCGCTTCTATGTTTTTCTCGGGATATTTGGCTATCACCTGGAATTCATCTATGGCGATCAGGCAAAATTCTGTCCGCTTTCTTCAAGTAACTGAAAATTTCGTCCAATGTTACTGAAGGGTTTTTGATATCGCCCATTTCCAGATTCCAACTGGGATTGCCCGTTTCATCAAAGGTGATTCCGGTACGAAGGGAAGATAAAGTGGATAGAAATGTTTCCCATATCTTCTTCCCTTGGGGTTTCAGCCCTTGCAATATGCTCTTACCGAATTCAAAGACAAATTCTTGCAGATTCTTGGTAGCGTAAATGTCTATCAGGAAAGTGTAATAGTTGTTTTTTTACTTCCGGCTGGTGGAAACAGTGTTCTATCAGTCCTGTCTTTCCCAACCGCCGGGGGAAATGAGAGCTACATTGTTTCCATTGGTGATCTGCTTCGTCAGAAAACGCGTTTCTTCTATCCGGTCACAGAAATATTTCTCTGAACGATAACCGCTTGTTATAAAAGGGTTCATTTTTACCATAGTCACATACTTTTCCACAAAGATAATTATAATCTTATTATAATGCAATTATCATCATGTGTTTTGATTTCGTTAATAAGGCAGGTGTCTAGGCGTTTCTGACAAAAAATGTCATTTGATTGCAAAATAAATCTTGTTTCTGCCATCAGTCATTTCTTTCATACGCACCATACATTTGAAGTGAAAGTAATGAAATTTATTTCATATACGAATAATATAAAGGTTTATTTAGTAAAACGACATCAACACAATTTCATTTTATGGTAGAATTATAGTAGCACTTACCTATCGATTATGGCGCTATAGCCATATTGGGTGTATGTTAGCGTCATATGATGATATTGATAATTAACTATTAATCAATGTATTGTGTATGGTTTTAGTTCTGCAAAGACTTTGGTTATTTCGTTTATAGGTATGGCAACTCAGGAAGTAGCAATAAAACCTAATTTGAATATTACATTAAAACCTGATACTGAGACTCTTGAAGAGGTTGTCGTAGTTGCGTATGGTACGGCCAAGAAGTCTTCTTTACGGGTTCTGCTGCCACTATAAAAAGCGGACAAAATAACAAAACAACAAAATTCAAATGTTTCAAAAGCCTTGGAAGGAGCTGTATCTGGTGTGCAAATTACTTCTAGTACAGGGCAACCGGGTAGCGAAGCAAGCATTTTTGTACGTGGTATTGGTTCGATTAGTGCTTCAAAAAAACCATTGATTGTTGTGGACGGTGTGCCATATGAAGGCTCATTGAACTCTATCAATAATGCTGATATTGAGTCTATGACAATATTGAAAGATGCTGCAGCCAACTCTCTGTATGGAGCTCGTGGATGCCAATGGTGTAGTTATGATTACTACCAAAAAAGGTATTAATGGTAAAACTACAGTTTCATTAGATGCCAAATGGGGAATTAACTCTCGTGGTGTAAAAGCATATAAAACAATTCGTGATGCTGGTCAGTATTATGAAATGTTCTGGGAAGCTTTAAAAGAATGCCAATATTTCAACAGGTATGGGACAAGCTGCTGCAGCTTGGGATGCCTCACAAAATTTTTGGTAGCTTCATTGGGTGGTTATAATGTTTATGATGTTGCAAATAACCAATTAATAGATCCAACTACCGGGCGTCTTAATCCTAATGCCCATCAGCTTTATTCTGAAGATTGGCAAGAAGACCCTTTTAAAAATGGCTTGCGTCAAGAATATAATATATCTATAAAAAGGAGGTTCTGAAAAGACTTCTTTCTATGCATCTTTAAATTATCTTGATGACGATTCCTATCTCCGTAATTCTAATTTCAAAAGATATACAGGACGTTTAAAGGTTGATAATCAAACAGCAAGTTGGTTGAAAACCGGATTTAATATGGCCTATGCCCAAACAACTACTAATTCTCCTAATGTCGGTGGTTCCAATTACTCGTCTTTGTTCTTTTTTGGACAGAATATTGCACCTATCTATCCGATTTATCGTCATGATGCTGAGGGTAATATGATTTATGATAGTAATGGTAATCCGGCGTATGACTATGGAGTAACAGACGGACATACACGCCCTTATGGAGCTAATGCTAACCCATATGCACAGTTAGTGAATGATATACGTGAGTATACATATGATATTATTTCTGCTAAAAGCATATGCTGAAGTTAAATTTTTAAAAAGACTTCAAATTTACTTTCAATTTGAGTGCAGATAATATGAATCTAACGCAAGTTGATTTTCAAACTCCTATCGGTGGAGATGCTTTAAATGTCAATGGACGTAGCTATCGTTATGCTCAGCGTTATTTTTGCATTAAATACCAATCAATTGCTAACTTATGAAAAAGATTTTGGAGATCATCATATTGATGTATTATTAGGTCATGAAGTTAAATCGGATAAGCTTACTTATTTGATGGCTATGAAGGAACAATTTTTAATTCCTAACAACCCTGAGCTGTCGAATGGAGCTTCTCTGAAAAATGCAACTTCTTATACTAATAAATATAATTTGGAAGGTTTCTTTTCGCGTTTGCAATATGATTATAGAGATCGTTATTATCTGACAGCATCTTATCGTCGAGATGCTTCTTCTCATTTTCATCCGGATAATCGGTGGGGTAGTTTTTGGTCTGTCGGTGCTCTTGGCGTTTTAGCGAAGAAAAAACTTTATGAAAGAAATAGATTTCGTGAATAACATTAAGTTAAAGGCCAGCTATGGTACGCGCAAGGTAATGATAATTTAGGTAATTCAACTCCTTACTTAGATCAATATGAAGTTGTGCCGCAAGATGGTGCAATCGGTATCAATTATACATGGCGTGGTAATAAAGATTTAACTTGGGAGAAAAGTAATAATTTTAATGTTGGAGTTGAATTTGGGTTATGGGATAGAATAACAGGAAATATAGAATATTTCATCAAAGAAACCAAAGATTTACTTTTTATTATCAGGCAATGCCTCCTTCAGCTGGTTTGCCGGGTACCAAAGCTGTTAATGATATGTCAATGAGAAATAATGGTTTTGAAGTGGAATTGGGCGTTAAGATTATTAATACAAATAATTTCAAATGGAATATTGATGCTAACATCACTAAGTATAAGAATACGGTTACTAAATTAGCAAAAGGTAAAGACCCCAATGGTTATTATACCGGTTCATGGTGGAGAAAAGAAGGTGGCAGTCTGTATGATTGGTATACTTATAAATATGCAGGAGTAGATCCCTGCTAATGGTGATGCATTATATTATGTAGATGAAGAAGATGAAAATGGCAATATTGTTATGGGCACGACAAATGACCCCAATAAGGCAACTCGTTATCAGATAGGAAAGTCTGCTATTCCTACATTCTATGGTGGTTTATCTACTACAGTAGAAGCATATGGAGTTGATTTAAGTATTGCAACTGCGTTCCAAGGAGGTGGTTATTTAATGGATACCGGTTACTCTGCATTGATGGCTGGTGGTACTGCCGGAACAAACTGGTCTCCTGATATCTTTAAACGTTGGACACCAAGTAATCCCAATACAGATGTTCCTCGTGTTCAGCAAGGCTATCTACATGCCAATCAGAGTTCAGACCGTTTCTTGACTAAAAATGATTATTTCAGTTTAAAGAATATAACATTAGGTTATACTTTGCCTAAAAGCATGGACTAATAGATTAGCTATTCAATCATTGCGTGTGTATGCTTCCGGGGATAATCTTTGGTTGTCTTCCAAACTTACAGGACTTGATCCAAGACAGGCTATTGACGGTTCATTGAAAGACGCTGCATACTCGGCTATTAGAACCATTTCTTTTGGTATTAGTATGAACTTATGATAAAAATAAAATATATGAAGTCATTAAAAATAACAGCGATATCTATGCTTACCGCAGCTTTAACTTTATCATCCTGCGGTGAAGATTATATAACAGTTGATCCTACAGATGTAGCAACTGGAGAGCAGATTGATGATCTTGCTACCAAAAACCGGATAAATTAATGATAGTTATTGATCCATTGTTGGCTGGTATGTACAATTATATGAATCAATATAATACACAGGGAAGCTCTAGTACTGTGCATAATGATTTTGGACTTACTTCATTTTTTCATTTAGGTGATGTAATGACAGATGACTTGGCTTTTGAAGTACAAGGTTCTGGTTGGTTTACTTTCGATTATCAATTCCAATATCGGGGAGAACAATACATTCGTACATTTATGTATTGGAATTTCTTCTATACGTTAATTAATAAATCCAATGATATTATTAGCAAGATACCAGAAGGAGTTGAAAGTGCTGAAATAAATGCTGCGAAAGGACAAGCGTTAGCTATTAGGGGTATGGCTTATTATTATTTAATAAGTATGTACCAACAAACTTATTCTTCTTTGCCTGATCCGGCAACAGCTTTAGGAGTACCTCTTATTTATACTCCCAATGAAGGTGAATCACGTTTGAATCGTGTTCCGGTGGCAGAAGTTTATGCACAGGCTGAAGCTGATTTAAAAGAATGGTATCAGTCTTTTTTGGAAGGCTTTTAAAAGAAAAGCAAAAACGAGCATAAATAAGGAAGTTGCTCAAATGTTACTCTCTCGTATTTATTTAAATATGGAGCGTTGGCAAGAAGCTGCAGATTTGGCGCATGCTGCACGGACAAACTCTGATGCACAATTAATGAGTTTATCAGAAATTGCTACCGATGGATTTAATAATATCAATAACAAAGAATGGATGTGGGGTGCAGATATTACAGGAGAAACTACCACTATGTTTGCTTCGTTATTTTCATTTCTTTGTTCTTATGACGCAGGTTACGGAGGGGCTGTTGGACAATATAGAAAAATAGATGCACGTTTGTTCAGTAATTTTTCAGAGACAGATGCACGTAGAAAACAATTTGCAAATCCCGGAGAAAAGGTTGTTATAACTTATGATACAGGAGACAGACAGGTGCCTTATGATTATACTAATTTAAAATTTAAAAAGGTAGCAGGATGGGAAGCCGATTATGTTTTTATGCGTTTGTCTGAAGCTTATCTGACAGAAGCGGAAGCCTTGGCGCATTTGAATAAAAATGGTGAAGCAGCTTCTGTATTAAAAGAATTGATGGTTAACCGTGATCCTTCTTGGAATAAAACATCTGTAACAGTAGATGAGGTTTATACTCAACGTCGTTTGGAATTATGGGGAGAAGGTTTTTCTTTCTTTGATCACCTTCGTTTAAAAAAGGATATTATACGTAATTATGAAGGAAGTAACCATTGGGTAGGTGGTAGATTAGACTTTAAAGCCGGAGACTGGACGCTACTTTATCAGATTCCGAGACGTGAGTTCCAAGAAAATGATCAGATGGATGAATCAGAACAAAATCCATAATAATCAATGATAAAATAAGAGATTTATGAAAAAATATTTATTCTTATCTATAACTTCTCTTTTGCTTGCTTCCTTTATGGTTGCATGTGAAGATGAAGATACTCCTTCAAAATCAGATTTTGATATAGAGTATGATGCTTCAATAGCACCAACGATATCTACAACGGATGTTGTCGTACTTAATTTTTCAACTGTAAAGATAACCGGTTCATTAGAGGTAAAAACTGATAAAGTCTTAGAAATTGGTGCAATGTTGTCTACGGACGAACAATTTACCAATTCCATTATCTGTGCTGCAGCAGACTTAAATACTCCATTTACTGTTAATGCATCTAATTTTTGAATGAAAATACTACATATTATGTACGCACTTATGCCGTTACTGCGAACAGTGGAATTGTGACAAGTGAGTCGAAAAACGATAAAGACTCCTGTTGCTCCGGTATATAGTATAGATGGGACATATACGGCGATTCAGTATGATGCTCAAGGCAAGGAAGAACCGAAAGTTACAAAGTTCAGATTAATTATGTTGCAGGAAGCGAAACTTCTGTAGAAATTTTCAATATATTTAATGGTGGACAAAAAATTACAGGTACTTACAATAAGGCAGATGGAACTCTTGTTATTCCAACTGATCAAATTGTAATGCTTCATCCGTCTTATGGAGAAGTTCTTATGAAAGGTGTTGATGATGCTATTGAAAATTATACAAAGACAATAAGCTGTTCGTTTACGGCTAAAGGTGGCACTTTAATTACCGGAAACTGGCAGGCTTCTTGTAGTGCGGGTTCGTTCGGATTCTTTTATTTGAGTATGAAACATGAATAGCACTTTCTAAAAAATCATAGGTTAAGGTCATACATCCCAATATTATTAATTAGGAATGTATGACCTTTCTATTTAATTCAATAATCAATAAAATCCATATTATGAAACACTTCGTTCATATCTTTCTTCTATTATCAATGTGTTTCTGTTTTCAAGTACAAGCACAGGGGCTCAAGACTTTTAAGTTAAAAAACGGCATGTCTGTTTTTATTTGGGAAGATTCGGGCAAATCAGATGTGTTTGGAGAAGTTGTTGTTCGCACCGGTGCAGTCAATGACCGGAACAATATACCGGTCTGGCTCATTATCTGGAACATGTCATGTTCAAAGGTACACAGAAGATCGGTGCACTCGACTGGGAAAAGGAAGCTCCCATTTATGAACAAATCATAGCTAAATATGATGAAATGGCCGGGGAGAATGATCCTGTCAGAAAAGAAGTTATCGGAAAGGAAATTAATAACCTTACTATTGAAGCAGGTAAGATCAGCCTTTCTAATGAGTTTTCCGGGAACTCATTGAAGGAATGGGCGGAACAGGTCTTAATGCCGGAACAAGTTTAGATTATACAGTGTTCTATAATACCTTTCCTCCTTATCAGATAAACAAATGGCTGGAAATCTCTTCCGAACGGTTTGTAAATCCTGTTTTTCGTACATTTCAGAATGAGTTGGAAACTGTTTATGAAGAGTATAATCGCAACAAAAGATAATCCTAACAGCCAGACCGGTGAGTTTATGATGCAACAGGCATTTGCCGGACATCCTTACTCACGGTCAATACTTGGTTTGGGGGAGCATTTGAAGAATCCCCGCCTGAGTCAGCTTATCAAATTCTACAATGATTGGTACACCCCGGAGAATATGGCTCTTATTTTGGTGGGGAATGTTGATACCAAGAAAATAATGGGACGCATTGCCGCTGCTTTCGGTAAGTTACATTCCAAAGCTACTCCCGAGCGTAAAGTCTATCCTGATTTGGACATCAAGGGGCGTGTGCAATACAACACCAAGTTTTCTCGGTATCCCTCTGTCATGCTGGTCTATAAGGGGGTGAAGAACGGTCATCAGGATGAAACTGCGTTGGAAATCTGTATGCAACTGCTCAGTAATGGCAGTCAGACCGGTCTGCTGAACAAACTGACGATTGATGGTGAACTTTTGGGAGGGATGCCTCGCCCGTGACATTTCGTGAACAGGGAAGAAATATTATTACCGGTGTTCCTTCTTATGATAATAATCAAAGGCGTTTTGAATCCAACAAAAGTGTTGAAAAGAAGCTGCTGAAGGCTATTCGGCAGATAGCCCAAGGCGATTTTGAACCATGGGTTGTGGAGACCGTCAAATCCGGTATGTGTCGGGATTTTGACTTGCGTATGGAATCCAATAACTTTAAGGCCCACCTTTTGGAGGATGCCTTTGTCAATGAGCGGGATATCAATCAGGTATTGAATTATAAAGATGTCGTCATGGGAATATCTGTTGATGATATCAAACGGGTTGCGAGAGAGAGTATCTGACAGGCAATTACCTTGCTATTTACAATGAGAAGGGTAAGCCGGACAAGAGCCAGAAGATTAAGAAGCCTGACTATATGCCCATTGAGCCACCTGTCGGACAGTCTTCTCTGTATGCCCGTCAGTTCAAGAATATGGCTATTAATAAGGTAGAGGAAAAGTTTGTTGATTGGAGTAGGGTGCAGGAACGTAAGCTTAATGACTATTCTCATGTGTATTATACCCGAAATGAGGAGAATGAGGTGTTTACTTTATTATTGAAATACGGTGTCGGTTCGGAGATTTTTCCTCGGCTTGAGTATGCCGCTTCGCTGATGAACAATGCCGGTATTATGGGAAGCTTTGAGCCCCAAGAACTGAAAAAGAAGAGTTGAGCAAATTGAATGCGACGTGTGTCGTGGATGCCGATGACAGTTATCTGTATGTGACATTACGCGGTTATGAGAATGCACTTCAACAGGCCTGCCAGTTGCTTACCCGCCAGTTACTGATGCCTAAACTGGACGAAAGACAGTTGAAGAGTCTGGAAGGGAATGTGATAAGCGGTCGTATTACCTGCAAGGAAAATGTCAATTTGCTGGCAGATGCCTTGCGTCAGTATATTATGTATGGTGATAAGTCTGATTATAAATCGGAGCTGACCGACAAGGAACTGACGGAGCTGAACCTCTCGGAATTGACCGGTGATATCAATCGTGCTACGGCCTATGCGTCGGAAATCCACTACTCGGGTACCTTGCCTTTTGAAACCGTCTATCAGGTGCTGAGTACTTCACTGCCTTTGGTGGCGGGCGAGAAGCAGAGTTCCTCTCCTGTTATGAAGGATATGATAAGCCCGATGGAAAATACGGTTTATTTCCTTCATAACAGTGATGCCCGACAAAGCCAGATTTATTTCTATATTCCTATGGGAGATTATAATCGGGAAGAGAATGTAAGGCGTGAGGCTTTTAATCAGTATATCAGTGGCGGTTTCAGCGGATTGATAATGAATGAGATTCGTGAAAAGAATTCTATGGCGTATACCGCTTATGGTTTTGCCTCTTCGCGCGGGCTTCCGGGAGCGCAGACTTATTTCTCCGGTTATATCGGTCCCAAAATGACAAGGCTGTTGACGCTATTGATTTATATATGAAGTTATTGACGGATATGCCTGAACGACCGGGACGTATTGATAATATAAAGAGCTACTTGCGCCAATCAGCTTTGACCGATCACCCTGATTCTCGTAACTTGAGTCTCCGGATAGCGGAATGGAAACGCAGGGGCTATACTGACGATCCGGCTAAGGAGGAACTACCTTTGATTGATTCCTTGACATTCCCGGATATTGTGGATTATTATCAAAAGAATATCAAGGGCAAGCCGATTATAATCGGAGTTTTGGGAAATCCTAAGGATATAAGTATTGATGCGTTGAAGAAATTTGGAAAAGTAATAAGACTGAACGAGAAAAAACTCTTTAATGAAAAAGATACCATGTTTTAGTTCTTTTATAGAATTGAACAGGAGGATTCATATCTCAGAAGAATCATAAAAAGAGGATGAACGTTCAACGTTCATCCTCTTTTTTTGTTATATTTGTCGCGAACTTATTTATAATCATAGATAAATGAAAGAATTTGTAATATCTGAAGCACAAGTCGAAACGGCTATTCTGGTAGGTCTTGTTACGCAGACTCAGGATGAACGGAAGACAATGGAGTATCTGGACGAATTGGAGTTCTTGGCAGAAACGGCAGGAGCAACGGTTGTGAAGAGGTATACTCAAAAGTTACCGTCTGCCAACTCTGTGACTTATGTTGGTAAAGGGAAACTGGAAGAGATTAAGGAATATATTCATCGGGAGGAAGAGGAAGAACGAGAAATCGGAATGGTGATTTTTGATGATGAGCTTTCTGCAAAGCAGATACGGAATATTGAGGCTGAACTGAAGGTGAAGATATTGGATCGTACTTCACTGATTCTTGATATTTTTGCCATGCGTGCGCAAACAGCAAATGCCAAAACTCAAGTAGAACTGGCTCAATACAAATATATGTTGCCCCGTCTGCAACGCTTGTGGACACACTTGGAGCGTCAGGGCGGTGGATCCGGTGCCGGTGGTGGAAAAGGGTCTGTAGGTTTGCGTGGACCGGGTGAAACACAATTGGAAATGGACCGTCGTATTATCTTGAACCGTATGTCTTTATTGAAGGAGCGTTTGGCAGAGATTGATAAGCAAAAAATGACTCAGCGGAAAAACCGCGGCCGAATGATACGTGTGGCGTTGGTAGGATATACTAACGTAGGAAAATCGACATTGATGAATCTGCTTTCAAAAAGTGAAGTCTTTGCAGAAAACAAGTTGTTTGCTACGTTGGATACGACCGTGCGCAAGGTCATAATTGATAATTTACCTTTTCTTTTGACGGATACGGTAGGGTTTATCCGTAAGTTGCCGACAGATTTGGTCGATTCTTTTAAATCGACATTGGATGAGGTGCGTGAAGCGGATTTGTTGATTCACGTGGTAGATATTTCGCATCCTGATTTTGAAGAACAAATAGCGGTAGTAGACAAAACCATTGCGGATTTAGGTGCCGGTGGTAAACCCACTATGATTGTGTTCAACAAAATAGATGCATACACTTATATCGAGAAACCGGAAGACGATTTGACTCCTAAAACCAAGGAAAACATTACTTTGGATGAGTTGATGAATACGTGGATGGCTAAATTGAATGATAATTGTATTTTCATCTCGGCAAAAGAGAAAACTAATTTGGAAGAACTGAAGGAGGTCATATATAATAAGGTAAGGGAACTCCATGTGCAGAAGTACCCTTATAATGATTTCCTTTATCAGACTTATGACGAAACGGATGTCTCTTTGTAGCCGAAGAGGTGAAAATTTCTGAAAGTGAATGCAGTAGAAGGATAATAGAATGAAAATAAAAGAAATACCTATATTATTGCTGACCGGTTATTTAGGCAGTGGAAAAACTACGCTGGTCAATCATATTCTTTCCAATAAGCGTGGTGTCAAGTTCGCAGTTATTGTCAATGATATTGGTGAAGTGAACATTGATGCCGACTTGATTCAGAAAGGTGGAATTGTAGACAAGAAAGACGATAGTTTGGTGGCACTTCAGAATGGTTGTATCTGTTGTACTCTGAAGATGGATTTGGTGGAGCAGATAGATGATATCATGAAATTGGGGCGTTTTGACTATATTGTTATTGAGGCAAGCGGCGTTTGTGAACCCGCTCCTATTGCACAGACCATTTGTTCTATTTCAGGCATGAATACTGTGTACGGTTCATGCCGGTTAGATTGTATTGTAACTGTAGTAGATGCTTTACGTTTGCAAAGTGAATTTTCTTGCGGTAATGATTTAACTCGTAAAGGTATTGATGAAGAAGATATTGAAAATCTGATTATCCAACAGATTGAATTCTGTAATATTATCCTGTTGAATAAAGCTTCGGAAGTAAAGCGTGATGAATTGGAGCGTATCAAGCAAATTATCCGTACTTTGCAACCGGCTGCCGAAATCGTAGAATGTGACTATGCCGAGGTGGACCTGAATAAGATTATCAATACGGGGTTGTTTGATTTTGAACGGACTGCCACTTCTGCCGGTTGGATACGTGGTATAGAAGGAGTACTAACAGAAGAGCAGAAACGGGAGGCGGAAGAGCGCGGACATCACCATCACCACGAAGAACATGAAGGGGATACTCATCACGCAGAGCACGATGAGCATTGTCACCATCATCATGAAGGTGGTGAAGTGGAGGAATATGGCATCAGTACTTTTGTTTACTATCGTCGTCCTGCGTTCGATATTCATAAGTTCGACCATTTTGTTGCTACCAAATGGGGCCGTAATATTATCCGTGCTAAGGGGGTATGTTACTTTAGCAATAACCCGGACATGTCTTTCCTTTTTGAACAGGCCGGTGTGCAGAAGAAACTGAAAGAAGCAGGTTTGTGGTATGCCACAGCACCGGAAGAAGAATTGATGGAAGTGATGCGCCGGGAACCGGGCTTGCTGCGTGATTGGGACGATAAATATGGTGACCGTATGCAGAAGATTGTTTTTATCGGTCAGCATTTGGATAAGGAACAGTTGGTACGTGACTTAGATGCGTGTTTGGAATAATATTTCTTTTAGGCACAGAACTCAAGGATAAACACGGATTATTTTTTATTCCGTAAGCTCCGTGTTTTCTGTGCCTAAAATACATAGTGTATACTCTATTTCTTCTTCACTATCGGAAGTAGAAGTCTGGTTGCTGCATTTTGTTGATGAAATATCTTAATGTCTTGTTTCATCACAAAAATCTTCCACTCCGCAATGATAAGTGTCTATGAACTTCTGTGGGTTGCGGTCAATGATGGGGAACCATGAACTTTGAATTTGTATCATTAGCCTGTGTCCGGGTAAGAAAGAGTGGGCTACATCGTATAAAGTATAGTTGACCGGTGTTATTTCTTCCGGTTTGAAAGGTTTGGGGCTGTCAAACCCTTCCCGAAAACGTCCTCGGAACAATTCGCCGCGAACCATTTGTTGGAATCCACTCATGGGATAATTACTTTTCAGTTGTTTGCGTATTTCTTGTGGATATTCGAATCTTTCGGGATAAACATCAATCACTTTCACCATGAAGTCTGCATCGGTGCTGCTTATGGCTGTCATGAGTTCCACTTCGATTGGACCTGCCAAGGTTAGTGTGTCTTTCAAAGGTTCGGTCATGAAGGTAATGACATCCGGGCGTGAAGTGGCAAAACGTTGGTCATCAATCATGTATTCCAATGTGCGGTAAGTAGTCGGATTGGCTGTATAAGGAACCGGCCGTGACATATCCGATACATATTCTGTATATGATTTCTCTTCTTTCGGTGCCTGAGTGGATACTGAACCGTCGGCATGGATATAATAAGGAGTTGGAACCATTTCTTTTGCAGGCCATTCTTCATAAGTCTTCCATTCATTCTCGCCGGAATAGAATATGTTTACCCGATTTTTGGGCTTTTCTCCTTCTCCTTCCAAAAAATAGCGAAAGAAGGGATACTGAATCTCATCCATATAATAAGCCGAAGTACTTTTGCCAAAATAAACATTTCCGATACTTTGGAAGCTGTGGCGTGTCCAAGCGCCATGCCACCAAGGACCGAAAGTCAGATAAAGGTCGGTTTCGGGAGACTGCTCTTTGATTGCTTTGTATAAGTTCCATGCACCATAGCAATCCTCTGAATCATACAGTCCGCCCACTACCAGTATAGCAGGTTTCAGATTGTAGCAAGATGTACGTGCATCACGCTCTTTCCAGAATTCGTCAAAGTTGGGATGATTCTTGATATTGTTCCACATGGTTTCAGTTGTATCTCTCACCAGATTATCTATGTCTTTAAATGTGCCGATAGACAGGAAGTCGGTATATACATCGTTTTTCACAATCTGATGCATTACGCCTTTTCCCATGTTGCGGCCTTCCAGACGGGGGAGAAAATTGGTGGTTTGCAGGAGGGTAAACGCACCATTGTGATGGCGGTCGTCTCCCCTGAACCAGTCTGTGACCGGAGCTTGCGGTGAAACGGCCTTCAATGCCGGATGATTACATGAGGCGGTCATGGTGGCATAAAAGCCTTCATAGCTGATGCCCCAGGTTCCTACACGTTCATTGCTGTGAGTGTGATGAATCAGCCATTCGATGGTATCATAAGTATCGGTGGCTTCATCTATATTTTTCTTATCTTTTTTCCCTTTTCTGTTTTTGTTTAACGGGCGTAATTGTACAAAGTCTCCTTCACTTTTGTGGCGGCCGCGAACATCTTGAAAAACAATGATATAGTTCTTGTCAACATACTTTTTCAGCGCGGTTTTCAGATAATTATCAAACCTTTCTCCGTAAGGGCTGCATGAATAAGGGGTACGCATCATCAGGGTAGGGTGTTTCCGACTGTTGTCTTTCGGTTCGTAAATAGCAGTGTAGAGTTGCACTCCGTCACGCATCGGAATCATAACCTCCCGCTTGGTATAGATTTCCATGAGTCGGAGCTCCAAACTGTCCGGTTGGTTGGTGGCTCTGTCGCGGGTCCATCCTTTCAGACCGAAAAAGCATAAAAATAGAGAAGTGATAAGAAGTAATTTGCCTGTTCTTTCCATATACAATATTAGGTTATTAAATAATGAGTCGGCAAAGGTAAGGACATTCTCTGAAAGTTTTTACGCTAATTAAGGAAAAATTTCGATAATAGTTACTACCTTTGTGTCACTAATAACTAATTAACTAAAATAAGTATCATTATGGCAACACCTCCGTTCCACTATCAGCCCATGTTCGATTTGGGACCTGACAAAACTGAGTATTATTTGCTGACTAAGGATTATGTGTCAGTAAGTGAGTTTGAAGGAAAACCTATCTTGAAGATTGAAAAAGAAGGTTTGACTGCAATGGCAAATGCCGCATTCCGTGACGTTTCGTTTATGTTGCGCCGTTCGCACAACGAACAGGTTGCTAAGATTTTGAGCGATCCCGAAGCAAGTGACAATGATAAATATGTAGCATTGACTTTCTTGCGTAATGCGGAAGTTTCTGCTAAAGGTAAATTACCGCTTTGCCAAGATACCGGTACGGCTATCATCCACGGTGAAAAAGGTCAGCAGGTATGGACCGGTTATTGTGATGAAGAAAGCACTTTCCGAAGGTGTTTATAAAACTTATACAGAAGAGAATCTGCGTTATTCCCAGAATGCTCCTTTGAATATGTATGATGAGGTGAATACTAAATGTAATTTGCCGGCACAGATCGACCTGGAGGCTACCGAAGGTATGGAATACCACTTTCTTTGTGTAACCAAAGGTGGTGGCTCTGCCAATAAGACTTATTTATATCAGGAAACAAAAGCTGTGCTGAATCCGCTACTTTGGTACTCATTCTTGGTAGAAAAGATGAAGACTTTGAGGTACGGCTGGCTGCTTGTCCTCCTTATCATATCGCATTCGTAATTGGCGGTACATCTGCTGAAAAGAATTTGCTGACAGTGAAGTTGGCATCCACTCATTATTATGATGAGTTGCCCACTACGGGTAACGAATACGGACGTGCGTTCCGTGATGTGGAACTTGAAAAGCAAGTATTGGAAGAAGCTTACAAGATTGGTTTGGGAGCTCAGTTTGGCGGTAAATATATGGCACACGATGTTCGTATCATCCGTTTGCCCCGTCACGGTGCTTCTTGTCCGATCGGGCTCGGTGTATCTTGCTCTGCCGATCGTAACATCAAATGTAAGATTAACAAGGACGGTATCTGGATTGAAAAGATGGATGACAAACCGGGTGAATTGATTCCGGAAGCGCTTCGCGAAGCAGGCGAAGGTGATGCTGTGAAGATTGACCTGAACCAGCCGATGGCAGACATCTTGAAAGAACTGACCAAGTATCCGGTAGCTACCCGCCTTTCATTGAACGGAACAATTATTGTTGGTCGCGACATCGCTCATGCCAAGTTGAAAGAACGTTTGGACCGCGGTGAAGATTTGCCTCAGTATATCAAGGATCATCCTATCTATTATGCAGGTCCGGCAAAAACACCGGAAGGTATGGCATGTGGCTCTATGGGTCCCACTACTGCAGGACGTATGGACCCGTATGTGGATTTGTTCCAAGAGCATGGAGGCAGCATGATTATGTTGGCAAAAGGTAATCGGAGCCAGCAAGTAACTGATGCTTGTAAGAAACATGGTGGTTTCTATTTGGGTTCTATCGGCGGACCGGCTGCTATCCTTGCACAAAACAATATCAAGAGCATTGAATGTGTGGAATATCCTGAATTGGGTATGGAGGCTATCTGGAAGATTGAAGTGGAAGACTTCCCTGCATTCATCTTGGTAGATGATAAGGGTAACGATTTCTTCAAGCAGTTGAAACCGCGTTGCTTGGGTAATTGTAAATAAGCAATATCCTTTTTTTATAAATAATAATAGGCATCCGCTTTTTAACGACGGATGCCTAGGGATATTCAGTAAATGTCTCTAAAAAATAAGATGGCATATGAAGATGATAGGGCATGACCATTTCATATGCCATTCTTATTGTCATTTTTCCGTGCTTTCTCACATAATTCTATCCGACAGGACATGACGTTCGGAAGAAGTCTGATGACCTCTTCTGATTCTGTGAGTAAAAAATCATATCATGCTGCTTTAGCTGTTTTGTTTCTGATTTTTTCTATCATCAGTATGGCATTTGCCGTATGTATTCCAAAGAAAAATCCACAGTATTTCCGTCTTCCTGTTTCCGGCCTTTATCCTTGAGAGCGAGTAATGTTGCTTTTGAGTGCCGAAGCTTCCTTCAAGCCGTGTTGCCCTTTCTTTTGAGAGTTCGCTTCTAAGCACCTTCCTCAAAGGCTCATCTTTGGCCGCCCTTCCCTTGCGCACAAAGGATGTGGATATCCCATATTTTGTACAGAACTTTCTGTTAGCATTATTGGCATATATGGAATCGGCAGCCACACATCTTACCCTTACATTCATAAGCTTCTGCTGCATACGAATACAGTCCTTCAAGCGTATACCCTCATTGAATGCCTTGAACGAGAGGTGTTCTATGAACGATATGCCGTCTATCTGTATATTATTGACCTTTGCACCGAACTCGACGGACTTGGTTTCCTTGCCTCTGACAATGGGACGTACATAATGACGGTCAATGCTGACGATGCGGTCACTGACTTTCCGCCCTTCAAATATTTCCTTTTCTTGTACAAGCACCTTTCTGATGATGGAAAGACGCTTATGGTAATCCTGGGTATATTGGAGTAAAGCACCGTACTCGCTATGGATCCCATCCCTTTGACTGAGGAGCTTTTCAAGAAGCTTGATCATACGGCGCTTAAGCATTCTTGTCCTTGAAGCTCTCCTCTTTCTTTTCTTGCAGTAGGACAGATAGGATTCCGCCACATTCCTGTATTTGTTGCAAGCGGACGCCTTATGCCCAGCTCCTTGCAATGCCGGCATATATGCCTGTAGAGCCATTCGAGGCTTTCCCAAAGGAGTTTCATGTCCGTAGGAAAACGCATGTGGCTTTCATAGCATGTGGCATCGGTCATGCAGACGTGAAGATTATCAAGATAAGGTTTCCAGTGTGAAGCCAGGACCTCCTGGAAAGAATCAATGTCAAGGCGGGATGCTATCTCATTACGGATGGCACTGACTATCTTGAAGTTGGTTATGGGAAGGGACGGGGGAATCATAATTCCACAGAAAATCTGGTAGTGTATGTTCCCGTTCAGATGTTCCACCAGTTGCCTGTCGGAGAATCCGGTGTATGCCTTCAGGACCATAAGGGCGATCTTTGCGGAAGGACTGAATCTGTTCCTGCGTCCCAGGCGCCGGTCCGACAGGCCTGCGGCTTTTGCCATACATTCAAACGGAAAGACCGAATGAAGCTTGCCAAGCTCACTCTCATTAAAACTCTTGCGGTATTTTTCCAGAATATCAAATTCTGTAAAACCCAAAGTAGGGTGAATTTCTGAAATATTTTGTATCTTTGCCATATCTTATTAGTTTGGGTATTTCCCCCGTTTTGGCCGTCAAACCTTATTTTCGGGGGAATACCTAAAGATACAAAAAAGCCAACTAACTCGCAATACTTTGTGTATGAATTAGTTGGCTGATTTTGTAATATTTAATAAATGTCCCTGCCTATTTCTTTTGAAACTCTTTTATGATATTCTATCTCTCTTGGTCTTTATTTCTTTTGGGAGGTCTGTTTCCAGATGCGTATCATATAGAAAGCACAGTGAGTAAAAGCGAAGACAAATGAGATAATGAGTAAGGTCTTATCTTCGTCCCAACCCACGGTCTGCTGATGCCATAATCCAGTGATAACAGATAAGACAGATAAGGCAATACCTGTCATGTTGAGTATGGTAAGTCCGCGTCGGCGCGGTATGTGTTGCTCCAGTTTGCTGTGTTTTACTCCATAGCAGGCATATACGTCTAGACCGATTAGCATCCATAATACCAATCGAATCCAAGTATCCGCCGGAAGGAAAAGCATCATGCACAGGCAAGTCAGGATTCCGAGAATCGGTACGACCGGCACAAAAGGTGTTTTGAAGGCGCGGTGCACTTCGGGCATGCTTTTACGGACAATCAGCACGGCTGCACAAACCAGAGTGAAAGCGAATAGTGTTCCGATGCTGGTCATTTCACCTGCTACGCGTGCCGGAACAAATGCTGCCAATAATCCTACGACGACCATGAACAATAGATTGCTGCGTGCCGGTGTGCGGAACTTCTCATTGATATGTGAGAAGAAAGGGGGTAATAATCCGTCACGGCTCATGCTGAGGAAAACACGGCTTTGTCCCAACAAGGTTACCATAATGACGGAACAATAACCAAAAAGGATGGCAAGTACGATGGCGCGATTCAGCCACGGATAATCGGGGTGAATGATGCCGGCGGCATCGGCATGTCCCATGTGGTCGATGGCTACGGCTACGGGTGCGATACCTTGTTGACCTGCAAAATCGGTGTAGTGGGCAACTCCTGTCATTACATGAGCAAAGACCATATAAAGTATGGTACAGATGAACAATGACATGAGTATCCCTATGGGCATATCCCGTTTGGGGTTCTTGGTTTCTTGGGCTGCCGTGCTCACGGCATCAAAGCCCAAAAAGGCAAAAAACACGATGGCTGCTCCGCGCAATACGCCCGACCAACCGAATTCTCCCAATGTCCCTGTGTTGGCAGGAATGTAAGGAGTATAGTTTTCTGTATTGATGTATTTCCAGCCTAGTACTACGAAGGTGAGGATAACCGCTACTTTCAGAAATACGATAAAGCCGTTGAAAATGGAACTGCCTTCTGTGCCTCTAATCAGGAAGATGCTCATCAGTACTACGATAAGGAAAGCCGGAATGTTAACCACTCCTCCGTCCCACGGGCAGGCTGTAAGTGCATGCGGAAGGTTGATTCCTACTCCTTCGAGAAAGACGACGAGGTATCTGCTCCAGCTGATGCTGACTGTGGTGGCTGCCACTGTATATTCCAGAACCAAGTCCCAGCCGATTATCCACGCTATCAGCTCTCCCATGGTGGCGTATGAATAGGTATATGCACTACCTGCCACGGGTATCATCGAGGCAAACTCGGCATAGCATAGTCCTGCAAAACAGCATCCGATGGCTGCAATGGCAAAAAGAAAGTGTTATGGCAGGACCGGTATATCCTGCGGCTACTGTTCCTGTGATGGAGAATAATCCTGCTCCGATAATTACGCCTACTCCCAATGCTACCAGACTCCATGCGCCCAACACTCTTTTAAGTGTCTTTGCGCCCGATTCGTTTGCTTCAGCCTGAAGCATGGAAAAAGGTTTCTTAATAAATAATCCCATATCTTTTTATAACCTAATTAGTGATAATTGGGTGCAAAGGTACGGATTACCGTCATGAAATACAAACCTGTAGTAAAGTCTATAACGATTATTCGAGATATTTCGTTATTTTGCCGCTTATCTGAAGCAGAGATATTTCGCATATTTTGGTATCATATTCTGCCGAAAGGATACGTTCTTCTGCATCGAGCAGACTTTTTTGTGCTTCACGCATTTCAATACCTGACAAGTCACCGAGCAGGTAACGTTCTTTGGCTATTTCGTGATTTTCGCGGGCGGCTACCAGGTTTTGACGCTCCAGATTCAACAGACGCAGGTTGTTGCGGTAGGCTTGCCACAGGTTACTCAGGTCGGCTTTCAGTCCCAGTTCTAGCTGTTCACGTTCCAATTGGGAGTTACGAATGGCGAGACTTGCATTGCGCTTTTTCCCGACGGCGGTTGCCGTCCCACAGGTTGATGCCTATCGTGATACCTCCGTTCAGTCCCCAGTTGCTTCTTCGGCTGGTGGCGTTGGTTTCATATTTATTTAATGTGTAGCCATATCCGGCTTTCAATTTCACGTAGGGATAGTTGCGCGACAATACTTTTCGGTAGTCAATTGAGCGATAGTCGTATTTTGGTCTGCCTGGAGTAGTCCGGCATTAGTCGACAGGGTGGCAGACCACAGTTCGTCATAATTCAGTGCATCATTGACTGTAATGATAGAATCATTGAGGCGCAAAGGGCGGTTGACTTCTTGCACGGCCATCAGCTCATTCAGATTGATGCGAGAAGTTACTACCAGTTCTTGTTGTTTCATGTATTGTGCACTGTCAGCATTAAAGTCTACTTTTGCCTGTTGGTAGTCCAGTCGGGAGAAGTTACCGATATGATAGCGTTCTTCCACAATGCGCAGACGCTCTTTGGACAGTGATACGGCATACAGGAAATTTTTTCAAGCGTATCTCTTGTTGGACGTAGTTATAATATTCGGCGGTCAGTCCGGCTATGAAATCTTCTAATGTGATGCGGGTATTTGTTTCGCCCAACCGTTCCAGCTCCTTTAATTGTTTATAGGTTGTGCTGATATTAAATCCGTCAAAGAGCGTCCAGTTTACGTCCAGTCCGGCTTGCAGGGTTTGGTCGTAGATGTTGCGTTCGCCGGTAGTGGTTCCGGTGCTGCGGTTTTTACTGTCTGTGTTGTCCAATGAACCGCTGTATCCTGCCGACAGATCGAGTGTAGGCAGATAACCGGCATTGGCAAGTGTGGCATTGTTGTGGCTCACTTGCTCTTCATTGCGGGTGATGCGGATGGAATAGTTATTGGCAAGTCCTTCTTCCAGGCATTTCTTTAGTGTATAAGGATATTGTGCATATATCTCGGTTATTCCTGCCAGGCAGATACACATTACTATAATAATTCGTTTCATACGGTTTCTGTTTTGACTTTTCGGTTAGTAGAAATATAGGTATAAATAGCCGGTACGATGTACATGGTGAGTAAAGTAGAAACAAGCATACCACCTACAACGGCCGTACCCATGGCAATACGCTGGTTAGCTCCCTCACCGGTTGCAAAGGCCAGAGGAATCAACCCCAATATGGTTGAGACACTGGTCATCAGGATGGGGCGGAGACGCTGCAAGGCCGCATTTCGGATGGCTGCCATTTTGTCTTCACCCGATTCTTGTTTCAGATTGGCAAATTCTACAATCAGGATACCGTTTTTTGCCACCAGACCAATCAGCATGATGATACCAATCTGACTGAAGATGTTCATTGTAATGCCACCGGCAAACATAAAGATGAGTGCTCCCGCAATGGCCAATGGCACTGTCAGCATAATGATGAATGGGTCTTTGAAACTCTCGAACTGTGCCGCCAAAATGAGGTAAATAAGTACTAGTGCCAGTATAAAGGCAAACATCAGGCTGGACGAACTTTCGCGATAATCTTTAGAGTCACCCGAAAGTGCGGTACGGAAAGTATCATCTAAGGTTTCGGAGGCAATTTTATCCATCTCTTCCAATCCTTGTCCGATTGTTTTTCCGTCGGCAAGTCCGGCAGAAACAGTAGCCGAGATAAAGCGGTTGTAGTGGTAAAGTTTGGGGGGTGCCACAGACTCTACGAATTCCACCAAGTTATCCAACTGAATCATTTCTCCTTTATCATTTCGGATATAGATGGATTTGATATTGGAAGGTTTGTTTCGTTGCTGACGGTTGATCTGTCCTAAGATTTCATATTGTTTTCCATTCATATAGAAGTACCCCATGCGCTGTCCGCTGAGGCCGTATTGCAGTGTCTCTGCGATGTCGCGTACGCTGGCACCCATTGTGCCCGCTTTGTCACGGTTAATGTTGACTCGCATTTCGGGGCTGCTGAATTTCAAATCGACGTCAGCCATTTGGAATGTCGGGTTATCGTATACCTTGCTTAAGAACTCAGGCAACACTTTTTCCAATTTCTCAATACTGACGGACTGCAATACATATTGTACAGGCATGCTTCCCCTGCGTCCGCCGAAAGAAGATTGTTGCTGGACAAAGGCACGAGCCTTTGTTTTTGTTGCGGATAGCCTTTGAGATACGTTCGGCTACTTCCATTTGGGTGTAGTTACGGTCTTTTATATCTTTCAGTGTGATACGGATATTACCGCTACCGCTCGACACACGTGCCGTAACCGATTCGGCATCAGGCACAAGGGAGTCGACCAAATGATTGATATCTTCGGTATAATCGCGGATATATTCATAACTGGCTCCTTCGGCAGCACGGGTATTGATGCTGATTTGCGAACGGTCTTCCATCGGTGCCATTTTCTGCCGGGATATAGCTCCATAATATGCCGATGGCAACTACCATTAACAGCGTGATAGGGATAGCCGATATACGTTTCTTTAAGAAAGCATCCAATGAGCGGGCATAGATGCGGTTCATTCCCTCAAAGAACGGTTCTGTTTTTGCGGTAGAACCAACTCTGCTTTTCACGTTTAACCAGTAGTTTGGTGGCAAGCATCGGGGTAAATGTCAATGCCGCAAATGAGGAGATGATGACAGAACCGGCTACAACAAAGCTGAACTCGCGGAACAGTCGTCCGCTGGTTCCTTCCATAAATACGATGGGGAGGAAAACAGCAACCAGCGTGATGGTAGTTGATATTACAGCAAAGAATATTTCTTTGGCTCCTTCGATTCCTGCTTCAAACGGTTTCATTCCCCGTTCTATTCGGATATAGATATTCTCGGTCATTACAATAGCGTCATCCACCACCAATCCGACAGATAGCACGACGGCCAGCATGGTGAGGACGTTGATGGAGAATCCGGCAATATACATGACGAAGAAAGCTCCGATAAGCGATACCGGTATCACGATACAGGGAATCAGCGTTACACGCCAGTCGCGTAAGAACAGGAAGATAATAATGATAACCAGTATAAAAGCCTCATATACCGTTGTCTTTACCTCGTCAATGGAAGCGCGTATGAATTTGGTATTGTCAAAGCCATAGCTGTATTTCACATCTTCTGGAAGGTCTTTTTGCATCTGCTGCATGCGCTGATATACGGGCATCAGCTATCTCGATGTGATTAGCACCGGTTGGGGAATCACAACGACACCTACCATCGGAACTCCGTTCATTTTCATGTAGCTTTTGATATCGGCAGGACCAAGTTCGGCGTAACCTATATCACTGAAACGGATGACATTGCCGTTTACCTCCTTTAATATAATATTATTGAATTCTTTAGCTGTATGCATCTGTCCCATGGTGCGCAATGTCAGTTCAACGGTATTTCCTTCGATACTGCCGGATGGTAATTCGATGTTCTCTTTGGTAACTGCATTTTTTACGTCTACCGGAGTAATGCCGTATCCTGCCATCTTAGTCGGGTCAAGCCATAAGCGCATGGAGTAACGTTTTTCACCCCAGATGGAAACGCTACTTACATCTGATATGGTCTGCAATTGTTCTTTTACCGTTAAGTCGGCTATTTCACTAAGCTCCAGCAGTGAACGGCTGTCGCTTTGGATAGCTACCATCAGGATGGGGACGGCATCGGCATCGGCTTTCGATACGGTGGGAGGGTCACAGTCGCGCGGCAAATAGCGTTGTGCACGGGAAACTTTGTCGCGCACATCGTTGGCTGCCGTTTCAAGATCGACGGACAATTCAAACTCTACCGTGATGCGGCATTGGCCTTGCTGACTGACGCTGGATAGGGAACGTATACCGGGAATACCATTGATATTCTGTTCCAGGGGTTCGGTGATTTGGTTCTCGATAACATCTGCATTCGCACCGGAATAGCTGCAAGTAACTGAGATGATAGGATTATCCACAGACGGGTATTCACGAACTCCCAATGTGTTGTAGCCAATCAGTCCGAAAAGTAATATGATAATCGTAAGTACGGTAGCAAGCACCGGTCTACGAATACTAAGTTCGGATATATTCATTGAAGCATTTTTTTTGTGGTTAGTTAAGAGCCTGGATTTCAACCGGCATACCTTTTCGTAATTGCAGTGTACCCGAAGTCAGGATAGTGTCACCGATAGCCAAACCCTGAACAATCTGGATTTCGGATTCGGTGCGGATGCCGACAACTACATCGGTCGGTTCTGCCACTCCGTTGCGATACACAAAGACTTTGTTCTTCCCCATTTCGGGTACAATTGCTTCTGACGGGATAGCTATTGCATCTGCTATTTCTTTTTGTTTCAACTGAATATCAGCATAGCGTCCCGGCAATAACTCTCCGTTCCGGTTAGGATAGATGGCGCGAATGTTCAGTGAGTGAGTTTCCATATCCAGACTGGATTCTGTGGCATATACTTGTGCAGGATAAGCGTTGAGCCGTCCTTCTACTCTGAAGTCCAGATTCATTCCTTTTTTTATTTCGCGTGCGTAACGTTCGGGCACGGCAAATTCAACTTTCAGCGGGCTTACTTTAGTCAGTTTGGCGACTACGGTAGTGGGAGAGGCATAAGCTCCGACACTAACCTGTCTCAGTCCGATAATTCCATCGAAAGGAGCGCGTAGTTCTGTCATGTCAATACTAGCCTTTATATTTTCAATATCGGCATTCAGGGTAGCCAGTTCTGTTTTTACCTGTTCATATGCCTCTTTACTGACAGCATCGCGTTGCAACAAGGCGTTTTGACGGAAAACACGGTCTTCTGCCAGTGGTATTTGAGCTTCCAATCGTTTTAGCTGGGCTTGCAATTGCCGGTCATTTACTTTGGCTAATAGCTCTCCGCGCTTGACGGAACTGCCTTCTGTGAAGAAAATATCGGTAATCTTTCCGGAGGTTTCAAAAGAGAGGTTCACTTCTTCGTCAGGCACTAAGCGTCCTGTTACCAATATTTCATCAGTCAGCAAGTGAGGTGTAATGACTTGGGCATTCACCTTCAGTGTCTTTGATTTATTCTCTCTGGGCAGTGCATCGGCTGCCGTTAACTCTTCATTTTCGTGTGGGGTGAATTGATAGATGCCTAAACCGGACAGTCCGATTCCGATTGTTAATATAATGCCCCATTTAATTCGTTTATTCATGTGCTTTTCTGATATCTGATTTCCGATGAATGCAATCATCGTTGTAAAGTTAGAAAAGAAGCGCGGTGTTAAGTTTAAACGCCGCGCTTCTTTTTAATATTTTTTTTCGTTTGCCAGTTTCCACATGGCAAGGAAAGAAGCTTTTGTGATATCTACTGTTTTATTCCAGTTAATTTTTGCCGCTTCGTCACCCGGTAGATGATAGTCGGGATGACCATTGGTGTGATACCATATAATAGGTATCCCTTCTTTGGCGAAACTTCCATTGTCACTTCCACCTACAGGATTGTCCCATGCACGATAATCGGGTTCCAGTTGCAGGCGGTAGTCTTCAATGTCTTTTTTCAGCCAGTCACCGAACGCGGGATGGGCAGCGGTGTAAAAGTAGACTACCCCTTTGGGCTGCTCTTCATTATTATTGCGTCCTATCATGTCATAGTTCAGATAACCTTTTATTTTCTTCAACTCGGGATAGGTCATTGTGAAGTAGCGTGAGCCTAACAACCCTTTTTTCTTCACCGTCCCAGAAAGCAAAAATAACAGTGCGTTCCGGTTGCTCTCCTGTTGCCAGAAAAGCACGTGCTACTTGTAGCACAGCTGCTACTCCGGAGGCATTATCGTCTGCTCCGTTATAGACTTGGTCACCCTCCAAAGTAGGGTCATAACCGAGATGGTCGTAATGCGCGCCGATCACTACAATCTCATTTGGATTCTTCCCTTCTATCTTGGCCAGGATATTGCGCAGGTCCAGCTTCTGATGGACTGTCTTTTTCAGGGCGGCGATAGAGTCGGGGTGAACTTGCCAGCGCTTATTCTTAATTTGGCGTTCTGCATGACACACCTCAAAAGGCTGAACATAATCGTCAAATAAAGGTTGCAGGCCCATTTGTTTCAGGCATGAAATGATATAGTTACCGGCGATGCGGCCGCCTTTCCATCCGGCTTCACGACCTTCCAACTCATCGCAGGCAAGGAATTCGATATGCGCTTCGGCGGTTGCACGGTTGATGGTTTCTACTCCTTTCTGTTCGGTGCTGTTTTCTTGGGAGAAGCAGCATTCAGGTTTGCGGCACCAATTGTGAGAAGTGCGGCTAAGATAAGATGTCTTTTCATAAAGTCATGATTGTTAATAGGCTGCGCGATATTTACCTTCTTCTTTATCTTCCAGCATATTAAGATAAGAAATATAGCGCGACTCGCTGATTAAATGTTTTTCTACTGCTTCACGAACCGCACAGCCCGGTTCATGACGATGGGTACAGTTACCGTATTTGCAGTTGGCAGAATATTCGAATATTTCTTTAAAGTAATGTCCTACCTCTTCTTCTTCCATATCGAAGGTCCCCAAAAACCTTTGATACCCGAGTATCAATAATATATCCGTCTTTTCCTATAGGAAACATTTCAGAAAAAAAAGTGGTGGTGTGCATCCCTTTATTATGGTAATCGGATATCTCTCCTGTCTTTAGATTCTTTTCCGGAAGAATGGCATTGATTAAAGTCCGATTTACCTACTCCCGAATTACCGGAAAAGAAGTGTGACTTTGCCTTCCAAGTCCTTTTTAATCTCATCTATACCGATATGGTTCAGCGCGGAAACTTTAAAACAGGGATAACCGATGTGTGTGTACAGGTTGATTACAGCATCCAGATAACGCAGATTATCTTCGTCATACTTGTCTATCTTGTTGAACACTAATTTGACAGGAATACGATATGCTTCTGCGGTAGCCAGAAAGCGGTCAATGAAAATAGTCGAAGTCTCAGGATAATTAATAGTGATAATCAACATACACTGGTCAAGGTTAGCGGCCAGTATATGTGATTGTTTGGAAAGATTAGAGGCACGTCGGATAATGTAATTCTTACGGTCTTCTATTTCGCTGATAAAAGCAGTACCTTCATTATTCATAATGATTTTTACGTAGTCTCCCACAGCAATGGGGTTGGTACTACGAATCCCTTTCAGTCGGAAGTTTCCTTTGATTTTACAGTCAATGAGCTGTCCGTCTTCCGTCTTTACCTGATACCAGCTGCCTGTATTTTTTATTACTAATCCGCGCACTTTGTTCTTTTATACGGTCATAATTTCTTTATCTTTCTCGGCAAGCAGTTCTTCAATCTTCGCAATGTACTTGTCGTGTACCTTCTGAAGTTTGGCTTCTGCATTTTTTGTTCGTCTTCGGGCATACCTTCCTTTACGGCTTTCTTCAAAGCGTCAATGGCATCGCGGCGTGCATTGCGGATACTTACTTTGGCTGTTTCGCCTTCTCCTTTGCATTGTTTGGCCAATTGTTTACGGCGTTCTTCGGTCAGAGGGGGAATGCCTAAACGGATGATTTCGCCATTATTTTCGGGAGTGATACCGAGTTCGGAATCCATAATTGCTTTTTCGATGATGCGGAACATACTCTTGTCCCATGGCTTGATGGCGATGCTGCGTGCATCGGGAGTAGTTACTGCGGCTACGTTGCTGATGGGCACACCATGCTCCCGTAAGAATCAACACGAATACCATCAAGCAGTCTGGTGCTGGCTTTTCCGGCACGGATATGGGCTAAGGCTTCTTCCAGATACATAACGGCCATATCCATTTTCTCTTGTGCATCGTTAATGCAAGTCTTTGCGTCTGTCATACTGTTTTTTTATTTTAAGTTATATATTATCAATACGTTGTTTTTTAGTGAAACAAAAGTAATTTATTTTTTGATTATCTGCAATATATGACAGAGGATTTATTTATAAAGTTTCCCAAACTCTGTTTTCTTTCCCCCTGATGAATAAAAAGATTGTATGTATTTTGGGACTCCGATACAGTGCGTTTCAACTATTTTGGAGTATATTTGCTGACATAATTATGGATAGAGTATGATTTCATTGTATTTGGCCCGGCATGGGCAGACGGAAGAAAACATAGCGCGTATATTTCAAGGACATTTGCCCGGACGGTTGACTGTAGAAGGGATTTCCCAAGCGGAGGTTTTACGGGATTCTTTGAAAAGGATTCCATTGGATGCTGTCGTTTCCAGTGACTTGAAACGCTGTATGGATACAGCCGAAATAGTGATGGAGGGTAGGGAACTGCCATGGGAAACAACAAGCTTGCTTCGTGAGATAGATTGGGGGAGCTGGACGGGGCTTCGTATCAAGGAGGTAGATCTTCATCACATTCCGGCAGATGTGGAAACGGAGGAGATGCTCTATCAGCGTGCCGGCTGTTTCCTTGATTATATAAAGGCGAATTATGAAGGAAAGACACTTTTGGCTGTTGGCCATGGGTTAATAAACCGTGCTGTTCAGGCACATATTCAGGGAGTAACTTTACAGCATTTACGTAGTGTGCCCAAGATGGATAATGCCGAGTTGAGACTGTTTATGCTGTAATTGTTTAATTGATAAGTGTGCTATTGGCCTTTTATACTTCTTCAACAAATCTTTCTGAACGGAGGTGTTACCGTTCTGTGCTTATAAAGAACGAGAGTGTATCAAAATGAAAACACTTCATTGCTTTTGACACACTCTCTAAATGTAATATTAATTATGTACTAAAGTACCGATACTTTCTCCTGTCATTACTTTCTTCAGGTTGCCGAGTGTATCCATATCGAATACGATAATCGGCAGGTTATTTTCCTTGCACATGCAGGTTGCGGTGAGGTCCATCACCTTCAGACCGCGGCGCAAGACTTCGTCATAGGTAATATCGTCAAACTTGGTTGCCGTGGGGTCTTTTTCCGGGTCGGCAGTATAGATACCATCCACGCGGGACCTTTCAGCATGACATCTGCCTCTATTTCGATACCGCGTAGTGAAGAGCCGGTATCAGTGGTAAAGAACGGATTTCCGGTACCGGCTGACATGATGACCACTTCACCGTTTTCCATTGCTTCAATGGCTTTCCATTTGCTGTAGAATTCGCCGATAGGTTCCATGCGTATGGCGGTGAGTACGCGTGCTTTTACTCCGGCTGCGCCCAAGGCGGAACTCAGTCCGAGACTATTGATAACGGTTGCGAGCATTCCCATTTGGTCGCCTTTCACACGGTCGAAACCTTTTGAAGCACCGCTCAGCCCGCGGAAGATGTTACCGCCACCGATAACGATGCCGATTTGCACACCCAGTTCATGAATCTCTTTGATTTGTTGTGCATACTCATTCAGACGTTTTTCGTCTATGCCATATTGTTTTTCACCCATCAAGCTCTCGCCACTCAGCTTTAATAGTATTCTTTTAAATCTTGCCATAGTGATTTATTATTTATTGTTTGGGCAAAGATAAAAAAATAATTTGATACTTGGCACTGTAATAAGAGCTGTGAATCAATTATCTTTGTGTCGGATTATAAATGTGATGACTATGCAAGATATAATAAACGGACGTTGCGGTTGGTGTGGAACGGATGAGTTGTATGTGAACTATCATGATAAGGAGTGGGGCAGACTGGTGACCGATGATGATACTTTGTTTGAATTTCTAGTGCTGGAAAGTGCTCAAGCAGGGTTGAGTTGGATAACTATCCTTAGAAAACGTGAAGGGTATCGAAAGGCCTTTTGTAATTTTGATGCCGGACGGGTGGCGCAAATGACCGATGAGGATGTGGAACGGCTGATGCGATTTGACGGTATTGTGAGAAATCGCCTGAAAATCAAATCGACCATTATTAATGCAAGGCTTTTTTCTTGCCATACAGAAAGAGTTTGGCAGCTTTTTACAATTATACACTGTCATTCTTTCCTGATAGAAAGCCGATTGTTCATACCTTTAACTCGTTAAGTGAGATTCCGGTATCTTCTCCCGAGTCCGATGCCATGAGCAGGGATATGAAAAAACGAGGCTTTAAGTTCTTTGGAACGACGATTTGTTATGCTCACTTGCAGGCTTCGGGTTTTATCAATGATCACTTGGCTGGCTGCTTTTGCCGAAAAGGATAGTAGCCTAAAAATTTTTCTCCCCAACACGCCTTGTAACACACCTCGAAGCAGTAAGTAGGTGATAAATGCCATCCACAGTGCATGGTTCTCCATTGTACCCTTGAATCCGTAATAAATAAGGAAGAAGCATCCCGATGCCACTATCATGGCGCGAAGCATGAGATGGGTGGCTGTTGCGCCGATGAATATGCCGTCGAGCAGGAATGCCGAAAACCCGGCTAAAGGTATGGCAAGTACCCAATAAAAATAACTTCCGGCAGTAGTGATTACTATTTCATCGTCGGTCAATAATCTCAAGAAGGCTTGTCCGCCTGCTCCATATAATAAGGTGAAAGCAAGGGAAAGGCCGATTCCCCAACCAAACAGTCGGCGCACGGTCTGATGGAGTTCTCGCCTGTTGCCGGCACCGATGTATTTACCGGCCAATGCTTCTCCGGCATACGCAAACCCATCCATGATGTATGAAAAGAGAGTGAATAGTTGCATGAGCAGTGTATTGACAGCCAGAACGACTTCTCCTTGTGCAGCTCCTGCCGAAGTGAAGAATACGGTAACGGCCACCAGGCAGATGGTGCGGAAAAAGATATCGCGGTTCACCTTAAAGAAACGGTACATGGCTTGTCGGTCGAAAAAGGAATGCCATTCGATGCGCTTTCTTAAATTGCCATAATAGCGAATCCAAAGCAGGTATGCCATCACTAATCCTGCATACTGTGCGGTTAATGTGCCGATGGCTACTCCTTCTATTTTCATGTTGAAGCCATAGACCAGGCAAAGGCTTGCCACGATATTCACGATGTTTTGAGTGATGGCAATGTACATGGGGAAACGCGAATTCTGCATACCGATAAACCATCCGGCAAAACTGTATAATCCCAATACGGCAGGCGCACCCCAAATACAGATGCGGAAATAGAGGGCGGATAGTTGTGCCACTTCGTCTGTGGTATCGATTAATGTAAAAGCTACTTTCTCGATAGGGTATTGGAGAGCTAATAAGATTAGGGCGATGAATAAGCCTACTCCCACAGAGCGTAACAGCAGGCGGGTTACTTCATTTAAATCGTGTCTGCCGTATGCTTGTGAAGTCATGCCGCTGGTCCCCATACGTAGAAAACCGAATATCCAGTAAATGATATTAAACAGCATTCCGCCGACGGCTATCGCTCCTATGTAAGCAGCCGAACCAAGATGTCCCACAATGGTAACGTCTATCAGACCAAGCAGTGGAACTGTGATATTCGATACGATGGAAGGAATGGCAATCTGAAGAATCTTTTTATTTCCGTAGCTTAGTTGCATCTCTTAATATTGTTATATGATATATTGCACTTCTTTGAATGCGTATTTTCGGAGCATACCGTTTTCATCTCTCAACAGGAGGTGTCCGTCCGGTTCTATTGCTTCGAGACTTGCTTTAAATTCTCCGTTTTCATCCCTGTAAGGATACATTCCTTTATGGCGGTATTGTGCGTTCAGATAATCGGAATGAATAGTCTCTTTGATATTCGGCTTTTGGGAAATTAATGGAATATAGTAGGAAAACAATCTTTTCAGGATACCTTCCAGTACTTCCTGCTTGTCTGTTTCTCGTCCCAGTATTTGTTTCAGTGAAACAGGGTTGGGGGCAGGGGGAGACAAAATGCTCTTGGTTGATATTTACGCCGATACCTGCAATGCAACGGAGCAGATACGCTCCTTCTAATTCATTTTCTATCAGAATACCACATATTTTCTTGTCTTTCCAATAAATGTCGTTTGGCCATTTGATGCTGAAACCTTCTGCATAGGTGCTTAAAGTGTCATATACGGACAAGGCGATAAGCATGGAAAGTGTGAATTGTTCACGAGCTTTTAGGGCTGAGGGATAGAGTACGGTACTGAAAGTGAGGTTCATGCCGGGGGCAGATTCCCACGAATTGCCACGTTGCCCCTTACCGGCTGTTTGTTTGTCAACCAGTAGTGTGGTAAATTCTTTGATATTTTCCCGATCGCACAGTTGCGCAAGTCGGTTATTGGTAGAGTCCGTTTCTTTTTCTTTAAGTATGGAGACTGTCGGGTTAGTCGGGCAATTCATTGTATTCTTGTTTTAGTTTACGGGTGAATTTCTTGATGACTTCTTCGTATGAATGATCTATTAAATGTAGAATCATTTTGTCGTCTATATCTCCTTTCAGTGATACTTGATTCCAATATTTTTTGTTGAAGTGATAAGCACCTTCTACCCCCGGATAATGGTCACGCAGTTCCAAAGCATAGTCCGGTCACATTTCAGTGTAATTAAATCAGGGCATTCCAGTTTGATGCAGGCGGTCATTTTCCCCATTACTTTAAATACTAAAAAATCTTCTCCAAAAGGAAAACCTTCTGTTGTCCCTTTTTTGGCGAGGCAATAATCTCGAATTGTTTCTATATCCATATATAAATAAGTATAGTATTACCAAATAGGTGAATAGAAGGCATCGGCAATATGTTCGATTTGAAAGGGTGCTTCTTGTCCTACCACCGTTATAATGTCAAAGCGGACAGGCAGGTCGATAGCAAATTTGCGGAGATAAGCATCGGTTGAGGCTATAATATGTCGGATTTTTCTATCGTTAACTGCCTCTTCCGGATTGCCAAACCGTATGTCTTTGCGCGACTTAACTTCTACAACGATTAGCTCATTGTTGTATTTGGCTACGATGTCTAATTCTTTCTTGCCACATCGCCAATTACGATGAAGGATGGAGTAGCCTTTTTCTGTAAGGAAGTCGGCTGCTGCGGTTTCCCCTTCCTTGCCAAATTCGTTGTGTTCTGCCATTCTGTTACATTTTGCACAAAAATACTCATTTTTATGTTTTGTATTTACAGAAGTAAAGCTAATTTTGCAGAGAATATGGCAAATAACGTAAAAAAGAGAGTGAAAGTCCCCTCATCTACGCCCAAAAGAAAGCAACGTATGGTGTGCTTGATGAGTGAAGAGGAGCTGAAAATAGTGGATTGTTATCTTAAGAAGTATAAGATAACAAATAAAGCTCGTTGGCTTCGTGAAACAGTGTTGACTTTTATTCATCAAAAGATGGAGGAAGATTATCCCACATTATTCAATGAACATGATATGAGACGGTAAGGAGTTGTATGGCAGATGATACTTTTTATATGAAGCAAGCTTTAATGGAAGCGCAGAAAGCGTTTGCATCGGGGGAGGTGCCGGTAGGCGCTGTTGTTGTTTGTCGTGACCGTATCATCGGGCGCGGACACAACCTGACAGAGATGTTGAATGATGTGACAGCTCACGCCGAGATGCAGGCTATCACCGCTGCTGCCAATAATTTGGGAGGCAAATATCTGAATGAATGTACCCTGTATGTTACAGTAGAACCGTGTGTAATGTGTGCCGGAGCTATAGCATGGGCACAGACAGGTAAATTGGTTTTCGGGGCTGCCGATGATAAACGCGGTTATCAAAAGTATGCACCTGATGCCTTGCACCCCAAGACAGTAGTAATCAAAGGAGTGCTTGCAGATGAATGTGCTCAATTGATGAAGGACTTCTTTAAGAAAAGACGATGATAACCGGAGATAGGAGAAGAGTTATTGTTCCTCAAAATCAACATATTCTCCTTCGTCATCACCGAATATCTTCTTTTTATTGCCTTTTGACTTGTGATGTGTGTTTGAAGCTGAGTCGGTTTCAGCATAGCTGTCATTGGCATCTTGCTGTCTGTTGAAATTTTCGTGGTTGGTGTATGTATGGCTTTGATAATTGCTGCGTTTGTTGCCGCCACCAAACAATACACGCATAATATTGCCTAGAATAGAAAAGCCGATAAAGATAATCAGCAGGAAAAGAATAAGTAGAAAACTTAAAAATCCAAACATAGTAATTTCTTTTTTTTAGTATATCACGTACAACAAGTGTGCCACACGTATTGTTTACGCTCTTTTTTTAGTTAAAAGAGATAGAATGATATACCAGATAATAACGGCTGCAAAGCCGCTGATTTTGAAAATAAGCAGTAAAGGAATGCATACTATCAGGAATATATAGCTCACTTTGTTCTGACTCCATGTCAAATTCTTGAATTTTAAAGAGAACATCGGAATTTCGGCAATCAACAGTAAAGACATGATTAGCACTAAAATAAATAAGTATATCGCATTGAAAGAATCGGATATCAAAAAGGAGTGGCCACCCACTACCAGGGAACCCCAAAACAATGCATTGGCCGGGGTCGGCATACCTATAAACGAACTGCTTTGACGCGGGTCGATATTGAACTTGCCCAGTCTCAAGGCTGAGAAAACAGCTATGAGAAATGCAGTGTAAGGCATATATTCTGCTATGGGTAACAGGAAATCGGGATAATGTACTTCTTTAAATAAAGAGAAAACAATGGCGGCAGGTGCAAAACCGAATGTTATATCATCTGCCAGTGAATCCAATTCTTTTCCCAATGGTCCCGAAACTTTAAGCAGACGTGCCAACATCCCGTCGAAGAAATCAAATACTGCTCCTATTATAATAAAGGTAATCGCCAGTTCATAGTTTCCTTTAAATGCCATTACACTGGCAATACAGCCGGAAAATAAGTTGCAACAAGTAACAGTGTTGGGTATGTGGCGTGTAATACAATTTGCCATTAGGTCTTTTTTATTTTAGTTTAGCAATGACGGTTTCGTTTCCGACGGTTGCTTGTCCCATTTTGACACATACTTCAGTGCCCAGTGGCAGGTAAACATCTACACGTGAACCGAATTTAATAAATCCCATGTGCTCGTCAATGTAGCAGTCTTCTCCTACTTCTGCGTAAGTGACAATACGGCGTGCGATGGCTCCGGCAATCTGGCGCGCCATAACGGTATGTCCTTCGGGAGTCTCGATAACCACCATGGAACGTTCATTTTCCGTGCTGGCTTTCGGAAGCCATGCTTTCATGAACTTACCATTGTGATGATCTACATGTTTTACTACTCCGTCCACCGGATACCAGTTGGCGTGAACATTCACAATACTCATAAAAATGGAAATCATTAAACGGCGGTCATGAAAATATTCATGTTCGTCCACTTCCTCGATTACTACTATCCTGCCATCGGCAGGTGCAACAACTACTTTTTCGGTATCGTGTTCGAACAGGCGGATAGGACAACGGAAAAAGTTCACCATCAGCAAATAGATGATGATACTTGCAGTTGCCAATAGATAGAACAGGATTTTGCAGTCAAATGCCCAAAATACCAATGCATTTATGCCTGCCAGTAATAGAGCACTTGCAATTAAAATCTCCGTTCCTTCTCTATGTAGTCTTATTTTCTTTAATTTCTTCAGTCGGTTCATGATATAAGAAAACCAATTATCGTGCAAAAATATACTTATTTTGAAAACCCTGCAAATAAAAGTTGTTAGAAATGCCTATTTCTGTCTCTTTTAAGATAAAAAAAAAGCGAATGTTGATAACTTCTTCTTTATCTTTTTGCAGGTTTTGTGAAAAGCGGAGTATCTTTAACCGAATTTTTAGGAGAGAAGAAATTATGCAGGATTTTGTCCATTTACACGTCCATACCCAGTATTCTATTCTTGACGGACAAGCGTCTATTCCACGTTTGGTCGATAAGGCGATTGCTGACGGTATGAAAGGAATAGCAGTCACCGACCATGGTGATATGTTCGGTATCAAGGAATTCTTTAACTATGTAAATAAGAAGAATGGAGGAACCAACGGCGAGATAAAAGATTTGAAGAAGAAGATAGCCGGGCTGGAAAAAGGTACGGTGGAATGTGAGAATCCCGAAGCTGAATTGGCAGTATGCAGGGAGCAACTGGAAGCGGCGAAGAAGAAATTATTCAAGCCTATTTTTGGTTGTGAAATGTATGTGGCACGCCGCCGTCTATTTAATAAGGAGGGGAAACCGGATCAAAGCGGTTATCACTTGGTGGTGCTTGCCAAGAATGAAAAAAAGGCTATCATAATCTTATCAAGTTGGTATCTAAGGCATGGACGGAAGGATTTTATATGCGTCCGCGTACCGACCGTGTGGAATTGGAGAAATATCACGAGGGACTGATTGTCTGTACGGCTTGTATTGCCGGTGAAGTGCCTAAGAATATCATTGCCGGAAAGTATGAAGAGGCTGAAGAGGCTATCCAATGGTATAAACGCGTTTTTTGGCGATGACTTTTATCTGGAGTTGCAGCGTCATAAGGCCACCGTACCCCGTGCCAATCACGAAGCGTATAAACTGCAACAGATTGCTAATGAGAAACTGATAGAGTATTCCAAAAAATATAATGTGAAGCTGGTGTGCACCAATGACGTTCACTTTGTAGACGAGGAGAATGCCGAAGCACACGACCGTTTGATTTGCTTGAGTACGGGAAAAGATTTGGATGACCCCAACCGTATGCTTTACTCCAAGCAGGAATGGATGAAGACGCGTGCGGAAATGAATGAAATCTTTGCCGATGTACCCGAAGCATTGTCTAATACGGTAGATATTTGTGACCAGGTGGAGTTTTTACAGTATCGACCATGCTCCCTGGATTATGCCTACTTTTGCCATTCGAGGACTTGGAACAGAGGAAGAGAAAAAGTACACGGAAAAGGATTTGTTCGATGAATTTACGCAGGATGAAAACGGCAATGTGGTGATGAGCGAGGATGCTGCTAAGTCCAAAATAGAAAAACTGGGCGGCTATGATAAGCCTTTTACCGTATTAAGCTGGGAAAACTTATCTGAAAAAAAACGCATTGGAAGGAGCTCACAAACGCTATGGAGAAGTGCTGAGTGAGGAGGTGCAGGAACGAATCAAGTTTGAGCTTCATATTATGAAAAACCATGGGTTTTCCGGGTTACTTGATTGTGCAGGACTTTATTCGTGCAGCCCGTGAGGAACTGGATGTATCAGTGGACCGACGTGGTTCTGCTGCCGGCAGTGGCTCATTGCTGCTTGGGTATCACTAAGATTGAATCTTATTGCTTATGATTTGCTGTTCGTTTTTTGAATCCCGACCGTATTTTTACCCGATATCGATGTGGATTTTGATGATGATGGACGCGGACGAGTATTGAATTGGGTAACGAAAAATATGGTTCACATACGGTACGATGGCAACTGCCGCAATCAAGGATGTAGCCCGTACAGAAATTACCTTTATCGAGTCCGACCGTTTGTAAGTTGTTCCGGATAAGCATTCCTGATAAAAATGAATTTGCTAATGCCATAGTTATGTTCCCGGAACTACAGGCGAAAAGTCTCACCCGATCCTATTTTTGCGTGATACGATAAAGTAATGCAAAGATGTTGGGGGGAATGCCCATAATACCGGTGTGCATGCGTGCGGGTACTATTATATGTCGAGATGATATAACGGACTGGGTGCCTGTAAGTACGGCAGATGATAAAAAAACGATGAAAAAATGCTGGTGACCCAGTATGAAGGTTCAGTTATTGAAGATACTGGATTGATCAAGATGGACTTTTTGGGTCTGAAGACCCTTTCTATTATCAAAGAGGCGATTGAAAATATCAAGCATAGTAAGGGGATTATCTTGGATATTGACGAGGTTGACATTTCGGATCCTCCTACTTATGCTCTTTATAGTGAAGGACGGACGATTGGTACATTCCAGTTCGAATCTGCCGGTATGCAGAAATATTTGCGGGAATTGGAACCTAGCACTTTTGAGGATTTGATTGCGATGAATGCTCTTTATCGTCCGGGACCTATGGATTACATTCCGGACTTTATCGACCGTAAGCATGGCCGTAAGCCTATTGAGTATGATATTCCTATTATGGAGAAATATTTGAAAGATACATATGGTATTACGGTATATCAGGAGCAGGTCATGCTTTTGTCACGTTTGCTGGCGGATTTTACTCGTGGCGAATCCGATGCCTTGCGTAAAAAGCAATGGGTAAAAACTGAGGGACAAACTAGACCATATGAAGCCTAAGTTTATTGAAGGCGGACGGAAGAACGGTCATGATCCCCAAAGTACTTGAGAAGATTTGGACGGACTGGGAAAAGTTCGCTTCTTATGCATTCAATAAATCTCATGCTACTTGTTATTCGTGGGTGGCTTATCAGACAGCTTTTCTGAAAGCAAACTATCCGGCGGAATATATGGCGGCTACGATGAGCCGGAATATTTCGAATATCACGGAAATTACTAAATTGATGGACGAGAGTAAGGCGACTGGTATCATGACCAAGGGACCTGATGTGAATGAAAGTTATCTGAAGTTTTCTGTGAATCGTAAAGGGGATATCCGTTTTGGACTGGGAGCCATTAAGGGAGTGGGGGAAAGTGCTGTGCAGTCTATCCTTGAAGAACGTGAGAGAAATGGAGAATATAAAGATATTTTCGATTTTGTACAGCGTGTAAAATCTTTCGGCTTGCAATCGTAAGAATATAGAAAACTTGGCTTTGGCAGGTGCTTTTTGATAGTTTCACAGGAATAAAGCGTGAAGATTTCTTTGTAAAGAACGCGCTAAAGATGAAACCTTTACCGAAGTGTTGGTACGTTATGGAAATAAGTATCAGATGGATAAAAGCCGCAGCTGCAAATTCTTTGTTTGGAGGTGAGAATCAGGTGGATATTGCTACTCCCGAAATCATTCCGTCTCCTGCATGGGGGGATTTGGAACGTTTGAATAAGGAACGTGATTTGGTAGGTATCTATCTTTCTGCCCATCCGTTGGATGAGTATGCTGTTATATTAGAGAATGTATGCAATGTCCACATGGCGGAACTTGCCGATTTAACCCCTTTGCAGAACAGAGACTTAACCATGGGAGGGATTGTGACTGCAGTGCGTGAGGGTATACCAAGACGGGAAAACCATACGGTATTGCTAAAGTGGAAGATTATTCGGGCTCAGCAGAATTTGCTTTCTTCGGTAATGAATGGGTAGAGAAGAAGAACTTTTTATGACCGGTATGTTTTTTATTTATGCGAGGGAAATGTCAGCCAAAACAATGGCGGCAGGAAAGAATGGGAGGTGAAGATAAGTACTATTGAGTTGTTACCGGAAGTAAAGAAAAAGATTATTGAGAAACTTACAGTTTCAGGCTCCTTTGTCTGCATTGGATGAAGAGCTGATAACGGAAGTTTTCAGCCTTAATCAAAGGCAACATCCCGGTAATGCAGAGCTTTTATTTTCATGTGATGGATGAGGATGGACAAATGTATGTCAATCTGATGTCACGTACTATGAAAATTTCAGTTCAAAAGAGATCATGACTTATTTAAAGAGCCAAACCACAGCTCTCTTACAAAATTAATTAGTATATTTTGCGCTAACATTTTAAATAACTAAGTATAATAATTATGGCACTAGAAATTAAAGATAGCAATTTTGAAGAATTGCTGGCATCGAACAAGCCTGTAGTAGTGGACTTTGGGCAACATGGGTGTGGTCCCTTGTAAAAAATAGCTCGGATGTTGAAGTTTTGCAGAAGAATATAAGGATCAGGTAATAATTGGAAAGTGCGACGTGGATGATAACGACAATTTATCAGTAGTGGTGCACGCTAACATTCCTACTGTTCTTTCTTTTAAAGGACGGTGAGATCAGGACTGTAGGTGCGGTGACCAAAGGCTCACTTTGGAAGGAAGATAAAGACTGCACAGTAAAAAGGTATTTCACCGCACAGCCCATACGAGCTATATGGGAATGGAAGACGATTTCTTATTGAGAGGAATGAGATGATCACGATAGAGTTTCATCATTATGCCTCAGGATTTGAGATAAATTCACGGAGGATGATTTATAATATATCCTTGATGGTGATTGTAGTTACTATACCTCTGAAAGCTGGATGCCTTGATGTTACAACTTGGAGATGAAGAGGGATACATTAGCATTGATCAAGATGAAGTGGCAATTACATAGTCAAGGAAAGCCAAGAAAGACGGAATGGGGCCTTATGACTGATGATGTATTCTTTGTGATCAAGGAAATGGAATATGCGGGAATTCATTGGGACAAGTGGATTGAGAAGAATCATCATAAATAAAAGAGATGCGTATCTCTCTATGCAAGATGCGCATACTGCTGAAACATGGAGGTAGTATCTACTTGTGGCTCTCTTATTTCTTTTGAGAAAATAATAGAATACCTTTGTAAAAACACTCCATGCTCATTTAACTATAAAACATTGCTTATGAGCTAAAAGAAAAATTCCCAATTCCTTCTGGTCTTTTGGAGGATATCATGTCTTTAATGGTGGAAGAACAAAATTACATTAATTGTTTAATGATGGAGCGAATCAGGTAGATGAAGAACTGTCTCATATTTATTATCATCATCAGTGTCCCATTATAGATTGATTGCGCGACCGTCATATCTATTTTGTGGACGATGGATGATATGGTAGTCTAATGTCACCAGCTGAAATCATATTCTTGTGCTGTTATTCCACAAAACATTGGAACATGAATCTCCACAATTTTATCTTTTATATCTTTGTCGTATATCGGAAAATGCCCGAAAAATGTTATTCACTTATAGAATAATGGAGCATTAAATACTATTTGAATATTGTTTTGAACCACCAAAAATTTATAGATTTTACATTATTTAATAAACAATGCTGCCATTACCTATCAATTGGGACAGAATCAATTAGATGTTTTGATGCTGGACTTTATAGAGGCGGACTGCTAACTATGTCTAAATATAGAAGTGATTGAAGGCTGTTGCTCATATTGCGATGATAACTCATCACAGACAAGAAGAGAAGTGATGAGTTGGTTTGGTGAACTTTGTTGAGGTTACTATTTTGATGTACTGAAAAACAACAGAAAGGAAATGATATTTTATATTCTACTTTGCTGTGATCAGCATTACGAAACTTTGCATGGTGGACATTAGAGGTAGAAGCTTTTGCCTATTTGCAAAGAGACTAGTCGGACTTATCATAATACCTTATAGATTATTTCCAAGATTAATGAACTAAAGAGTGCCTTATGCGGAAACAAGCCTGGGTTGGAAAATGGAGCGAGGTAGAGGATTATCTGGAGTTTGAGATTTTCGAGGAGTTGCTACTGACGAGGAAGAAGATGAGGAGATGTATGATGATCCGCTTTAATGGAGGAGCAGCCTGCTAAAATTTAGAATAAAAATGAGGAGTTGAAGACTCACAGACCGTGAGTCTGGCGCATATTGGAGGTTCCTTCCAGATATTTAGTGTTTGGAAAGATTTTACTACAGAGAATTGTAAGTAGCAATAGAGGATGGGATGGTTATCATTTATCATCGTTTATTAAAGAGAACTTGCTTATCTATCTTCTCCCAAAGATCGGGCGAGATGATTGTTTTTGAGAGGTGTACCCAAACAGTTTACGATTCCGAGCATAGCTTTCTTTGGTAGGTGGTGAAATCATAAAGATCAATGTAAGGGATTAAAAATTATGAATATGATTTCGGTGATAGTGGATTGCATGAAATTATAATAGAGGTCACCGAGTCTATGAAAGGAAATTCCAGTTAGTGGAA